>Ga0181589_10005288_pt1 | contig 10345 bp, 8 predicted proteins | sample 071ome_25_FD_132444 | JGI IMG/M metagenome (GOLD analysis project Ga0181589, IMG submission 132444) | Coastal salt marsh microbial communities from the Groves Creek Marsh, Skidaway Island, Georgia - 071410BT metaG (megahit assembly) | ecosystem: Environmental > Aquatic > Marine > Intertidal zone... | reverse complement strand
GGGGGGCGATTCGAGGTACGTTCGTGCGTTTCGTGTCGGTTTGGTCAACAGGGGGTGTCATCGGGTTTCGGTTCTCGCCTCGTCGGGTTCGCCCTCGTGTGCGTGATATCGAGTGTCCGCCGGCTTGCTCGCTCACTGTACGCACGGTCGCAGGCGATGACGCTGACGATGTACGCAGAGCAGGGCCCGTCGTCGTCGTCACCGGCGCTGTACTCGCTCGACCTGGACGTCTCGTCGTACGAGCGGTTGCGTCGTCAAGAGTCGCTGTTGGTGGACTTTACCGAGTTTCTCAACAACATGGTCTGGCTCCTGGAACAGGCGTGTGGCGGGGGAGGGGCGAGTGGTGCGGGTGGTGCGGGTGGTGCCGGGGCGCATCTGCACGGCGCGCTCAACGGGAACACCACCCAGCCCATCAACGCGATGGGTCCGGCGAGTTCCACCCTGCATACAATTCCGCGTGCCGTTTCGCACCCGGCGCACCCCTCGCACTCCTCGCACACCGCGCGTTCCTTCCGCGCTGTGCTCTGCTGTTTGGCCGGCGGCGCGACCTCTGCGACCTCCTCCGCGACCTCCTCTGCGACCCCCCTCCACCTCCAAATCAAAGAGCACACGGCCTTCCGCGAGCTCGCCCACCTGACGCTGCCCATTCAGACGAACACCGATAAGGGCATGGCCAGGTTCCTCGCCCTTCGCCTGAAGGAGCTCACCGACGACAACCAGCGGTGCCGCGCCACCATCGCCTCGCTCGAGCAGGACGGCAGGGCGCTCGAGCAGCAGCTCTCGGCCCTCCACGACCAGGTGTCAGCCGACACCAGCCTTCACTCGAACGAAGCGTCCAACTGGAAGATGCAGTGCGACATGATGCACGCGCAGGTCGTCAACGCCAACGAACAGAACGACTTCCTCAGGGAAAAGGTCAGGGCAGCGGAGGCCGCTGCCGCCAGCGACAACCTGCGGCTGACGACGGCCGAGACGGCCTGCAAAACGATGCGAGACGAGATACAGCGTCTCAAGAAGGAGACGGAGTCGAGCGCGCGGACCAGCGCCGCCCTGCAGGACGCCAAGCTCCACAACGAGCGGGAGCTCTCGCGGCTGCGTGACCTGTGCGAGGGCTACAAGTCGGCCAGCGACACGGCAGACGCCCGTGTGGAGGACTGGAAACGGATGGCAAAGAGCCACGAGGAGCAGGCGGCCAAGGTCGGACGAGAGGCGCAGCAGCTCGAGCGGAAGCTCGCCCAGACGACCCAGGAGCTCGAGCAGGCGCGCAAGCGGCTGCACGAGACGGAGCACCGGGCCGCCCAGCGCGACGCACTGATGCAGACGCAGGAGGAGGCGTTGCAGTCCGCGCAGAGCCGGGTGACGGACCTGCAGCAGCAGCAGCGGGCGCTCGAGGCCCAGGTGGAGGAGGCCCGGAAGCAGGCGGAGGAGGCGACGCAGCGCGAGTCTGAGGCGGCCAAGAAGAGCGAGAACAGCGAGAAGATGATCGTCTGGCTGAACAAACAGCTGACCAACATCCAGCTCAAGGGCGGAAGGGGAGGCGGGGTCGGGAGCGGAAGCGGCAAGGACGGGCCGGACGGGATGAGGACGCCGTCCCCGCTCGGTCGTCTGGCGAGGTAGTTTGATTTCTCAGTAACGCATCGTCGTCGTCGTCGTTGTTGTCATCATCATCAGGCTGGGCCCGGGTTTGTCTCCACGTCTCGCTGTATGTGGATTGATTCGATTAGGTGCGACGACGAGACATTTCTCTTTCCTGCCACCTCCTTCCTCGGACCGATGGTTGACAATAAGAACGAGCCCCTTATAGAATCAGGACCCTCGCCGCCGGCGGAGGAACCCACGCCGGAGGAGCCCGAGGACCGCTCTGCGCTCATCGAGGCCAAGAAGCGGCGCATCGAAGAGCTCGAAAAGTCTCTGGGGAAGGCCCCATGCGAGCGATCGTCGTCTCCCCGCCGGGACAGAGACGGGGATAGAGACAGGGATAGAGACAGGTATAGAGACAGGGATAGAGACAGAGATAGAGACAGAGACCGGCGCGACCGCGACTATGACCGCGACCGCGACTATGACCGCGACCGCGACTATGACCGCGACCGCGACTATGACCGCGACCGTCGCTACCACTCGCGGCGAGACAGGGACTACGACCGGTATGATCGTCGGAATAACAACCGCAACCGCAATAACCGCCGCACGTACAACCAACGCAGTGACCGCGAGAAGATGATGCAGGTCGACGACCCGTTTGCGCACCTGCGCCAGGCGAACGCCAACCCCAAGGTCGACCCCGTGAACTTTGCCAAACAGGTGGCCCAGCAGCAGCGCAACGCGCGCCAGCTGGTGCTCCAGCAGCAGGCGGTGTCGGCCGTCCAGGCGGCAAAGAAGACGCAGCGGGAGCTCTACATCGGGAACATTACGCCGGGCACGGTGACCGAGTCGATGCTCCGCGATCTGTTTCGCAACACGCTCGTCGCAACCTACCCCGAGGAGACGCAGGGCGGTGCCATCGATCCCGTGACGCGCGTGTCGTGTGGCGAGGGCCACAAGTACGCGTTTGTCGAGCTGCTCCTTCCGGAGATGGCCACGGCGTGCATCGAGCTCTCGGGCAAGGTCCAGCTCGGCGGGTCGGTGCTGTCGCTCGGCCGGCCGGTGGGCTATCGCGCCCCCGAGGAGGCAGCCGCCGCCGCCCACGCGGCCTCAAACGCCCTGGCAAAATTCCAGGCCGAGGTCGCAATCAAGGAGCTCGAGGACAAGGAGGTGACTCTGGAGGAGCTCGAGGCGCGCGTGACGCCCTACCTGTGCATCGACGGCGTCGTGGACAAGGAGGCGCTGCGCGGGCTGAAGGACGACGCGGACGGGGAAGACCAAGGCGTTGATGATCCCAGGAAGGCGTTCATCAAGGAGGTGACGGACGACGTCCAGGAGGAGCTCGAGCGACACGGCACGGTGCTGTGGCTGAGCCTGGTCGGCGACGAGGCCAGCGACGCGTACTTTGGCAAGATGCTCGTGCACTTTTTGAACGACACGGATGCCGAGAAGGCGAGGGCGGCGATCGACGGCAGATTGTTCGACGGGAGGAATCTGGTGGTGGCGAGGCTGTCGGCAAAGACGTATGCCGAGGCGAGTGGCCTGGTCTGACGCCGCGCGGCGTGGGCAAACTCTTCAAGATTCATGAATGTAAACGTGATAGGTTCAGGCCTTGCACCGCTTATGCAGCCCCCAGCACGTCAGCACCAAGGCCGCGATGATGTTCACCCCGCAGAACATCAGCATGCCCTCCATCACGGCGTCCTCGCCGTGCGGCGCCCGCCCCATGGACCGAACCATCGGCGCCTTTGTCCCGCTGATCGCCCCCTTCAAATGCGCCAAACCGTTGAACCAGGTACCCATCTGCATCGTCAGCGCCCACACCTTCATCTGGTCATCCGACAACGACTTTCCAATCTCCGGGCCGACGAACGAGAGGAGCACCGCCAGAAACCCGTTCATCATGAACGCAACGTGCGTCTTCACCATCATCGCGTACCACCCAACCGCCGTCGGCGGCACCAATCCCAAGAGGCACGATACCAGGCACTGCAGCACACCGCCCAGCAGGTTGGCCGCCAGAAACTTGCCTGTCGTGTGCGTGCGTGTGCGTGCGTGAGTGAGAATCGTGCCTCGAGCAACCACGAATATTCGGTTCCGTTCGACGACGCGCTCGCGACCGCCGTGCGCTCGCACCCTAGCTCAACGACGTACCGCTACTCGACTTTGCATAGATGGGACAGACGGGCGGCGTCAAAACACCGCCCAGAGACAGAGCCGAGGCCTTCGATTTCGAGACATTCCTCGACGTCTTCTTCGGAGACGCAGACGCGCTCCTGGAGCGAGCGCGAGAGGCAGCCATTGTGACTATATATGAGGTCGAAGACGACGCCGGTCGAAGATGACGGAAAGATGTGAAAAGGCTGGCTCAAAGCGACAGATCAGACCCCCCCACGGTGGCTGACTTGTCAACGCACTTTTGGCAGCCTCGTTTCACACGCATTCTCGGAAACTTCAGTCTATTCCCACGTACACCTCCATACCGTATACCGTGTACCTCCACCGGTCGGGCTCCATAACGCGTCGGCGCCCACCAGGCAGGCAGGCATTTTCATTTCCAACCGCGTAACGCCGATTACGACACGTCCGAGCCCCGTTGCCCCGCTTCGCTCCGTCCATACGCGGCGAATCGACTGACACCGACTGACTGAGACCGCACGTCAGCCTCTCGTCGGCCCGTCGGCCCGAATTCTTCCGAACCCAAGGATGCCTTCGACGAAAAGAACCAAGCACGAGCCCGACGCCATCGACTGGGACTCGCTCCTCCAGTCCACGGCAGCAGAGGCCTTGGAGGCGTTGGAAGCAGTCACAGACCGGGACTGCACCCGGCTGTCCCTCGGCGACCTGGCGCAGGGCGTCACGGTCCTCCGCACGAACAGCATGGACAAGGGCGTGGAAAAGGTCAACGGGCTTTCCGGGTCGGGAGGGTCGTTAATGCGATGGGACTCTGTGACGAATATTCCGGACCAGTTTCGGGACGTCAACCTGGAGGACGTGCTCAAGGCGTTTGATGCCGAGGGGGGGAGCCTTGAGGGGGGGGACAACAAGCGGACGACGACGCGGACGACGACGAGGACGACTACGAACGTGATGACTACAGCGAACAAGAATACAGCGAAGGATGCGGCCACCCTCACCACCACCACCACCAACCCACAGGCTTGCGTGGCCGAGCTGGTGGATTCGTGGGTTCGGGATCACGCGAGTGTCCTGCCGCCGGGCAGTCAGGGGCCGGCGGTGGTCGTCTCCGGGGTGCCGTTGGGACCTGGGGTGCCCAAGGCGCACTTTCCAGAGCTTGTTCAGTACGAGGCGTCGATGCGGGGGAGGAAGCAGCGGAAGGGGGGGCGGCAGCCGAAGAATGAGGACGAGAAGAGTGTGAGTAACAGGAAGTCGGCGGCGAAGAGTCGGAAGAAGCGCGTGGAGTATACGAAAGAGCTGGAGGAGCGGGCCAAGCTGCTGAAGGATACGAATCGGCAGTTGCGGAAGAAGATTGTGGACGTGGGCAAGGCGATCGAGGCGGAGAAGGGGAGTCTGGAGGGGAAGCGGTTGCGCAAGACCGGGACGCGGCCGACGATTTTCAAGGTGTAGTCGTGTGTGGTGGGGGGGGAAGGGGTGGGGGTGGGGGCTCAAGTTGTTTCCGTAACCGTAACGCGCGTCACCTTGGCGCAAAACGAAAGGAAACTCATGATGACTGTCTCAGCACCCCGCTCGTCGTCTGTGCACGACGTGGGCTACGAGGAGGACGACTACGAAGACTACTATGACCCTCTGTACTACATGAAGGGCGACCACGGCAGCTGCGCGGACAACAACCGCGTCGGAAATTCAAATTTCTCCCAGGTCCGATCCACGCCTGCTGCCCTCGCGCCTCCGCGTTCCTCTCCGTGTATGGAGGAGGTGGTTCGTCGACGGACGCCTGTGTGGATTAGCAGGCTGCTGAAGACGAACCTGCCGGAGGCGGTCGAGCTGGAGGACCTCTTTGGCAATATGCTCGTGTTAGGGAGGGTCGCAGACGTGGTTCACGGGGTGTTGGACGCGTGCGTCGAGGGCGAGGGCGAGGGCGAGGGTGGTGCTCGTGAAGGTGGTTGGGACGGGAGCGGGAGCGGGAACGGGAACGGGAACGTGTCGACGCCGATGCCTCGTGGTCGTCGGGGCATCACGGCAGACGTCTCTCCGCCACCGGGTGGTCATCGGGCGGTGAGTATTGAATTCTGAAGGGTATCGAATACTTCTGACGCGCTCACGCACTCACGCACGCACGCACTCACGCTCTCACGCTCTTCCTCCGCCACGATATAATATGTAGTATGCTTCTCCGTCGTATTCTCCCTCCCTGCCGCTGCGTCCGCAGCATATTTCGTTGGGGGAGCGGCCGTATCGGGTGATGGCGCAGGATTACGATCGGTTCTGTGCGTTGTGGGCGAGGCTGGAGATCAGGGAGGATTCGCGGTTTTCGTTTCATGATGTGGAGCAGCGGGGGGCGGGCGAGCGGATCGGGCTTTGTATTTGGGACTTGAGCAACGCGCTGCACGATAAGAGTGTGACGGGGGAGCTGCCGGCGTGGGTGGGGAAGGTGATTCCGAAGTTTGAAGATCCGGCGGTGCAGCGTGGGAGTCCCGAAAAGGGTCCGGTTGTGCTGTTCGGGAGGGGAGGGGATTGTGTGACAATGTCGCCGTCGCCATCGCCGTCGAAGAACGAGATGGACGCTTCGACGAGGGTGTTGACGTCGATTTTGACGCCGGGGCGGGGGAAGCCGAATCATTCAAAGCTGTTGAATGCGGTGATGATGAGCGACTTTTGTGACGAGGGTAAGATGGGCGGAGAGGAGGACGGGAAGACTCCGGGGTCGCCGTTGCCGAAGATTGTGGACCGGCACGACGGGAAGGGGAAGGGTGCGGACGCGGGTATGAATAAGGGAAAGAATCGGACTCGGAACGAGAACCAGAATGAGGACCAGAGAAGGAACGAAACCAGAAAGCGCGATGATATGACGGTGCACGCGTCCAAATCCCAGGTCAGTCGGGACGACAGGAAGGGGGGTGGCCGCGGGGGCGGGAACCCGTTCGGCGTGCTGGCGGGGCTGGCGGGACTGTTGCGGCCGCTGGCGTTGGCGGCGGCCGGGGCGGTGTCTGTGGTCGTGGTCCAGGGGGTGGTCGCGGGGCACAACTCGGGGTGGCAACGGCGGCGTGGGATGGCCGGGCGATGGTAGGTACAGGACTTGTTGATGATATTGTTGCTGATGAGAAAGTGCGTTTTAAATCTTGTCAAATTTGTTCAAATCTCGACTCTCCTTCCTAGAACACGAAGATCATCGTCAGGATGTACGAGATGGTCATGGCCAACAGGAGGATGACGACGAGCACGACCGGGCCGCGCTGGTCGTCGTAGCGGACCGTCTCGCGGCGCAGGATCTGGAGGGTGCGCTTCTTGTACATGTAGAGCGCGTAGCCCATGAAGGACAAGGCGACGGGGGCGATGATGGCGCCGGACATCTTTCCTGCGAGGCACTTGCCGTCGTCGGTGTCGCAGGTCGAAGACATGCCCGAGCCGAGGCCGGGAATGGCGCTGCCGCTGAGCAGCGACAGGGCCAGAAACATGACCAAGACAGAGACGTTGATCCACTGCAAGAATGTTCTCTCGTTGGCAAAGAACGTCTTGGGCTCGACGCGGGTGCGGACGATCGAGGCCGAGCGCTTCCTCGAGACCCGCTTGTCCCCGTTCGAGTCCTTGTCCTCCCCGTCGTTCGATTTGTTCGACTTGTTCATGGACATGCTGTACTGCATGACCCCGAACGAGCCGCTCATCGAGTAGGGCGACGGCTGGATGGGCTGGAGGGAGGACTCGCGCTGCGGCTTCTGACCCTCCCGCCCAACGCCCAACGGCAGGACCGTGAGGGGCGTCACACCGCTCCGCTCGCTGCCCGTCGTAGGCGTCGCCGTGCCGCAGTGACTGGCGCCACACTCGCAATTGTAGTGGCTGGTGTCACACTCGGAGCCGCTTCCCTCTGAGTGCCGCTGTTCGTCGTCTGCCGGGTCGCCGGCCGACTGGTACACTGTCCACGAAGGCTTGCGCGGCGTGCTGCGCGGCTGGGTGGCCAAATCGCTGCTGTCACGATCACGATCACAAGCATGTTGGCCTCCCGGCGACTCGATCACCTCCTCCGTCTCCGTCTCCACGTCGCACCAGGTGCGGTTGCCCGACTCGTCCTCCAGCTCGCGCATGGCCTCCCTCGCCGACGCGTCGCGCATCCGGTCCGTGGACGTCGCGGCCGTTGCCATCGTCGCCATCGTCTCCATCGTCTCCATCGTCGCCGTCAATCCCTCGGCCGCACCCGTTGCACCCGTTGAAGCCCTTGCGGCCTTGGGCCGGAAGAAGGGCAGCGTCAGGTGGCGCTCCTGGTTGGCGGCGACCTCAAAGCCCTGCGGGAAGAGCCAATCGGCGGCGTCCTTGGCATAGATGCACTCCTTGTCGGCCATCTCGTCCCATGTCGCCGGCGTCAAGAGCTCCTTGTCCCTCGGATCGGGCAGGAACCAGTACGGAACGTTCTCCGTTGTCTGCTGGTACAGCGCGGCCGTCCCGTGCAGGAACTTTGAGAACTTGGGCACCACGAGGAGCATGCCCGAGTTGACCAAGTCCCTGACCCACTGCGGCGGAGACGCCTGAAGCTTGATCTCCACCACACCGTACGGGAACTGTGCGACGTCGTCCTCGCACAGCGGGAACGAACCCAGGTCGCGGCACCACGCCTCGGCCGTCTGGTAGCCGTACTCCTTGGTCATGCACAGGTTGGTGTCCAAGGAGATCCTCACGGTGTTCTCGGTGGCGTTCTGGAACGCCGTCCTCGAGTACGTGGTACGCATCAGGATCTCCTGCTGCTCGTCGCGAATCTCGTCCATGACGCCCGCGAGCAGCTCGGCGTCCTTGTGGCCCCCATCGACCGCATACTCGCCCCGCAAAAACGCATTCATGTCCCGCTGCTTGATGCAACCACGCTCCTTCGTACTCATCAGCCCCGTATACGCGTTCCGATGCGTCTTCCGCTCCACGAAAATACTCTTGTCGCCGTCCGCCGGGTCGCGCGCCCCGTACCACCGAATCCTCGTCGCCATCGCCTTGTCCCGACGATGCAGCCGGTCGTGATAATGCTGCAACGACGGCATACTATCCAAGTACACCGACGCAATCTCCGCCGAATCCGCACACGCAAACTCCCCCGGCCGCAACACGGTCCTCCCCCTGCAGGCCGCGTCCAACAGCTTCTCCCGCTCCCCGTACACCAGAATCGGCAGATGCTGCATCACGAACAGCTTGAACCGCATCACGTCCTTCGGCAGAATCCAAAACTTCTTCACCACCCGGCTGAACTTACTCGGCGCCTTCCACTCGGCCTTCACCACCCCCTCGAGCACCTGCTTGGCCACCCGCCCGTGCACCGCCAACACCCGCACCCCCTCGTACAAATCCGACAAGGCCACCAACACCGACGACATCATCACCCCGCGCATCAGCAACCGCTCAATCCCCACCACGTACAGGTCATGCGAGGCTTGCGACTGCGACTGCGCCTGCTCCCCGACGACGACATCGGCTCGGCATTGTCCAGCCGACGCCCCCCCGGCCAAGCATCTGGCCACGTACGCCCCCAGCACCACATTATGGCGCACAAACGCATCCAAGTCCTGCAACACCCCCCGCGAGCAGTCGAGAATCGAACGAATACGCGCCACATCCTGTCCCACGTCCCCTTCGGCCGACCCGGCATCCAGCCCCGCACGCTCCTCCACCGCCCCCCACAGCTCCCCCGACGCGTGCACCAGACGACTCCACTCCCGCTCAACAGCTTGATTCACGAACCGATTCAACCGCTGAAGCTCTTCGAACACGAAATACTGGGTCGCGGGTTGGTCGGCGGCACGCCCCGCTTCCCCGCCGCGCAGGCTCTGCTCCATCAGGCCCACGATGTCCGCCGGCGCGATGACCGGAGCGACGCCCACCATGCCCAGAATACCCTCGACGTTGAGGTAACAGTGGCGGAGCGACTCGAGGGGAGGCTCGACCAGGAGGTTGTCAATTTCGACGCCCCGCCTGCTGCCACGCGACAATCGCCGCGACGTGCGTCGCCCGCCCTCTGCATCCATCGCAACTCGAAGATTCTATATATTCAAATCAATCTCTTGGCGCGGCGTCCGACGTCCGAGTCTCCAGCGAGGTCAGGTGTGGGAATTCCCACCTGGGACGGACAGACGAACCCGTGTCCTCGGCGACAGGAACCGGCCTTGTATCACGGGTGCGCCGCGTCTAGAGTGTCTATACACGGTACTGAACGTATAGAGTATGCGACGATGGCCAATGGATGGCCGAGCGGGGCCACGACGGGGTCGGTCAGCGGTGGGTTTGCACGGGCGAGCGTGGGACGCGTCCCACGTGGACATGGGACTTGGGACATTCCGTTTTTTGTTTTTCCCCCGCTCGTTCATAGACGGCACATGCCACGATGGTAACGATGTCCATCACGTGGACGTCGCGATGCTGGGCATAACGCGGTCTGCGTCCCGGGCGGTGCGCAATGGCGTGCGCTGCTGGCCTCTGGCCGTGGGGGCCTTGGGTGGCTGGAACTGGAAAGCGTCCTTCAAACAGCGCCGGGGATTCACCGTGCTCCACGAGGACGAGCACCTGCTTGTGATCGACAAGCCGAGATCGATGCCGGTGCACGGGGGTTCCAAGGTGGACGCGAGAGACACCGTCATCGGCCGGTTGAACG
>Ga0181589_10005268_pt1 | contig 10357 bp, 8 predicted proteins | sample 071ome_25_FD_132444 | JGI IMG/M metagenome (GOLD analysis project Ga0181589, IMG submission 132444) | Coastal salt marsh microbial communities from the Groves Creek Marsh, Skidaway Island, Georgia - 071410BT metaG (megahit assembly) | ecosystem: Environmental > Aquatic > Marine > Intertidal zone... | reverse complement strand
GGGGCAAGAGTCTCGCTGATAAACCGAGTGAGCGGCGGGGTCGAAGCCCTCGCGGTTTTTCGTACATAACTCGCCACCGTCCTCGGAGACACTGAGTGACTCCACAAAAACTCTGCTTTAACCCTCTGTGCACTGGGAACTAGCTGCACTAGCCCTCGTAGCTCAGCGGATAGAGCAGAAGACTTCAAAGTTTCTGACTCTGCCCCTACATCGCACTGTTTACAGGGTAGTAGGGGAGAGGGGTGTGGTCGTGCGATTGGCGTGCGATGAACTTCCAATCTTTATCGAGATGAGGAATAGCGTTGCTTCTCCTAGCTAGAGGGTATTTGCCCTCTGATTGTCCACGAGTACACCTCCGGCAAGCCCAGAAGTTCCTTCTCCGACTGCACGTTCGAACTCAACCCAAAAGCTTCTCTCACAGAGTCCAGAAAAGTGGAGGGCAGCGCCGTCGCTGTCCAATGTGCTTTCCACCTTGAATGCCGGAGATAACGCACATACCTAAAGCAGCTGCATCGCAAGGGCCAAGACGAGCACGGTGAACCAACCACCGAACTGACGAACCGCCACCGGTAGTTTCTCCCACCAGTGTTGGCCAAAACGCTCGTCGTGCCGGGCAAACAATTGCAGCGCGGTGTAGACAGCAACCATTGGGAGGAGAGACAACACAAAAATCATCGAGAATTTACTGCTTTCACCGTACAAAACGACGAGAGAAGCTTCCAAGACAACCTCGAGCACCAAAATTGTCGCGAAGGCAAAAAGGCCAAATGGCATCAACCGCCAGAGGGTCTTGCTCTGAGGAAGGATCCGCTCCGCGCGACTGAGCACCTGGGGAATAACCATTAGCGCTCCCGCGACCAGCGCAGATTCCCAGGTCGGCATGAATGATCCTGCCAAGAGCACAAACAGCCCAAACCGGAACACAAGCCAGATGATGCCTGCTCGATCGAGACGTGGGGCGGAAATTTCTTGGTCCCAGATACTGGCTGGGGTGTCTCCGCGCCGTGCCGCAACCACCTCTGCACCCACTCGAAGGAGAAGAATTCCGGAGACAAACATATGCACTGAACCCGTATAGCTAGCAATGGGCAGAGTCAACCCCGACAACGATGGCAACGCCCTCACTAGGAGGGAGGCAAGCCAGCCCGCAATGAGAGCAGCAACTAACGCTGACCCAAGAAGAGGAAATAGATGACTCCTGGTCGGACGCATCGAGGGACGGAATTCCCGAATGGAACGGGTCATCAAAGCCGGCGCACTCATGGCCAACAATAGCCCCATGACTGTGCGCCAATCAGACAGGAGAATGGGGTCGAATAGCTGGATTGACAAGAGAAAGAAAGTGATTCCCCCGAGTAAACCTGAGGCAGCATCAAGAGCACCGAGGCAAATAAGGGCGAGCATCACGCTAACTGGCGGCTGCATAACGCCCAAGTCATTCGTTAGGGCACCTACGCCCCCCAGAATTACCCCCGTGAGGGGGAACAGAATGTAGGCCCGGCGGAGCAAGATTCGCAGGTATTGAGAGTCATTTCCGACTCTGAGAAGGAGAGGAAGCTGAGAGATGCGGCGTTGAAATAGGGAGCCAATAAACTCTCGGGCGCGCCGCCCAATGGATTGTGGGCCCCTCGACCGGCGGGTGCCCAGCAAGCCTGAACTCCCGTCGGCAATCCCCACATCATCCTGAAGCGCTTGCCCACCACCACCAGCACCGGTGCCAGACTGGGATGACCCCGATCGACCTTGACCGCCACCCGAACCTGGGCCGGCCTGGCTCCCTCCAGTAGTGCCCCCCGCACGTTGCCCCCGAGAGTCGAAATCAGCCGAGGTGGCCGCATCGAGAGCATCTTCAGAAACATCCCGGAACTCAGAGGCCGTGGGCTCCCCATTACCTCCATTGCCTCCCACACCTGAAGAACCAGCTTCTGTCGAGCCAGCATCAGACACAACCCCGGGCCCCCGCAAATCTGGTCCAGAGAAATTATCGGTCACAGCGGGTGCCGAGCTTCGCCCTGCTCCTCTTGCAGGTGTCCCCGGACCTTGAGGTGCGCCTGGTCCACCTGGCGCAGTCGGGCCACCCCCACCTAGACCCGGGTTCGCACCGCCTATTCCCGCACCGGGTGCCGACTGAAGACCAGAGGCAAAAGATCCTGCCGCGCTACTCAACCCGGCCCCAGCCGCGGACAACGCCGCACCAGCCACACCAGCGCCCGCCGCAATTGTGCTAACTGCAGCGGCTGACGCAATAACCTGACCGGCAGCCTGGGCAGATTTTGCGTTTGCGAAAGGACTAAATTGCTCAATTACATCTGGCTCGCCTGTCGCACCAATCTCAAGACTTTCCGCAGGGGCGAAGAGAGCTGCGGCCACGAACGAATTTGCACTGCCTGCAGACAAGACTCGAGTAGCTTGATCGGCAAACGACTCCGGACCCAGTAATGCGTCCTTCTCTTCATCAGAAAGAGTCGCAATGAGACGCTCCTGCTCGTCAGTAGCTGATCCGGAGAGAACTGCTCGCCTTAATTCGGCCTTATCTGCCTCAGAAAATGTCTCAAGGATTCCCGAAGGCGACAGTGTGTCGTTCGATACCGCCCGGCTAACGACAAAGGTCTCACCAGATTCGAGGTCAAAAAACTCCTGCCTCTTAATTTGTTCGACCTTGCCATCTTCTCCAACAACCTCTGTTGTGGTCTCCACTACCTCCACGGACCGGCCATCGATTTTGATCACCGATTTGGAGGTTTCCGACTTTTCACTCGGAACAGACTCTTCCCCTACAACCCCTTCTCCCCCGGTTGAGAGCTCCCTGTCCAACACCCCATTCTCTTTACACTTTCCATCAGGCCCGGTCTCGCATTCCTGATTGCTTGAAACGTCGGACAGCTTTTCGTCGACCCCACTGGTTTCCTCTACTGGGTCAGCGCCCCTTACCGGGTCTACCTCGTCAGTCGTGATCGAGTTGGAATCCGTCTGCGGATCGGATTTGTCCGGGTTTGTTTCCGTTTTCCCGTCATCGACAGGCTCCTGCACGACTCGCCCGGGTTCTGGTTCTGGTTCAGGTTCTGGTTCTGGTTCTGGTTCTGGTTCTGGTTTAGGTTCATCTCGCTGCTCCTCGACTGGCTCAACTGACTTGCAATCTCCGTTCGCATCCGTCTCGCAGTGTCGCTCAGCAAAAGCAGGTCCGCTACCTACGAGAAGCGCAAAAAAAACGATTACTGAGAAGAGAGACGCCCTTGCGCGAAGAGCCTGCGTTCGGTTTCTGATAGCTCGCATTGTCGTGGAAGAATTGAACAGTGTTAAAAAGAAGCTACCAAACGGCTCGATATTGGATCGACAATTCTTTCTCGCGCCGAGGATCCCTAGCCGGCTGGACCATTCTTCTGTTCTCCTTGGCAATCATTACTGGGTTGGGTTTTGCTGAGGTAGTCAAGCAAGCCACTCCTGTAGATATTGAGCTAGATCAGACGCCGACCTTCATTTCTGCCTTCTGGACAGGGGTTCAGACTGTTCTTGGTCTCTCGGCGACCCCAACAGTGCTGACCGCTATCGTGCAACTCTGGTTCTGGTTCGTCGGAATCATGATCCTCGGAACGATTTTTGCCTGGCGAACATCAGCTTTAGACCAGCTTCGACAGCGGATGTTAGCGGGGCGCGCACCGATTCGAGTGACCAGTCATTTTCTTATTTTGGGGTGGTCCCCTCTGGTATTCAGTCTGATCCGGGAAATCGCTCGCTCCACCGAGTCGCGACGAAAAAGTGTTGTCGTGATCCTGTCGGAAACAGCAAGGCAGGAGATTGAGCGAGACGTCTCGGAATACCTCGAGCGTCTCGAACTGGGGGGCATTCTTAGAGTCATTGTGCGAACGGGAAACCCGGTCGCCACCGTTGATCTCGAGCGAGTGAACGTAACCGCAGCAAGATCAATCGCGGTGGTCGAACCCGACGGCAGCTCGCATGTTCACAGAGTGCCAGCCGTCGTTGTGGCGGCAGTTCGCCAAGGCCTGCCGGAGGACACGAGAATCGTGGCCGAGAGCAAGTCTCCCGATGTGACAAGGCTATTGTCGGCTGTAGACGCCGACGTCCTTCCCATCGAAACGGCAAACGCAGTAGCGCAGGTAGCAGCTCAGTCAGCCTGCCACCCCGTGATAGTCAGAGGCCTGCTCGACCTAATGGATTTTGCAGGCACAGAGCTCCACGTTGTGTCGGCGGGCAGTCTGTCCGGGCTAAGTTTTGGTGAGGCTCAATATCGGATTCAAGGAGGCTCTCTGGTGGGGTTGTCATCCTCTGAAGGAATCACCTTCGCGCCAGACGCGGCCACGCTTATCGGCGTTGATGACCGCGCAGTGATTGCGGCCGAGTCTGGTCTCGAAGCTAAGGCCGTTTCACTAGGCCCATCACAGAGTGACGAGGACCAGTCACACATTGACTGGCTATCTGAAGGCATGCCGGCACGAACAGTATGCGTGCTGGGTAATTCTCAAAAGATGGTGAACACGGCCGCAGCGCTTCAAAGATTTCTCCCTGCGGGCTCAACTGTCATTGCAATTTGCGAAACCGACGATTTTTCCAAGCAATTGGCGACCATTCCTGAAGTGAGGACCATCCAGGTCAGTCAGTTGCTGAGCTCGGAGAGCACAGACGCTATTCCACCCGAATGCGCAGAGGTAATCGTGCTTGGATCGGGAACAATCTCTGAGGAAGTCAATACGCAAGACTCTCTGACCGCACTCCTTGTTCAGATGGTTCGCAAGCAGTTAGCAAAACGAAATCTCACGCCACGAATGACCATTGAGATTGCCAACCCCATCAACCGCCATCTTCCGGGAGAGCTCGAGGCTGACGAGGTTCTTATTGGAGATGAAATTGCAGCGATGCTCATGGCGCAAGCACTTCGGGACTTTCACATTGCCAATGCCCTCATTGATCTGGGAAACCCGACGAGGGGTGCGACTCTTCAAGCTCTTCCCATTAGCTTGCCGAAGTCTGGAGACATCATTTACCGAGACGTAGTAGCGGCTGGAGCAGCCAAAGGCCTCGCCGTTCTGGGGTGGGGATTTGAACTCGATAATGTATTTCACGTCCAGCTTGGAGAGCCTGGCGACACCGGGTTGAGTGGTGCATCCTGGGCCGTTGCTCTCGGTATCCGGAACTAGAGCGCAGGAATTAGAGATGGTAAAAAAACCAGCCCGGAAATCCTCCGAAACACCGAACCGCCTGACAAAGACTCTCGATCGCTTAGAGATCATGTGGCTGATTCTCGGGGTCGTGTACCTTGCGTCGTACATAACCGAAGTGTTAGCCGAGCCAACTGGGTTATTCCGTGAAGCCCTCTGGGCTCTTGGTTGGACGATTTACGCGATTTTTGTCATAGAGCTAATTGCTCGGATTATTGCCTCACGGCACAAGTTGTCTAGCGTCGACGGTCTGCTTCAATTTGTGCGGCAATACTGGCTCAGCGTGCTGGCAGCGATCCTTCCTGCGTTCCGGATTCTCCGTTTTCTGCGCGTCATCATCGTGCTCCGCGCATTCCAGCCCTTCTTTGCCCGACGCACCCATCGCCTGGCTTTTCTCACCGGAGTGACCGTTCCTCTTTTGCTACTCTCGGCCGCAGTTACCGTCTTGGATGCAGAGCGGGATGCTATCGGAGCGAATATCACATCGTTTGGAGACGCTCTTTGGTGGTCGCTGGCAAGCGTCACTACCGTAGGTTACGGCGACCGATACCCAGTGACGGATGAAGGAAGACTGGTGGCCACGTTTCTCATGATTATTGGTATTGGACTTTTCGGCTCGCTGACGGCCCTCCTCGCCGCGTGGGTCCTAAAGGGGGACCAGGAGACTCCCGAGAAATGAGGGCGCTGTTCGCCCTATTGATCGCCACCGCTGCAGGTGTGGTCGCTGGCTGCACCGCCTCGCTTCCCGCACCCACCGCTGAAGAGGTGAGGACCAGGTATATCGAAGTAGCACTGGAATGTGAATTTGGACAATGCCCAGATGGGGCAGTCTTGCCTGCGGGACCTGTGTCTCTCGCGATCACCGGAGAACCTCGGGAGGATCAAGTGCGAGCCGTGACCGAGGCGGTGGGCCAGTGGAACACCGCCTGCACGCGCTTCCCGATTACCCTCGATGGGCCGGCTGTGGTGCCGATGGAAGTAATTTTCTGGCCGCAGGATGACCTGGACTCCGTACTCGAGGTCTATATCGAAGGGAATAGTGGCTTTTTCAATTACGACTGGAACGCCTTGGGAGAAATCACGGCGATCACGGTTGGGATTGCTAGTGAGCTAGATGGCCGCCAGCTTCGGCATTTTGTTCTGGAAGAAATCACCCAATCTCTCGGTCTAAAGAATGACGTGTCAGACCCGGACAGTATTTTCGACAGCGGAACATCCGCCCATGCGACCTATTCTCAAATGGACCGCCAGATTATTAGTCTTCATTGTTCGCCCAACATCATTGCCGGCATCAAGGCCGCGGAGGTACCACTTCCGCAGGTACAGTAATCGACCTAGTCGCTCTCGCCTCAGTCCGACAGGCAGCTAGAAAAGGTTAGCTGAGGACGGCCTTCTGGTGTCATTGCTGGCTGACCTCACTCTGAGACAAAGATATGTGTTCTGTCCAGATTCATCTGGCCGGTAAACGACAGGACTTGTGAGGCAGGTCTTCCAAGGATGCGTCAGGAATCCCGCAAACACCTCGCGGAACTTATCGAAGGCATTCCAGAGATTGGGCGCATTGAACCGCGCGCTGAGAGTTCACTATTCGCACAGATTCAGCGACGTTGTTGCTAACGCCCCCTGTAACGCTGATCGTCCGATAAGCGGTCCGCCTGTCGGCTGACTCAAGAAGGATTTGCTTAACTTGAGCCGCGTCCAGAGAGGGGTTTGCATCAATCACTTTCTGAGCAATGGCGCCCACGATGGGCGTGGCTTGGGAGCAACTCGTCGTGTCTCCATAGACCGCTCCTGAGGCGTAAATGGTGTTTTCTGCAAATGGGCCAGAGTGGTTTCCGACTACAGCGGATTGGCTTGGGTCAAAAGCACAGACAAACAAGGTGTTCGCTAAGCCCTCTCCGGTAACAGCGATGGTGGTATCCGTAATGCCACATAGTTGGTCCAAATCGGGGGTGAGCCCGCCAGAGTTAGGAAAGCAGTCCACCATATTGCCTGATTCATCCGCGAAATAGTTCTGGTTGGACGAGACCAACAAAGTATTGTGAGAACTAGCGTTCTCTCCCCACCACTGTGCCCACTCGTAACTGGCGCGATTGATAGTCCATTCGCCGTAGTCGGCAGTGTCAACAGTTATGGAATCTTCTCCCCTCATGAGCCACTCGTAGCCTCTCAGGAACGCGGGGCCTTGACTAGCCGCAATCTCGCGGTTCTCTTCTAAATCCCCGAAAGGAAGACCGTTCCAGAGTCCGTCCGTATCGTTAAACTCCCACCGACGGCCGCTCGCGACCACCATGACTTTGGCTCGGTCAGATTCCTGCAAAGCAAAAGAACTAATGGCATAAAGCCGGGAGTTTGTCAGGGCATCAATTCCCAGTTGGGAAGACATTGCCTGGTATCTACCGTCTACCTCGCCCAGAAAGGGCACGAAAAAAGCCTCGTACGAGATAGCTTGGACGCCTGCGTCGGGGTATTCGTGAAGCGCATTGAGTGCCATTCGGTGCCCGTGTCCCGTGCCTACGCCACCCGAGTCGTCCGAACCGATGCACTCAGATGACCGGTCGGTGCAGAAAGCTGTTGGGTCAATCAATCCCAACGTTCCAGCTCCTCCAGATGCAGTTTGTGAGAACTTTACTGCTTCAAAATTTCTTGCGATGTAGGGCTGCGAGGGTATGGCACGAGATTCTGGAGAAAAGATCTCCGACCACGTCGCAGATAAGTCGTTCCATGGGTCCCAAGGAGCATCCGATAGCTCGATTCCTGGCTCTAATCTACCCGCGATGTCCTCGAACGTTAGGGAATCAGAAGCCAACGGATCACCAGACGCCGCAAAGTCCTCTTCGGGCGGGTTACTTGCCGTGCGCGGTGGCCCTGGGTCCACACCTGAAGGCAGTTGAGACGCACATGCCACGATCAGGAGCAGGGGCAACATCCCTCCGACAATCTTGGCTCCTGATCGACCCCTCGATCGACTAGCCATTCTCTTCCTTTCTGCACTCAATTGGGGTTAAGGGTATTCACTCCACAAGTACCAATTTGATGCTGTCAGTTTCTGCCCAAAGTCTCATTCATTTCGTCTAAAGGTTTTTTCGATGTTTTTTGAAGTTTTTGCGATGGCAACGTCTCGAATAATTGAATTGAATACGATGTGGAGGGCCGATTGGGCAAGTCGCTCACCGATCACAGTGGCGGTCACAGAGAAGAAGTCAGCCGAGATTTCGGCACTTTTTAGCACTTCGTTGTGGTTCTCCACGGCACGATCGAGCTTGGCGCGAAGACTAACTTTTAGCTCTCTCCTGGCCTGTGCCTTGTCAGCGTCCTGACTTGGGTTAGAAACCATCATGACCCTTCGAGTTCCAAATATTGGCCAGTCCGCCCAAATATTACACTGCAAAATATCTCTTGAATGCGCTGGGGCCTTGTCGGCATGTGTGAACTCCAGAGAATGAGGAGTCAGCCAACGAAACTTCGGCTATCCAACGGTGAACGCAAGGGCGCTCTTCGGGGATTGGACCCACTTTTCGGGACTTACATTGGTTGAAGTGCCCGGAAGATTCTTACCCGCCTCCCGCCTACAGGTGAGGTTTCAAGATAATTCCAGGATTAGCGTAGAGATGGTCTCACTTGTACGCTCGCTTTGCCGAAGCCTACGTAGCGCTTAGCCACACGCCCGAGGAGCGCGCGAATGACGCCCACGTGCGCGAGATCACGTACTTCGATTCCAGCGTTACTGAGTGCAGTGAAACCAAAAAGCAAGGTATGCACGAGCAGAGCAACCTGCGACACCAACTCCCTCGGGAAAAGCAGCGCCGCCGTCCGCCTGGTCAGGGAACGATGGAAAGCCTCCATCGATAGTGTGACTGATGCAGCCAGAACTGGGTTGTGAGCTGCCGCGATCATGACTTCAGATCGAAAGTTCCTCCAGTGAAGTCTTGTCGACCCCACACTCCCGACGATAAACCGAGCGAAACCTTCAGGGCTGAGTCGAAGCTTCGACCACAAGGCAAGGTTTTGCTTTACTGCAGCGTCTTGGACAATTTGGTAACAGCTACCGACCACTCCCGGAAGGTTGTGGATTCGTGGGTACAAGTAGCCAGATGTTACTCGCAAGACTCGGCCTAATCGCAACATTGAGAGCCCCTCGACTCCACTGGACTGAACAATTGTTAGAACCGCTTCAACTATTTCGCGCGACAGGCCTGGAACCTCAGGGATTTCAATCTCCGGAAGCGGCCCTTCACTCGATGGTTCTAAATCGAATACTGAAGTTTGAAGATCATCGAGGTAATCATCCAGAGCCATCGCTGCCACGACGGCAGGCCATACTCGAGCTGTGGCAACAACCCCAATTCGGTTCGCCATTCGCCAGAGTGCGACTGAATACCCCGCAGGCCCCGGGAATTCCCTCTTGAGGGTGCGCTGGAGCAGCGGAGCAACAATTTCCTTCAGGTGAATGTTCCTGTGGCAGTGGAGAAAAACCTCAGTGAGCGACGTAACAAGTTCGGCCCGATAATCGAAATTTTCGTCGGCCGCCGCCATCAGGAGGACCCACTCCTCTCCTCGCTCCAACCACAGCTCGGCAATAAGCCCGTCTATGTCACCGAAATGCGAATAAAACGTGGGCCTTGTCATTCCGGATTCAGTCGCTAAACCGCTAATCGAGATACCTGAAACTCCGTGCTCTGAAATTGAAGAAAGAGCAAGTGACAAGAACTGGTCGCGGGTGACCGCACCACGGGTTTTTTTCTTGCTTTCAACCATCTTTACATTGTAAAGAAAAAGCGTGACAACATATGAAGTCACTCGCGCACTTTTCGTGCGACCTATGTGCGATCAGAAAAAAACAGTGTTGGTCACAAAACGACACAAAACCGCATAAAACGGGGCATTTGATCATTCGCTTGGGAAAACCTGTTGGCGGTGATGAAGCCCGCTGTAGACTTGTTTTTGCGGGCTTGTTGCCCCGAGCCCTCGTAGCTCAGCGGATAGAGCAGAAGACTTCTAAGTTTCTGACTCCGCGCCTACATCGCACTGTTTACAGGGTAGTGGGGGAGATTGGGGTGGTCGTGCGATTGGCGTGCAACGAGAAGAATGCTCTATATTTCGGCAGTGAAAATCTCTTGAATGAGCTTTCCAAGGATTGCCTTCCGTTGGGCGTTAGAAGCGCTCGAGAGGTCTTGTAGGTG
>Ga0181589_10005266_pt1 | contig 10360 bp, 9 predicted proteins | sample 071ome_25_FD_132444 | JGI IMG/M metagenome (GOLD analysis project Ga0181589, IMG submission 132444) | Coastal salt marsh microbial communities from the Groves Creek Marsh, Skidaway Island, Georgia - 071410BT metaG (megahit assembly) | ecosystem: Environmental > Aquatic > Marine > Intertidal zone... | reverse complement strand
TTAACTTTGACTTATGAGAATTATTTGCAAAATATAATGTCTCAATAATAAACTATGAGAGATATCCTTATGACTAACCAAAACTACAAATCTTGAGAGGTTAATTGATATTTCTTTCAGAAATATTTAGAATAAAAGTTCTAACTGACTCCTATATTTAAATATTTCAAAGTTAAAATAACTAAAGAGAATTTAAATACTTCCTAAAGTATGATTCGGTGTCAGATTAAACCATAATAATTTATATTTATTCTACAAATTAAAAAAGTTTCTTATCTTCAATTTCAACCCAAAATTGTCGTGCGGTAGCTATTGTCTGTTAGCAGGAATTGGTCATCGATAATAACCATTATCGGAAGTTTTTACAGCGCTCTGTGATTTACCTATTAATGAAATGCAAATATTAAAAAAATTCCTCTTACTATTAACCCCGCCCGAGCGCAAGCACGCACGTGTGCTGATGGGCATGATCTTAGTGATGGCATTTCTTGATATGCTGGGCGTGGCGTCGATCCTGCCGTTCATGGCGGTGCTGGCCAACCCCGAGCTGGTGCAGACCAACGCCGCGCTCAACACTGCATTCACACTCAGCCGCCACATCGGCATCCACACCTCCGAGCAGTTCCTGTTCGCCCTTGGGGTGTTGGTCTTTGTGCTGCTGGTCGCCTCGCTGGCCTTCAAGGCGCTCACCACCTACGCACAAAACCGCTTTGCGCTGATGCGCGAATACAGCATCGGCAAGCGCCTGATGGAGGGTTATCTGCACCAGACCTACAGCTGGTTTTTGAACCGCCACAGTGCCGATTTGGGCAAGACCATCCTCTCGGAAGTTAGCACGGTCATAAATAACGGCATAATCCCGCTGATGACCCTGATGGCGCAAAGCACGGTTGCGCTGGCGCTGCTGATCCTGCTCATCATCGTTGACCCGTTTCTGGCGCTTAGCGTTGGTGTAGTGCTGGGGCTGACCTATGCTGGCATCTTTGCGGTCACGAGTGGTTGGCTGAAACGTCTGGGCCAAGCGCGCATTGATGCCAACCAAGAACGCTTTACCGCCGTGAGCGAAGCCTTCGGCGCCGCCAAAGAAGTGAAAGTCGGCGGGCTGGAGCAGGCCTACATCCAACGCTTTGCCAAACCCGCAAAAATCTATGCCAAGTGCCTAGCCACGGCACAAGTCATCGCCCAACTACCGCGCTTTGCGCTCGAAGCGATCGCCTTTGGCGGCATGCTGCTGGTCATGCTCTACCTCATGGCCAAAAGCGGCAGTTTTGCCAGCGCGCTGCCCATCATCGCGCTCTATGCCTTTGCCGGCTATCGCCTCATGCCCGCGCTACAACAAATCTACGGGGCCTTCACCCAACTGCGCTTTGTCGGCCCGGCGCTGGAGGCCTTGCTCCAAGACCTCCTTAGCCTGCAAGCCGCGAATGCTCAGCACGGCCACCTTAGCCCGCTGCCGCTCACCCAGGCCATCACGCTGAACCACGTCAGCTACCGCTACCCCAACGCCCCCCAACCGGCACTTAAAGACATCAATCTCAGCATCCCCGCGCACAGCTCAGTGGGCTTTGTCGGCGCCACCGGCAGCGGAAAAACTACCACGGTGGATGTGATCCTCGGATTGCTCGAGCCGCAAGAGGGTTCCCTTAACATCGACGGCCAGCCCATCACCACCGTCAACCTCCGCAAGTGGCAACGCGCCATAGGCTATGTGCCGCAGCATATTTATCTGGCTGATGACAGCGTGGCCGCCAACATCGCTTTTGGCGTGAATGTCAAAGACATCGATCAACAAGCCGTGGAGCGCGCAGCGAAAATCGCGAATCTGCATGAGTTTGTGGTTAACGACTTGCCGCAAGGCTATGTCACCACCGTGGGCGAGCGCGGCGTGCGCCTCTCGGGCGGGCAGCGTCAGCGCATCGGCATTGCCCGCGCGCTCTACCACAACCCGCAAGTGCTGATTTTGGATGAAGCCACCAGTGCGCTCGACAGCCTTACCGAACAAGCGGTGATGGAAGCGGTGAACAATCTCGGCCGCGACATCACCATCATCCTGATCGCGCATCGCCTCTCCACCGTGCGCCAGTGCGACCAGATCTACCTGCTCGAGCGGGGCGAGGTGAAAGCCAGCGGCACTTTTGGCGAACTCACACAAGCCAACAAGTGTTTCCGTGAAATAGCTCTAGGGCAATAGTAAGTGGATTACCACAGACCTTGTGCAAAATTACGTTGACGCTTACCTGGTAAACCATGCTTGCCATTATTCAAGCCAGAATGACATCTCAGCGGCTTCCCGGAAAGGTATTGCAGCCGATGGCTGGTAAACCGATGCTTCAGTGGGTTTTTGATAGGGTTTCTCAGTCTGTAAATTTGAAAAAAGTTATGATTGCAACTTCTGATGCAAATAGCGATGCTCCAATCTGCGAGTATTGTAGACGGCATAATATACCGTACTATCGTGGCCCCCTTGAGGATGTGGCCGGGCGTTTTCTGGAGTGCGCAAGGCGCGAGGCTGCTGATGCCTTTGTCCGGATCAGTGGAGACAGTCCTTTAATTGATCCCTCCCTTGTTGACCAAGCTGTTGACTTGCAGACGTCAACTTCTTGCGATTTGGCTACGAATGTCCAAGTTCGTAGCTACCCCAAAGGGCAATCGGTAGAGGTCATTCAAACCGAGGCATTGCAGAGAGCGCATCAAAAGATGCGTGATGCAGAGCATCAGGAGCATGTCACTGGGTATTTCTATGCGTACCCGGAACATTTCAGAATTGAAAATTTTTCTTGTGCAGATTCTATGTGCGATATTCAACTCTCAGTAGATACTCCAGAAGATTTTCAATCAGCTGAAACGATCCTAAAGCTTACGGGCATGAGTGTTGATTGGCAAAGAGCTGCTGCCTTGAAGTTAGAGCTGATGAAGTGAATGAAGATACCACAGACAAAATTCCGATGCTCCGAGCTGGTGTAATCGGGCTTGGCGTGGGAGAGCGTCACATTTCGGGCTATCAAGCCGACTCTCGTTGCCAAGTTGTCTCCTTATGTGACATCAACGAGGAGAAGGCGCGAGAGGTGGGGCAGCGCCATCCCGGGATATCCGTGACAGTCTCACCAGAGGCAGTACTCGAAAATCCAGAAATTGATATTGTCTCCATTGCATCCTATGACGATGCACACCGAGACCAGATTATTCGCGCACTTGAGCATGGCAAGCATGTTTTCGTGGAGAAGCCGCTTTGTCTGACAAGGCAAGAGTATGATGATATTAGGGCAGCTCTAGCTAGGCGACCAACCCTTAAACTTTCATCCAACCTCATCCTTCGTCGTGCGCCACGATTTATCGAATTGCGGCGGAGAATTCAGGCAGGAGACCTAGGTCAGATCTATTACCTAGAAGGCGATTATGACTACGGGCGATTGCAAAAGCTGACTGAGGGTTGGCGTGGTCGTCTGGCAGATTATTCAGTTGTCCACGGTGGTGCGATTCATCTAATCGATCTTTTGCTCTGGCTGACCGGAGATAAAGTCTGCGAAGTCTTCGCCTATGGCAATGGGATCAGTACCAAGGGCAGTCAATTCGATGGCAATGACATGGTCGTTTCGGTATTGAAATTTGCAAATGGCATGGTGGCCAAGATTAGCGCAAACTATGCCAGTGTGTCCCCACATCACCATAGAGTATGTGTATATGGCACAGAAGGCACCTTTACGCAAAGTCATGTCGGTGCAGCCTACCACTGGTCGCGTGATCCCGAGGCGGCCTTTGAGCCAGTCGAAGATCCTTATCCTGGTGCAGCTAAGGGAGATATGCTTCCGTCCTTTGTTCAAAGCATATTGGAAGGTACGCGCGCTGAAGTCACGGCACGGGAGGTTTTTGACGCTATGAATATATCTTTGGCTATCAATGAGTCTCTTGCTAATGGGACACCAATTAAAGTGAAAAACGAGGAGCACTAATCTGTATGAAAATCCCCTTTGGAAAGCCCTTGATAGGGTCTGAGGAAAAAGCTGCCGTGATGGAGGTACTGGAAAGTCCAATATTAGTTCATGGTCAGAAGGCAATCGATTTTGAGGAGGCATTTGCCGAGTACACAAAAGCACCGCATGCTGTAAGCGTCTCCTCATGCACGGCAGGGATGCACCTGATCTATTTCACGCTTGGTTATGGCCCCGGAGACGAGGTGATCGTGCCGGCTCAAACGCACGTTGCAACGGCCCATGCAGTAGAGTTGACCGGTGCCAGGGCGGTTTTTGTCGATGTTGATCCGCTAACTGGCAATATCGATATCGATCAGATCGAGGCGGCCATCAGCCCAAGGACCAAGGCGATTGCCGTGGTCCACTATCTGGGTGTTCCTGTCGATATGCCACGTGTCTCTGCTCTGGCTAAAAGGTATGGACTTTTCCTGTTGGAGGATTGTGCCCTAGCACCAGGAACATGGCTGGATGATGTACATGCAGGGTTACATGGTGATGCAGGTGTTTTCTCATTCTATCCTGTCAAGCATCTGACAACGGCAGAGGGTGGCATGATCATCCTCAAGGATGGTGAGCTGGCCGGCCGTCTGCGCCACCTCAAGGCATTTGGCGTCAATCGCACCCATGGAGAGCGTAAAATTCCAGGCATGTATGATGCTGTTGCACTTGGTTTTAATTACCGTATGAGCGAAATTCATGCTGCGATAGGGATCGAGCAAATGAAAAAGCTCCCATCCTTCCTCGTGCGGCGCCGTGAAAACCATGAGCGTCTGGAGACCGGCCTGAAAGGGGTCTCTGCTGTCACTATCCTACCTCAGCCCATAGATAAGCGCTTCTGCAGTTCGCACTACTGCTTGGGCTTGATGCTCGATGAGAAAATTGCGGACAAGCGCCCGATCCTTATGGAAGCGCTGGGTGAAAAAGGCGTCGGCACCAGCATCTACTATCCGCAGCCTGTGCCAAGAATGACCTACTATCGAGAAAGATATGGCTACGAAGAAAAGAGGTTTGCAAGCGCCGCAGCCATCAGTGATCGTATAGTTGCACTACCTGTTGGCCCGCATTTGGGTCTTTCCGAAATGGACTACATCCTAGAGTCCATAGAATTTGTCTGGAGTAAGAAGAATGTTTGATATTGAGAAACTTAAGGGTAAGCGAGTTGCTATCATCGGTGGTGCTGGATTTATTGGACACAATCTCGCGCTAAAGCTAGCCGAGCTTGGTGCGGAGCCGCATGTGGTTGATGGCCTGCAGGTCAACAATATTGGTTACTACACGAGCGGCTATTCTGATAATCCGCATGCTGAGCGCTATATTTCTTTCATTAATGAGCGACTTTCCTTGCTTCGTCAGGCAAAAATAGATCTCCATGTTATTGATGCGCGCGATTACCATATCGTAAGCCACACTTTGAGTTGCATTAAGCCAGATGTCGTCGTTCACTTGGCGGCCATCGCGCATGCAAATCGGTCGAATAAGGATCCATTTTCTACTTTTGACCATAGTATGCGGACCCTAGAGAATGTCTTGGATGCTTCTCGTAATCATGGCGCGCAAGTGATCTATTTTTCATCTTCCATGGTGTATGGAAACTTTGATGGAGAAGCTGTCACTGAGGATCGAGTGTGCAACCCACTAGGAATTTATGGGGCACTTAAGTATGGCGCTGAAAAACTTGTCATTGGCTATAACCAAGTGTTTGATCTGCCTTATACGATTATACGTCCATCTGCACTTTACGGTGAGCGGTGCGTAAGTCGACGGGTGGGGCAGGCGTTCATTGAAAATGCATTGATCGGAGAAGATTTATCTGTGAATGGTGATGGCACAGACGGACTCGACTTTACTTATATTGATGATGTTGTCCAGGGTATTATCCTTTCTATGACCAAGCCTGAAGGGATTAACCAGATTTTCAATATTACGTTTGGTGATGCTCGTCAACTTAACCAGTTGGCTCAGCTCGTTATGGACCATTTCCCAGGAATCAAGCTGCGTCACAACCCGCGAGATAGCCTGATGCCAGAGAGAGGCACATTGAGTATCGCCAAAGCCCGCAAACTGCTAGGTTATGAGCCGCAGCACCCTGTTGAGGAGGGTTTTGTGCGCTATATCGAGTGGTATAAGGATTTCGCCATGCGTAATCCAAGTCTGTTTGAGACACAATGACCGGCATAAAATATACTAGTGTTTGGGCGCGCTGATTAACTCTGTTACTTTCGATAAAAAAATGTTGTTTTGTAAAGTTAATTTTAAGCGGGGCGACGTGAGTTAAATTGAAGAATATCGTTTTCTTTCTTAATGGTGATCGTGGTATCGCAGTCCTAAAGATGGTGCTTCAGGCTGGCTACGATGTGGTCGCTGTAGTTACCCCACAAAATATAGATGCTAAATTAGTTCGGCCTATTGCAAAAGATGGCAGTTGTACTCATTTGGTAATGTCGAATGTGAATGATCCGAGCTCGGTAGATCGGCTTGAGTCGCTTCGGCCGTCAGTTTTTATCATCGCGGGATTTTCGTCCATATTCAGTTCTACTTTACTGTCTGTGCCTCGATTTGGGACATTGAATCTGCATGCTGGAAAATTGCCAGAGTATCGTGGCGGGTCTCCACTGAATTGGCAGTTGATTAATGGTGAGTCACGGGCAGGAATTTCCGTAATTCAAGCTGATGTGGGAGTTGATACTGGTCGAATCTTAGCGGAAGGATATGTTCCAATCGGCCCCGAGACTACAATTTTTGATTTGCATCAAAAAGCCAATACCCTGTTTCCGAAGCTTGTGTTGGATGCGCTCGCTCTTATTGAAAGGGGTGAGTCTGGGCGTCCGCAATTGGAAGACTTAGCAAGGTATTGGCACCAGCGTAGTGATGCAGATGGAAAAATTTCTTTTCGAGAGATGACGACTAGCCAGGTTGACTTGATGGTTCGGGCACTGACGAGGCCATATTTAGGAGCTTGGTGTTTTTATCAGAATAAAGTGTTACGCATTTTTGCAGCGAAAATTCCAAGCTTCGTTTTGAAGGGGGTTCCTGGGAGGCTGTGCTTTATCCAAGGCACGGGCCCCTATGTTGTTTGCTCTGACAAGGCTATCCTTTTAACTGAATATGAGATCGAGAATAGCGAGGGTGAGAAAATACGACATGGTAACTATCTGCTTTAAGGAGTTGATTTATGCTTATTAATGATTTTGATACGGATAAAAATGTTTTTGTCATCGCTGAGATTGGAAACAACCACGAGGGTGACTTCGCTCTGGCGCAAGAGATGATTGGGCGTGCCGCCGAGGCGGGTGTAGACGCAGTTAAATTTCAGACCTTTGTTCCTGAAAGTTATGTGTCCTGCAGTGACCCGGAACGGCTAGAACGACTTCGTAAATTTGAGCTTGCAAAACCGGATATTGAAGTATTGAGTAAGCAAGCGTCAGAATGCGGTTTAATATTCTTTTCAACCCCGTTTGATATTGAAAGCGCTCACTATCTTAATTCTTTACAGCCTCTGTTCAAGATTGCTTCGGGCGACAATAACTTCTTTCCATTAATCGATGTCGTGGCAAGTTTTGATAAGCCTACTCTTATCTCAACTGGGCTGGCCAACCTGGATTTACTCGACAAGCTATATCGAATGTGGGGAGAAAAAACAGATAAGCAAAAGCTCGCGTTTTTGCATTGTGTTGCTAGTTATCCTGTTCCTAATGAGCAAGCAAATCTTGGCGCTATTACAACATTAAGAAAGCGTTATCCCAATATAACTATTGGATACTCCGATCACACATTGGGCATTGACGCGGCTGTCTACGCCGTTGCAGCTGGTGCCAAGATTATCGAAAAGCACTTCACTCTTGATAAGAAGTATTCAGATTTTCGTGATCATCAACTCTCAGCAGATCCGTCCGAGTTGAAAAAGCTGATTGAAAAAATTAGGACGGTCGAGACTCTGCTAGGTTCGGGTGACAAGAAACCCCAACCATGTGAGGCGGGATTGGAAACGCAAATGAGGAGATCAATCGCTGTGGCGCGCGATATACCTAAAGGGACAGTTCTGAGATTTGATGATTTGACATGGGTAAGACCGGGTACTGGTCTTCGTCCAGGAAATGAAGATCTTTTGATTGGTCAATCATTCAATCGTAGTTTGCAACGTGGGGAAATAATCTTTCCAGAAATGCTATCAGGATGAAAATAGCTGTTTTAACAACCGAAACGCCTCACCACATCTATTTCGTTCGCGAAATAAAGAAGATTTTTGATGATGTTATTGTCTTTTCTGAAACGCAAAATCTGGTGGCTCCTTTTGAAACCTACCATTCATTCGAAGGAATGCGTGACGAATTTGAGTGCAATGAGTGGTTTCATGGTCAGGAAATGAAAATTTCGGAGTATGCCAAAGTTTACTCCTTCTCGAGTATGAACGAAGAGGCGGCGATACAGACTCTCAAAAAAGAAAATGCAGATTTGGTTTTGGTCTTCGGGACTGGTCTATTGAAGAGTAATTTGATTCGAGTCTGCCCGAACAACATATTCAACCTTCATGGCGGAGACCCCGAGAACTATCGTGGTCTTGATTCTCATTTGTGGGCCATCTACCATCGAGACTTTTCTAGCTTAGTAACCACACTTCACCGGGTTGATCCCACTCTTGATGCCGGAGATATTGTTTTGCAAGGTCAAATACCTTTAACTCAAGAGATGGGCCTTCATAAATTGCGTTCGTTAAATACACAATTATGCGTTCAGCTCGCTGTGACATTGATTGATATGTGTTCTCGCAATGGAAAGTTAGTTTCTCGGCGTCAGCGTCAGGCCGGTCGTTATTATTCATTCATGCCTAGCGTACTTAAATCCATTTGTTACAAAAACTTTGAGAAATTCATCAAGGGTGATCGTGAATATGAAGCTTGATAATAACTTGCCAGATTGGATGGTGGCACGGCTTGATGAGCAAGAGCTTGCTATTTTTTTGTTTCATGGCGTAGTAACTAAAAATACCTATGGTGTTCGCAATTACACAGGCAAACATATTTCGAGCGAGCTTTTTGCCCGTTGTATTGCAGGTGTCTCTCGCCAGGGGAATGCGCTCTCTATGGACGAGGTGTTGCATTTCTGCGAAACACAGACTCCATTTCCGCCAAAGTCTTATGCGATTACCTTTGACGACGGTTTTGAAAATAATCTTACGGTGGCAGCTCCAATTCTCTATGACTTTGATGTGCCTGCAACAATATATGTGACCACTGAGTTTATTGAGAAAAATCGGATGTCATGGATTGACCGGATAGAGAACGCAGTTGAGCACGCAAGCGAGCAGACGATAAACCCGCAATGGGCGAATGAGAGCTTTACACTTGGAAATACAGAAAGTCGAATACGATTTCTCACAGCTGTTAGAAAGTATGTCAAAAGTAGTCCAGAGTGTGATTCCAATACTTTTGCGAGTGAGCTCTGTTCCGAGCTCGGTGTACATCCTGAGCCAGAGGCAAATGGCGAACTTGATCGCAAGATGAGTTGGGCGCAAGTAAACAGTGCGGCACAAAGTGAACTAATTACTATTGGTGGTCACAGCCATACACACCCTATTCTTAGCTTCCTCTCTCGGCAACAGCTTGCTTATGAACTTGATAGTTGCTTTGACCTGCTTAAAGATAAGGCGGGTGTCGGTCCTGCCCACTTTTCTTACCCAGAAGGTTTGGCTCACTGCTATTCCGAAGGTGTAATTAGGGCTTTGAAGGAAAGAGGTGTGCGTTGCTGTCCGACAGCGATTGATGGTCGCAACAAAGTGGGCGCTGACCCATTCCATCTAAAACGAATTATGGTATGTTAAAAACATTGTTTGTGTCCCATTTTTACGGTAACTGCTTTTTATGAGGCTGTTCACACTTCTTTTTGGGGAGAGGGTGTTTTTAATCAATAGCTGGTTAATCAGTGTCATTTTGCGTATGAAAGGTGTTAAAGTTGGAAAAAACCTTTTTATTAAGGGCGTTCCCAGGTTAATTATTAACGGGCGGGGGGGCAACATAAGAATCGGTAATAATGTTCGTATTATGGGAGATATTGATCTTCGTAATCGCGAAGACGGCATTATTGATATTGGGGATGGTGTCATGATTGACGAAAATTGCCGGCTGGTAGCCGCCAATAAAGCGATTTTGAAAATTATGACAGGAAGCCGCATAGGGCCCTTCACTATCTTTAATTGTGGAGAAGATGTTTCAGTTGGGAAGAATGTTTTAATATCAGGTTTTTGTTACATTCAAAGCTCAAATCACGGGATAAAAAAGGGAAGCCCAATCATAACGCAGACTCATACATATGGGCAGATTGGCATAGGTGATTACGCGTGGATTGGTAGCCACGTTACGGTATTACCGAGTGTTGCGATAGGTGAGGGAGCA
>Ga0181589_10005260_pt1 | contig 10364 bp, 9 predicted proteins | sample 071ome_25_FD_132444 | JGI IMG/M metagenome (GOLD analysis project Ga0181589, IMG submission 132444) | Coastal salt marsh microbial communities from the Groves Creek Marsh, Skidaway Island, Georgia - 071410BT metaG (megahit assembly) | ecosystem: Environmental > Aquatic > Marine > Intertidal zone... | reverse complement strand
GAAAGGTTCAGCGCCAATATAACCATTATCAGGGTTTTGCGCGGCGCGTGCCGCCAGATGCTCACCACCACCAAAACCGATCTCAAGACAAATCTGTTTGCGCTGGGGTGGAAACCATGGCCGCGGATCAAGTGATAACGCGGTCAGTTCAGCCGAGGTGAGGGCATAGCCCTCCATCCCCTCATGTAACGCTAATTCTTGGGCTGGACGCAGTTTCCGGCCACGCCTTCTGCCATAAAATTGGGGCTGTTCTACTGCCTTGCGTTTGCCGTCCTTTGTTGTCATGCTTTTTTGACACTTTGCTGTTAAACAGCTTTCATAATCGCATCAGTCAGGTTGGTATCTTCCCATGTGAAGGTTCCAGGGCCAGCCTCACCCGGGTGGCGGCCAAAATGACCATAAGCCGCGGTGGCCGCATAAATTGGCGCATTCAGCTTTAAGGTCTGCCGAATTCCTCTGGGGGATAAATCCATAATATCCGGCAGGATAGCCGAAAAGCGGCTGTCTTCAACCTTACCCGTTCCTAAGGTGTTAACATAAATTGATAATGGCTTTGACACCCCAATCGCATAAGACAGTTGAATCACACATTTCTCTGCAAGCCCTGCAGCTACCACATTTTTCGCCAGATATCGCGCGGCATAAGCGGCCGAGCGATCCACCTTGGTCGGGTCTTTGCCACTAAATGCCCCGCCCCCATGTGGGGCAGCACCACCATAGGTATCCACGATGATTTTGCGGCCTGTCAGACCAGCGTCACCATCTGGCCCACCTATTACAAACTTGCCTGTAGGATTGACATAAAACTCATCCTCATCACACATCCAGCCGTCAGGTAGGATTTTAAGCACATGCTCACGCACTAGATCACGGACTTTGTTTTCACTGCCTTCGGTATGCTGGGTTGAGACAACAATGCTTGAGGCCCTAGTCGGAACACCATTTTCATAAACACAAGTGATCTGTGATTTGCTGTCAGGGCCAAGGATATCCGCTTGCCCTGAATGCCGCGCTTCTGCCAATGATTTTAATATCCGGTGGGAATACAAAATTGGTGCAGGCATCAGCACATCGGTTTCTGTACACGCATAACCAAACATGATCCCCTGATCCCCTGCACCTTCGTCTTTATTGCCATCGGCATCAACACCTTGGGCAATATGGGCAGATTGCTTATGCATGAAGTTTTCAACAATCATCTTTTCCCAATGATAGCCATCTTGCTCATAGCCAATATCGCGCACAGCCTTTCTGGCAAGGGCGATGACCTCGTCCATATCAATGGTTTCCCGACAGCGAAACTCGCCGCCAATAATCGTCCGATTTGTGGTGGCAAAAGTTTCACAAGCTACACGGCTTTCGTTGTCTTTGCCGAGCATCAGATCGACCACCTCATCAGAGATGCGATCACAAACTTTATCCGGATGTCCTTCAGATACAGATTCGCTGGTAAATAGATGAGTCATCAGCCAGGTCCTTTTTAGAATTTTACTTATTCTAGTCACAGACTTCGGGGCGTCAACCCATTGTGTTATGCCTAGGTCGGGAAAGGAAACTAAGACCTAATATCACGATCAAAAGAAAAACAAATCCTGACTCTCCCCAACGGGAATATAGCGTCTGGGTGCGGCCTTTTATGACAGCATCACGCCAACCACTAACATCATAGCCGATATGGGTAACAAGCCTGCCATAGGGATCAATCACCGCTGAAATTCCGGTTGTAGCCACACGAACCATGGGCAGACCTAATTCCGCTGACCGCATTCGCGCCATTGCTAAATGCTGACGTGGGCCAAGGCTATTTCCAAACCAGGCGTCATTGGTCAGGTTGACAATCAGGTCGGCGTTATCGCTAGCCTGTCGGGTGCTGGCTGGATAAATGATCTCATAACAAATCAATGGCGCGATGCGAACAAGGCGACCATCTTGGCGTTCAAGCGATAACAGAACTGGCCCTGCCCCGTTTGAAAAATCGACCCCCCCAACAAGCTTATCAACAAAGGAAAAGATATGCCGCAAGGGCACAAACTCCCCCCACGGCACAAGAAACTGTTTATCATAACGGCCACTGATACTGGCATCTGGTTGCATCAAAAAGGCGGAATTGTAATAGACAGGGCCAGTAGGATGGTCTTGACGATAAAGGCTTCCGAGAATGAGCCATGATTTCATCTGGCTGGCGGCGCGAAAGGCCTCATCCCATTTGGGAAGATCCTGTTCTAACATGCCAGCATAACTGACCTCCCCCCAAATGATCACATCCGGGGCATTTTGGGTATCAGGGGCATCAGGGGCATCAGGGTCGGCAGAGCCCTGATGGGTGAGATTTTGATCCATCAGACTAAGGGCAATATGCTTCTCTATATGTTCTGCTCGTAACGCCCGGATCCATTTGTCTTTTTGGGGGATGCTTGGCTGAACCATTCGGATGCGAAGCCCGGTTGCCGCCGTATCCTCAAGCGGACGCCCAGACACAAGCGCCGCCGCCGCCATTGCCATGGTGATGATGATTGCCGCTGAAACAGGCAATATGAACCCACCAAGATGCTGACGCTGATAGAGCATTAATGGCAAAAGCCCAATCAATATCGCCACCACACCGCATCCATAAACCCCCAAGATCGAAGCAAGATCAAATCCAATGGGCGCAAACGCAAAACTCATCCCCAGGGTTTGCCAAGGAAAGCCAGTCAATATATGACCGCGAAGCCATTCCATCCCCATCAGCCAAAAACAACATCCGGCCAGACGACTAGCCGGGCTGGAAAAACACAACCAAGCCAATAAAAATGCCAGTCCCCAGAACAGCGCTAATCCTGCTGGCAAAAGCAACACCGCAAAAGGGATCATCCAATAAAACGCTGACCCACCTGTGACCAAGGCATAACTAGTCCAATATAGTGAGACCACAAACCACCCCAATCCCATGCCCCAGCCAATCAGGAAAGCAGATCGTTTTCGTGACGCCTTTAACAACATGGCCGCAGGAACAGATAAAAAGAACAAAAATGGGAAAAGATGAATAGGCGGCAAAGCAAGACTAGCCAACAGGCCGGCAAGCGGCACTGCCAAAACCGGCCGCGTCAATATCTTCATGATGACGACGAGCCGCCAACGCGGTTAAGACCACGAATATTTACCATCGACACATGGCGAGGATCACTATCCAAAATTTCAAACTCAAGGCCAGAAGGATGGCGAACAATCTCACCCCGACCGGGTACGCGTCCGGCTAAAGCGATCACCAAACCGCCTACGGTATCAATCTCGTCATGATTTTCTTCATCCAATAATGGCCCCGCGACCGCCTCAAGGGTTTCAATTTCAAGACGAGCTTCTGTTAACGCTGTGCCATCGCTTGCGATATCAAAGACAGGCGAAGTGTCTTCGTCATGCTCATCATTGATCTCACCAATGATTTCCTCAACAAGATCCTCAATTGTGATCAAACCATCGGTGCCGCCATATTCATCCACCACCAGCGCCAGATGCAATCGCCGTATCCGCATTTCTTGAAGCAAATCCAAGACGCGCATCGCCGGGGAAATAAAAATCGGTTGCCGCAACAGAGGTTGAATATCCACAGATTCTTTGCCATGCAAAACGCGCAACAAATCCTTAATATGAAGAATGCCATCCACCTGATCCAGATTGCCATTGACGACAGGCACGCGCGAATGTCCGGCGGCGATCATTTTTTCAATCACCTGTTCCAGAGGATCAGAGCGATCAACATAAAAAATATCAGCCCGTGGCACCATAACATCAACGGCGGTAATATCGCGCAAGCCAAGCATATTGCGGAGCAATGTTCCTTCGTGGCTATCAAAGCTAACGGTGTCACGGATGGATTCTTCTAATAGCTCGGTGATCTCTTCTCGTGCTAGCGGCGCAGAATTGCCCGGCAAAAGATTCTTAAACTTTGCGGTAATGTTTTGCCAAATACCCATAATCTTAGACCCTATCCACAGATTGAGATTGGTAAGGGTCAGCAATATCAATCGCCGCCAATATCCGCCGCTCGGTTGTTTCCATATCTTCGGCGTCATCATCCGTCATATGATCATAACCCAAAAGATGCAAAACCCCATGGGTGAGCAAATGCAAGAAATGATCCGCGATAGGCTTTCCGCTTTCTTTGGCTTCATGGGCAACCACCCCAAAGCCCATGGCGATATCCCCAAGATGAGCGCCTAAGTCCGCCGCCGGAAAAGACAGCACATTCGTTGGCTCGGCTTTATCGCGAAATTGTGCGTTAAGTTTTGCCATATGATGATCATCACCAAGACAGATAGCAATCTCAACTGGCCTTTCATGAAACTCGCCTTCGCGCAAAGCCAGTGTTATGACTTCGGCTACATGGTCTTTGTTCAAGGCGGAAAACATGGGTTTCCAGCTTGGGTCTGTGAGAGAGAATTCCGCGGATATTCCTGTGGCTATCGGAATGTCAAAACTCTCGGCTTCGCCGTCTTCTTCTTTGCCTTCCGGTTGCCTTTCGGCGGTACTGGTCATCTTTTGGGTTACGCTTTCTTTTTCTGATCTCTTTTATCATACGCGGTTAGGATGCGAGCAACAACCGGATGACGCACAACATCTTCACCAGTAAAGGTGGTTATATCAATTCCTTTTATACCATCCAGCAATTCTACCGCTTCGGCAAGCCCTGAAATCTGGCCATTAGGCAAATCCACCTGCCCCAGATCACCCGTGATCACCATTTTGGAATCATCACCAAGTCTGGTCAACACCATCTTCATTTGCACGGGGGTGGTATTTTGTGCCTCATCAATAATCACAAAGGCTTGCGCTAGCGTTCGGCCACGCATAAAGGCAAGAGGCGCAATTTCAATCTGACCCGATGCAAGCATACGATCCATTTTATCTGATGGCATCATGTCATATAGCGCGTCATAAAGAGGTCGCAGATACGGATCAACTTTTTCTTTCATGTCCCCAGGCAAAAACCCTAATCTTTCCCCTGCCTCAACCGCAGGTCGGGAGAGAATGATACGCTCAACCTTTCTTGCTTTTAACGCCTCAACGGCTTTTGCTACCGCCAGATAGGTTTTTCCTGTCCCCGCAGGGCCAACCCCAAAAATCACATCATGGCGGTCAATAGCATCAACATAATCTTGCTGAGTTTTACTTTTGGCGTTGACTGTTTTTTTCCAACTGGTGATAGCGCCAGTGTTGTTAGCAAAACGCGCCATCGCATTCGGGGCTTCAGATTTTGCCAGTCTCAGAGCATCATCAATCATGCCTTTTGACGCCTCCATGGTTTTTTCGGTCTTGGACATACGTTGATAAAGCGCCTCAAGCGTATTCCGCGCGGTTTCCATATTATCGTGCTGGCCAGAGATTTGGATAATATTGCCAAAGGAATCAAGCCTGACATTCAGTTCTTTTTCAATATGCGCCAGATTGCTGTTGTGATGACCATAAAGCAGGGGAAGCACCTGATTATCATCGAATTCCAGAGTGATGCGGCCGGTGGTATCGTTATCTGGTTTCACGCTGGTCTGTTCCTGCAATCTCTTTTCTTCCGCTTGCCTCTGATGTATTTACCCGTTCACCAGCGAGGCTGTTCTGATAAGCGGCGACAATCTTCACAGGTATTATATCACCAATTTCACCAGATTTCTCGCTGAAATGTACAGCCTGCATCCAAGGTGATCGTCCGGCCTTTTGGCCTTCGCGGCTTGCGGGTCTTTCGATCAGAACATCCATCACCTCACCCAATTTGGAATGATTGAACATCTGCTGTTGCGAGGCCAATAACTGTTGCAACCCTGCCAGCCGTTCTGATTTAACCGCTTCATCAATTTGATCATCATGACCTGCGGCAGGTGTACCAGGGCGAGGGCTGTATTTGAAAGAATATGCCGACGCATAATTCACCCTATCAATCAAATTGAGGGTATCAGCAAAATCACGGTCGGTTTCCCCCGGAAAGCCGACAATAAAATCACCGCTTAAAGCCATATTTGGCCGCGCTTCGCGCAGACGGTCAATAATCCGGAAATAGGTGTCGCGGTCATGGCGCCGGTTCATCGCTGCCAGTATACGGTCAGAGCCAGATTGCACCGGCAAATGCAAATACGGCATCAGTTGTGGAATTTCCGCATGCGCGTCATAAAGCTCATCATGCATATCCAAGGGATGTGACGTGGTATAGCGAATGCGTTTTAACCCATCGAGTTCTGCAAGGGCGTAAAGCAATCTGCCAAAACTCCATGTCTGGCCATCTTCGGCTTCGCCATGCCAAGCATTAACATTCTGACCCAACAGGTTTAGCTCTACGGTTCCGCTTTGGATTAGCCGTTTTGCTTCAGCCATGATGCTTTTTACTGGGCGTGAAAACTCTGCCCCACGCGTATAGGGGACAACACAGAAAGTGCAGAATTTATCGCATCCTTCTTGCACAGATAAAAATGCCGCAGGGCCACGCGGAGTATGTTCTTCGGGAAGAAAATCAAACTTATCCTCAACAGGGAAATCCGTATTGATCACCGCTTGCCGTGAGGCTGGGTCAAGTTGGCTCACCAGTTGAGGTAAGGTGTGATAGGCTTGGGGGCCGACAATCATATCCACCCATGGGGCACGGCGAGCGATTTCTTCACCCTCCGCCTGTGCCACACATCCGGCCACGGCAATGGTCATATCGCGGTTTTCTTGTTCTTGGCGGGCAGATTTCATCTTTCGCAATCGGCCTAATTCAGAAAATACCTTTTCCGATGCTTTTTCACGAATATGGCAAGTGTTGATGACCACCATATCGGCGTCATCTAATTGCGATGTTTCAACATAACCTAGTGGCGAAAGCGTATCCGCCATCCGCGCCGAGTCATACACATTCATCTGGCATCCATAGGTTTTGATATAAAGCTTTTTGACCATCGCTATCATCCTGTCTGCTATCCCTTTATCATGGCGGCATCAGGTGTCAAGACGCATCCACCCTAATGGATAGATTATCCTGCCTGTCCAGATCGTATCATCCGCACCGCATCATCCGCATTAGCCATGCCTTTTCCGGAGGGATAATAACCCTGCCGGCGGCCTGTTTCCACAAAACCCAGCGACTGATAAAGCTGGCGCGCCGCGTGATTCGATGCCGCCACCTCAAGATGTGTTATATGTTGCCCATGTTCGGTGCAAAATCGCATGATCATTTGTCGAGCGATGCCCTGACGACGATAAGCTTTGCCTACCGCCAGATCAATAATATCCCCCTCACCCTTGATCGACAGACCAGCAATGTAACCAACTGGCATATCCCCAGTCATCAAACAGACCATCATTCCAACAAAGGCCGGCTGATCCATCAGCCCTGTTAATCGCGCCGCCGCGTGTTCATTAATCGCATCAATGGCCGCAAGATCAGCATCTGTCATCGCGCGAAAGCTGATCTGCATCACCCCTGCCCCAGTTTTGCCTTGGCAGGCCCTAGCAAGGGTGAGGAATGATAATGCGGCGTGGCTGGAAAATCCGCCTCTGTTTCGCCACTGGCGAGCCGCGAAGCCACCATGCTTGCCGCCATGATCGCATCAGGGTCTGCATCCTGATATTGTGTAATCACATGACCTCGTTTAGACAAAATATCAGCAATAGTGGAGGCGGCAAATCCATGAACAAAAAGCCCTGCCGCACCCTGATGATCATCTTGACTGAGATGAGTGGAAAGGTGATCCACCAATTCATCCTGCGAGGCGTCATAAACCTCGCTGATGGCTTTACCACCAGAAAACATCTGCGCAAACAGATGGCCGCGGCGAGTATCTATGAGTGCCAAAGCGCGATGATCAGCATCTGCGCCATAAGCCAAGCTTGCCAGCGATGAGACCCCAAGAACCGGAATGCCAAGGCCTAGCCCATACCCATGGGCGGCGGCTAAGCCCACGCGGATACCGGTAAATGACCCCGGCCCACAGCCGACGGCAATATGACTAATCGCAGAAAAGTCAGACTTTGCCTCCGCCAACAGGCTATCAACCATTTCGGTAATCCAGCCAGCATGACCATGCCGATCCTGCCGTGTGACTGAGGTTAAGGTGATTTCGTCTTGAACCAGTGCCACGGACGCGCTGTTACCACTTGCCTCTATGCCAAGGATTAGCATGCTGATTTGCCTTTTCCGATTGATGCGTTTGCTATCACCATGCTAAATCTATCCTGTGAAAACAGCAAGGTGTGACCATGGGTAGATTTGTTAACAGTATCAAAATGACCCTTTTGCGAGCGATAACCACTGCGGTTTTTGCGCCGATGGTGTTGTTTCCTTTTCTTATGGCCCCTGCCCATGCCAGTGACGATGCTAGCATCATCATGTATCACCGTTTTGGGGAAGGGCGATTGCCATCTACCAATATCTCGCTTGAGATGTTTGATGCCCATCTGGCAACAATCAAAGACAAGGGCTGGGTGGTTCTGCCTTTGGCTGAGATTGTTGCTAAACTCAAATCCGGGGAAGACCTTCCTGATAAAGCGCTTGCCATCACCATTGATGATGCCTTTTTATCCGTTTATGAAGAAGCCTTTCCTCGCCTGCAATCCTACGGGTATCCCTTTACGATTTTTGTTGCCACCAAGGCGATAGATCAAAACTTAAACGGTTATGCCACATGGGATCAAATCAGAGAAATGAAAGCCGCTGGCGTCACTATCGGCTCACAATCGCATTCGCATCCGCATATGCACCAGCTCTCCCTTGATGAAGCGCGGCAAGAAATCATCACCTCTAACGCCCGTTTTCTTGCAGAGCTAGGAGAGGAGCCCGTTTTCTTTGCTTACCCTTATGGCGAATATAGCTTGGCTGTGCGTGATATGATTAAAGATATGGGTTTTGAGGCGGCCTTTGGTCAAGCCTCTGGCATCGCCCATGCTAGCATAGATAGCTATGAATGGCCGCGCTTTGCGTTTAATGAAAATTATGGCGATATCCAGCGTTTGACCTTGGCGGTTGAAGCTATGGCTCTCCCTTTATCTGATATGACCCATCCCTCTATGGTACTGGAAACCAACCCCCCCATTATCGGTTTTACCGTAGATGAAGGCATTGAGCCACTTAGCCGTCTAGTTTGTTTTGCCTCTGGCATGGGACGAGTGGATACAATACCACTTGGTCGCCGCATTGAAATTCGCCTGCCGCAACCCATAACCTCACCCCGTAGCCGCATCAACTGTACCATGCCTGTCCTAGAGGATGGTAAGGATACCGGTCGTTTTCGGTGGTTGGGTCGGCAATTTTTGTTAAATTGACCGGCAAAATAGGTTTGCTAATTGGCTTGGGCTAGCCGGGCATCATTATAATATTGCAGGTTATTGGTGCGGATAATATTTCCCAATTTGCGGATATAAATCTGTCCGTCTTCGGAATAACGCTCAAGCTCTGGAATTAACCGTAACGCTAAGGCGTTTTGATCCATATTGCGGTTTTGGGCGCGCGTCTTGCGCCAACCTTCATAAGCAAAATGCGTGTTCAAGTTGTGCATATAAGCACGGACAGAATCAAAAAGCGTGGGAAAAGACCTTACCACCGCGCGGTCGTCACTAGGCTCATACGGTTTGATTCCTTTATGTTCTGCCCATGCCCATTGTCCAAAAAGAGCATTGCCCTGACGCGCAAACCGCGAGGTTCCCCAACCGCTTTCAACAATCGCCTGAGCCAAAGCAAGAGACACAGGTACCGTATCAACACGCACCATGAGAGCGGCGTAGAGTTGATCAATATCATCATTTTCATTGATCTCATCAATCAGATACAATTCTGCCCAACGCCGTAAGCGGTCTTCGTTCCCTTGGGCATAATCGCGTTTGATCGTCTCGCGGCGCATTAACAATTCTTCATTGGCGCGCAAAATTAAGGGCAAGACTGAGGCAATAAATAACGCTTTGCGTTCCTCTACATCCATCATCCGTAAATCTGGCAAGTGTTTAATATAGTCAGGAGCCACCGCAAAGGGGTTAGCGGGCTGGGTTGGTTGAGGGAAATCTGATCCCGTCCCTGCCGTGGTTACCTCAGATAAAGAGAGGTTTTCTTTATCATCTCCACTGGCTGTGGGCGCATCACTGTTCATCTGCCCCCCCTGACCAGGACCATCAGCCTTTTCCACACTTGCAAGATTAAAATCTGGCGGTGCATCAGACCAAACCAAAAGCGGGGGAGGGGCAAGCTGTTTTTCTAGCCATAACAACCGTTCACGCGAGGGCGAGGCGGTAACATCCTGATCTGTTGCAGGCGGTTCATAATAACCTGATTTCATGGGCACATAGGATAGGCCAGCCCCAAAGATAAGCGCCAGTTGTCCAATGATGAGGCTTAATAAAACACCAAGAAGCCATGAATTGACCGACCAGCGCTT
>Ga0181589_10005254_pt1 | contig 10368 bp, 4 predicted proteins | sample 071ome_25_FD_132444 | JGI IMG/M metagenome (GOLD analysis project Ga0181589, IMG submission 132444) | Coastal salt marsh microbial communities from the Groves Creek Marsh, Skidaway Island, Georgia - 071410BT metaG (megahit assembly) | ecosystem: Environmental > Aquatic > Marine > Intertidal zone... | reverse complement strand
TTTGGCGCAGGCGATGGCGCCGTTGCGTCGGGCATCGCGGGTAAGTCTACGTCCCAGCTATCGAACTCGTCAGTGCTAGGTCGACGCGTCAATAGCGGTTCGTCATCCCAGTCGCGCAAAGGTGTGTTGGCGAGATCCTCCTTTGGAAGTTCCCATCGAAGAATTTGTGCGCTCGCGCAACCGGTGTACAGCACGCCCGCTTCGTCATCGTACAAGAGCGACTGCACGCTCCCCACCCGCGAGCCCGCGCACTCAAACAACAATGATCTATGCTTCACATCCCAAATCATAGCCTTTTGATCCACACCACCCGTGCACACGATACCCTTGGAAACGCGAATCACGCTCAAAATCGCGCCGGCATGTCGACCGCCAACGTTTAATTCTTCCGGAGGTCCGAGCAAATCACCGCTCTCATTCACGTACCACGCGAGCACTCTCCCATCCGCACCGGTTGTCACAATCACGCCGTCTGAGTCCACCATCGCGTGAATCGCACCGCGATGACCACCGTCACCCGCCCCAAACTCGGCGATGGGTTTGGAAACTCGCGAGCGCCAAATTCTCAGCGTCCCGTCCTCGGACCCGCTCGCGACAAACTCTTCACCCGACGACGCGTGACGCCATCCACAGACAGCATTCACCGCCTCGGGCACGCGTTTTTTCGCCTTTTCTCGCCCAGACGGACTCACCGGCGGCTGTCCAGACGCCGACCGACCTCCTTCGCCGCTGTCGCTGCCAAACCGCCAATGCGGATACTCGTCCTCACGCGTCCACGCGAACATCCTCCCTCGATCATCCCCAGCCACAATCTCCCTATCACCGGCGTCACCGAGCACACACAACGCCGAAACGCTCTCTATCCCGGCGGTGTACCGCCGCGTGACCGCCCCAGACGCCCCATCCCGAACGTATACCGTCCCTTCTGAGCCGCTCGTGGCCAACGCGCTCCCCGCGTTTGCCGACGCCAAACGCGTCGTCCCTTCCCCATCACTCGGCGACTGCGACATCAACCCCCCAGTCGACGCGTTCCACACCCGCATCGCCCCATCCGTCGACGCAGACACGATCGTCGTCGACGGAACGCCGCCACCGCATCGCAACAGGCACATAGACACGACACCACCGGTGGATTTCTCTAGCGTCAACGCCCCGCTCGAGTGTAACTTTCGCACGCCGCCGCGAACGCCCGGTCCCGCCGCGTCGCGGTCCGTCGACGACTGCGCGACAGTTCTTTTAATGAGCGAAATCATGACTGGTCGTCGTCGTCGCGTCTGGCTGAGTGACTGCGCGACGACGTGTAAAGATCGAGTCAGTCATCTTGTTCGTCGTAACGGTCGTACTCGGTATGGACGCGAAAGGGATTTACCTATTACCCTATTACAACATTACAACAATGCGATACAGATCGATGAATTGCTGGATTTGCGAGAGCGATGGACGTCTTCAATGGGTGTGCGAGGTGTGACTCATGCCTCTGCCGACGCCGATGACGATTCCGAGCGGTGATGATGGTGTCTGTCGGGTCGAAGGATGTCGGCGAGCGCCCGAACGTGACGGTGCATTTGATCCATATACGAAGCGGCGCCCTCTTTGAGATTAGACGCTGTTTCCGGCGTCGTGTCGTCGAGTTCGCAGCCGAAAACGTCAGCGGTGGGTTGGAACCTAAAGTAAGAGTCGTGCGGGCCGAGTAAGTGGCGAATGGTGGCGTCAACTTGGTTGACGTCGCACGAAGCATGAATCGTGTTGTCCAACCATCCAGGGAAACTGGAAGAGTGTGGATCGCGGATTTTCGGAACAGCGGCGCCAGTTCCGAGAGAGACGACGCAGAGTTTCCGAGACTTTGGGAAGAGGCGACGGGCTTCGAAGACTGCGACAGCGGTCGGGTTGTTGCTCGCGATGGCACCGTCGATCAGACGGATCTCAGCGTCAACGCTCGTCGGCGCGTCTGAACAATCGCGGGTGGGATCTCGAGAGACAGCGACGTCTTTTGATTCCGCCATGGAAGCGCTCAAATCGTTGCTCTCTGTACCAACGCCCGACTGTACGGGAGAATCCGTCTTTTTGTCGTGGGCGTATCCGCCTGTTCCACCGATCTCTTTCTTGACTCGCAGTTCTTCGAGAAACCAAGGCGCCGCCGTCGTCGCTCGCACCGAATCAATCAGACTCGCCCGGTGTTCCCCGGGCAAGTGTCCGAGGTGCCCGCGGACGCGACCGTCTTCGTGATACGATCGCATCAAAAACGTCGTCGCCGGAGCGCGACTGACCAAGTGCGAGACTAGACACACGTGGGGCGGCGGACTCTTTGATGCGTACCACCTCGGATGCGAAGCGACTGCGTACAGGGGTTTGTCAGCTTCTTCATTCAGTGCTTTCCTCAGCATGATTTCAAAGTTCTTCGCCTCTTCTCGCCCGCGATTGTAAATCTTCGTGGAATCGTACACTCTGGTAAGGAAACTCGAGTCTTGCTTTCGAGGGAAAATCTCTTGACCCATGCTCGTGTATAGTTCGTGCAACTCGTCAATCGTCATTCTCAAAAGCCCGGCGCCGACGGCGATGAGGCCACCGGTCGACGTGCCGACGACAAGATCAAAACAGTCACCCACGCACCAACTGTTTGATTCCTTTAAGATGCGCTCCAACATCACGAGAGTGCCAATGCCACGCATCCCTCCACCATCCAGGCTCAGCACTCGAATCGGTCTGGACTCGTTCGCTCGATGATACTCCTTGTAGGCGTCGTTCAAGATTGGTAAACCATGACTCCCGAGCGCCGCGACGATCCTCATAGACTGAGTCCAGTGCGAAGCGCCTCCTTCCAAGCTCGCGCTGCGCCACGCGTCCAAGTGTGAGTTTTCGTCCAATTGCGGGGCGGCAACTTTTTCCTTTAGTCGCTGCAAATCTGACGTCTTGGGCGAAACTCCTTCGGCGTCACTGCTGCCTTCTGGAACGCCAGTCTCGCTCGAACTGAAAGTGACTCTTCGAATCAACGCCGCAAATCCACTCTCCGTGCTGGGTGTCATCGGAGTGGCGGGCAAGTCAGAATCTTCGACAGGGAGTAAAGTGTGCGCGTCGCTCGCCTTGAATCGACCGCGGAATCGTCCGGCGATTGGAGCCTCGGTCGTCTGCGCCATGTGCGGAGGTCGATCCACACACGCGGCAAGCAATTTGCTGCCGATCCTTTCAGCGAGAATCTCAGCCGTGCCTCGAATCTGCATGTTTTCCTTCTCAATGACCAGCTCTGAGTCGTCCGAACGCAGCATCGCACGAGAAACGGACGCGTAATCGATGACAAAGCTCGGGATGTCCGTCACGTTATCAAAGTTTGGACTGGAAAAGAGCGGCTGAAGCGGAACCGACGAATGGATACGTTTCGGCCACACGAATACGACGGCTCGCGCGCCTCTATCTCGCGCGCACCACACGAGGCGCGGGGCTTGTCTGAGCATGGCTACGAAAGTCTCCCAATCGTCGTCCATTGCACACAAAAGCACCGCTCCCTCAAACAGCTCTTGCCGTTCAGGCGCGTCACCGGAGAGAGAGTCTCGCCTAACCGTGTTATCTGGAGTTCCAATGTCTTCATGTGCCAAAGGCGTGTCGGGATCGGCGTTCTCAAGTTCCGGTTCCAGCATGGTCCAATCCTTGTCCGCATTCTTCTCAGGCGAGCTGCTACCCTCCCATATTTCGTCGTACGCCTGAAGGAGCTGTTCAGTTAGGTCGAGCGAGGTGGAAGTATCATCGCCCACTCGAGCCTTTTTCGGCAGCTCAACCAAGCCACCTTTGCTGTCTGCGAGAGTGATATCTAGTATATGAATCTTGCCAGAGATCTTCTCGTTCAATGAATTGGAGCACGTCAAGCCAGAGCGAAGCGCCGTAAATGCTGACGTGAGCTCTCCACTTCTTGCCAACATGCGACAAACGGAGAGGTCAGTAAGCGCGACGTGCTCGGTCAGACGAGCAATCATATCCTTCGTTTTGCCATCGAAACCAGACGAAGATCCACTCCAGTAGACATCTATAACACGGAGTAAAGCCTCCAAGGCGCCTCGCCGAATACCTTCTGCGTACAATGAGAAGTCGTTCACCGACAAGAGCTTGAGGAAGGATTTTACATTCGCCTTCTCGAGCACTTCAAACTTTGAGTGCGATCCATCTTCTTCGATGATCGACATGACTCGTTCGGTGAGGTACTCTAACGCTCCTGCGTTCACACATTCCGCTGCGGCAAGTGGTCCGCGAGAAAGTATTATCTCAACGAGTAACATGTTGATCGTCCGAACGAGTGACTTGTCCCCTGACTTGCGCGTCGCATATTTCATCAAGGCGCGGACAAGATGGTACACGCTCGTTCTTGATTTTGTTCCACTATCGAATATCATTCCACGAATGTCTGCAATCAATTGGGCGTATCGCATCACTCGTTGTTCTTCTGACAACACGCTCCAACCTTCGCGTCCATAACTTTGCCACGGAATCGACCACTCTTTGGCGTCTTCATCCGAACCACATCGAACGAGCGTCGGATACCAAACTCCTTGAACGTTACTCAGGCAGCTGGAAATGATAGCCTTTTCCTTGGCGCCGCCAATGTGGACCCAGGTGTGCACTTCATCGTTTGCACTACCGTGCGAAAGTGCAGCCAACCCAAGAGGCTTATCCGGATTGGCGAGCGCGCGTTGAATCTCTGCGCTCACTGATGGATTGCCCTTGTCTGCGCCGAGTACTCCGACGAGCACAAGCTGCAATGCTTTCGCAATTTTTACTCCCATCTTTGTTGCGGACCCGCTCCACTGACCACTCGTCGAGATGACTAGAAAATGTTCCGCGACGCTTTTCCGCGCCACATCGACGCTACCTCCGTCAAAGAAAGCCTTCATGAACGACTGAAGAGAAGACTCAACTTCCTTCGATCGACGCGCGCCCCCACTGGTATCCCAAGTCGATTCAAATATGGGTGTGCAATATTGAGCGCAAATTACTACGACATTGATTCCCGCTTCCACTCGCCAGCCATCGTTCGTCTCGGCGACGTTCCAGTCGCCCACACCAGAAGTGCTCACACCAACCGAGTCGGTATGGAAAATGTTCGTCATGTCGCGAAGTTCCTCTCCAGAAACGTTTGTCAGCTGTTTGTCAGCGATTGCCCGCGGCGGTCGAACGTAGAAACCATCCGCGATGCGCGTGCTTCGACACGACGTCGCTTGAGAAGGATGCCCGCTCGCCTGAATTTCAAGGCGTGTCTGAGACATGTCCACCTTCACCATCGCCGTAACGTAATCAGGCATACCGATCGACTCGTCTCCAAAACTACACAGCCTGATTTGATACTCTCGATTGGGCGGAAGGTGAATCCTCTTGCGACGCGAGTCTCTCTCGATATCCGACACATCGCACAGTATTCGCACACCATCCTTCGTGTGCGTCTTCGACCCACTCTCCGCCGCGAGAATAAACACCTGCGACACCACCGCACTCACATCTTCATCCTCTCCGATCACGGGCACGACATCCACGGCGAGTTTCCACCCATCGTCGCTAGAATAATCCGCCGGAACCGCCCGCGGATCCCACCGAACCGTCGCTTCGCTTGCGCTCGTCCGCGTCACCGACACTCGTTCCGACACGATCACTCTCGTCATCGCCTCGATCGGCGGTTTCGCGTTTGTCACGCTCGCTTTCAGTTCGTACTCTCCGCTCGGCAGGTCTTCCGGGACGACCCACGTCAACCGTCCTTCATCCAAAAACCGAACCGACGTCGTCGCCATTCCTTCTTTACCTTGACCCGCATCGTTGCTCTCCTCGTCGCCCTCGGGCGTGAACCGCGCCGTACCCACGACGACCGTTCTAGACGCGCGCATCCACGCGTTCGACACCGCAGATAGACTCACATCGCACTCCACGACGACGTCGTTCGCAACGGCACCGGCATCGGCGTCGCTCTTGACGTTTTCGCATCTTACGACGACGTCGACGGTTCCACCGTGTTCCCAAACCTTGCCATAACGCGGTCGACGAAAGCTCAACGATATCGTCATCGCAGTGAGGGGAAATCGAACACGCGTGCGCGCGCCGGGCGCCGCGACGTGCTCGGATCTGTGGGCGTGTTTGAGACGTTACAGTTAACACAACAAGCAGAGGAGCTAATAAAGCGAATGAATAGCAGCTTGATATCCTTTTCGTTACGAATGGTACGCTAGAGCGTAAAGACGCGACTAACCTAGAAAGCTCAAAAGACTCGAATCGATGAGATTCGGATCGCCGTCTGGGGTGGCGGGACTGCGAGGCGCGCCTGGGTGACGAGGTTGACGCGGCGGAGTGGACGACGAAACGTTCATTCGGCTCATGTCAACGGAGAGGTCATTGGGTGCTGCGTTCGACCAGACGCCCGGTCCAGCGTTAGTGGATGAATCGCCGAACGCGCTCCAGGTTGATCCGCGGGGGTTGAGGTCGGTGTTGACGCCTAACCCGCCGAGACCCCAGTCCGCGGCGCCGGCTTGCGGAGCGCGGGCGGCGCCTTCCGTCCACGTAGAGGTTTGGCCTCCCCATTGCGGGTCGGAAACCGCCGCAGACGACCACTGGTTCTGGTCCAGGGACGACGCGAAGATGTCGCCAGAGGCGGAGAAGGAGCGAGACGCCTCATTGGCAAAGACGTCACCGACTGGAAGAGAACCCATGCCTTGACCCATCGGTTGCCAGTTGCTGTTCGCGGGGCTCCAAGAGGCTGGTTGCTGACTATGAACCGGTGCCACCTGCGGCGCCGGCGGCTGGGGCGCCTGCACACCCATCGGTGGTTGCGCCGGTCCCGCGTCGGACCAACCTCTGTTTTGAACGTCCGAAGCTTGGCTACTAGGTTGCGAGCCCCATGCGCGAGGCGGTGCCGTACTCGCCTGCTGCGTCGGAAGATGTGGCGGTGCGTTGCCACCGTACGTCGCAGGTGGCCGAGGACCCGGCGGAAGAGGCGGAGGCATCGCCGCTGCGGCTGGTGGCTCGTCGTTTCCGCCGCGCGGCAACGGAACTCGGCTTTGACCAGGCGGTGGTGCAGAAGGCGGCGGTCGCGGTCCTCCAGGCGGTGGTCCGCGAGGAGGCGCTGGCTCTGAATTCATGCCGGGCACTCGCATGGCTGGCGCGGCAGCCCATGATGGCGGCGGTCCAGATGGTGGCGGCGGATTCGGTGCGTTCGTCTTCTTGTAGCGCGGATCAGCGAGCATGGAAGCACGATCTTCTTCAGCTTGCAAACGCCTCGCGAGCTCTTCATCCGTCTCCGTGTGGAACGCACTGCCGCTATCGCGTTCCGCCAGCTTTGCCGCCTCCTCAGCTTTTGCACGCTCCTTCTTCTTTTTACGCTGCGCAGCCTTTTTCGACAGACCCTCACCCGTGGTTGCGCTCTCAACCTTTGCCTCTGGTTTCTTTGCGGCTTCGAGACGCTTACGAATAGCTTCCATTTCAGCCATTTCACGCTCCGCAGCTTCCTCCGCAGCCTTGCGTAAGGCGGCTTGGCGCGCGGCAGCTTCTTCGGCGGAAGTGTCGTTAGATTTCTTCTCGGCCGCGGCTGCGCGCTCACGCTCCTCCTTCTCAGCCTGTTCTTTCGCTGCGCGCTTCTTCGCCTTCTTGCCCATGCCGGCTTCGACGACCGCATCATCGCCTTCTCCCTTTGCGTTATGTTTAGCACTAGTAGCTACTGGAGCACGGCCAGATGTGACGTACGCACTTTCTACGCTATACGGTCCCCACTCTGTGACCTCGCCAGTGTCGGGGTTGAGCCGACCCACTCTCGCCTTGAAGCAATACTTTGTCCCCGGCGTCAGCTCGTTGACCGTCACGATCGTTTTGCCTTTGATGGAGGTGAACACTATAAAGTTTTGATCTTTTTCCTTCTTGAGACTCAACTCCCAGCAGCGATCTTCCGGCAGCGTCTGCGTGGTCGACTTGGTACGATACAGATTGAGTGTGATTGAGTCATCTGTGCGCGACACCAACGTCGGGCGTTGCAGTTTCTCGAGGGGCTCAGCCGCCCGACGCGCCTCGTTCTCTTGCTTGGCTAACTCGGCCGCATATCGCGCTGCTTCTTTGCGCATCTGTTCCAAGTGTTCGAAGAGCTGATCGTCTGTCATCGGCGGTCTACCATGACTACCCCCAGCGGGCATATAGTCACCGTCTTGGCGACCAAACCAGTTACTCGGCATTCCGCGTTTGCCCCAGCCCGGCGGCCCGTTCGACCCAAAGAAGTTGTGCAAATCTGTGTACTCCTCGTCGTCATCCGTGTAATCGTCGTCGTCGTCGTAGTCATCCAGGCTAGGAATAGACTCGCCGTCACTGTCGTAGTCTCTACTGCTCACGTCGTCGTCTTCCCCACGTCTTCCAAACCCACCAGACCGTCCGCCGAACCCACCCGACGCCGCACCGAAGAAGAAACTCTCAAAGAAACTCGCCGCAAACTCCCGCATGTCCTCCGCGCTCTCGAACCGATCCAACGGAGAGTCTTCGCCCATCAAACCGTACTCCCTCGACAACGTCTCGTACGCCTTGACCACCTCTCTAAACTTCTGTTCGGCATCCGGGTCCCCTCGGCTCGTATCCGGGTGATGTTTCATCGCCAACTTCCGATACGCTTGCCTCACCGCGCTCGCATCCTCGTTCGATTCCACGTCTAGCACTCTCAACGCCTCGGCTCTTCTGCCCGCCCTATTCGTCGCGTGCGCCGGTTGTTCCGCCCAGTACGTCTCGTCCTCCGACCCTTGATCGCCTTCGACGTAATCATCCGGGAGTTCCACGATTCGTTTTCCGCTCGCCATCGCGTTCGCGCCCGACTCGTACGTCAAACGCGGCGTCGGGCTCCGTGATTCCAATGGATCTACTCACTACCCAGCGGGCGCGTCTCGAACCGCACGGGAATCACAGACGGAGCTTTACGACGCACTACGCGCGTGTGCGATCCTCCCGACGCGTCTGTCACCGACGGTCCGGGATTATTCCTCGCCGTTAGCGTGCTTCGCGTCTTTGTCTTCCCGCGTCGCGTCCTTCGTCCTCTCGCGCGACCTCGTCTGCAGACGACGTGGAGGGGTTGACACGACGTGCGTCGACTTCCGTTTTTGAGCGACCCCTCGATTCGTTGGCGAGTTATGACTCGTTGGACTCATCAAAACGGATTGAACCGGATGGATTGTAACGCGAAACGCGATGGATGGCGACGCGGAACGAGCGCTCGGGGCGGATTGAACGAGCGATGTTGTCCACCGGGGGCGTTTGTGGTTGGAAAACGCGCGTGATTCGTATGAATGTTTGAATTGAATGGATGGAGCGGACGGATATCGCGAATACGGTGCGATTTTACCAACGCTTGACGAGACCAAAGAGAAGCTGCATAAACTCGAGTGGGTTCCCGCGTTTGTTCCCACCCACCATCTTTCCGTTCGCCTGCGCTTTTTGATTAGCGAACCAGTACCGCCAACCGATGAGAAGGGCACCGGTGAAGCTCATGGAGACGAGGACAAAGGGCGCCGGTGGAGCGGCGCCTTTGCCGAGCGCGCGTAAAACTAATCCCGCCGGAACGCCAACGATCCAAGCCTTACCCGCGGTCACCGCCGCAGCGACGGCATCGTCCCCTCTCGCATCTTTCCCGAACGTATCCGCAAACTTCGACGCACCGAACCACCCGACGGCGAACGGCGCCGCTGTGGCTAACACGTCCAACGCCGCCAGTCCCTCCCCGTGATTCCCTCGTCCAATCGCCGCGAACGCCAACAACGCCACGACATCCCCACCGACGAGTTGCGCCTGTCTAAACACAATCTCGCTCTCCGTCTCCTCCACCGCGGGTTTCGCGACGCCTTGAAACCCGGTATCTTCCAGCGGGATGACTTTGATGTTCATGGTCGACTGCGGCGGCGCGACGCCCTTCGAGCCGACATCCCCCGGTCCGCTTCCATACGGCGCGCTCGCCGACGACGTCGTCGCATCCGACGGGTCTTTACGCACGAATCGTCCAACCTTCTTCTTCGGCTCCTCCTCCGACGTCGTTGTCGTCGCGTCTTCGCCTTCACCTGATGAGGCTGCGCGCTTTATCCAAACACCGCGACCGCTTCGTCGAGTCGGCACTTCGACGCGACGGGTGCCGACGGATGCCATTCGCGCGACTCCGCGCGCGGTCGTCGTCGCGCCCGAGATGACGATGGATGTCATTCGTCCGTCTGTGCGTGAGTCTGGTTGGTTTCGTCGTCGTCGTCGTCGCGCGTCGCGTTGTCGTGTGCCGCGCGTGTGTTTTGGTCACATGGATGGATGGATGTGAGGATGGTTTTGGATTTGGATGGATGCGCGTTCGCAGCCGTGCGCCGCCGGTTCGGTTCGGTTTAAGAACGAATCGTCAACGGC
>Ga0181589_10005249_pt1 | contig 10370 bp, 3 predicted proteins | sample 071ome_25_FD_132444 | JGI IMG/M metagenome (GOLD analysis project Ga0181589, IMG submission 132444) | Coastal salt marsh microbial communities from the Groves Creek Marsh, Skidaway Island, Georgia - 071410BT metaG (megahit assembly) | ecosystem: Environmental > Aquatic > Marine > Intertidal zone... | reverse complement strand
ATCTATTAAAGAAATGATAAATGTAATGGTAGAAAAATTAGATTTGGAATTATTTGTAACACTTCAAAATGGTTCATTAGTAGACAACTTTGTAGGAAAAAATGTAGAGGAAACTAATATAGAAGAATACAAAGATACAGAACTTTATATAAATTTAAGTAAGAGAGATGAACTTAATAATTTAATGAAAAAATATGTATCTGCGTATGAAAACTTCATAGATTATTTAAAAGGTGATAATGTTGTAGATTATCAATATTTATGGGATTTTGTTACAATGAAAAATACATTATTTAATAAAGGTTTAAATTTAATATTATTAGAAGACAAAGAAGATGATAATACAAATAATATTCATGTAATATGTCCTACAAATCACTATAAAAATAATTTATTTGATGTAAATAAAAAAATAGTAATCATTTATAAGAAAGATAATTTCTACGAACCAATATTTGTAGCGAGAGATAATGAAACAGAATATGTAATAAAAAAGAAATTCAGTATTAAAAGTAAATATTTACAACCAAATCTCAAATTAACATTTGATATTATTAAAAATATTGTAAATAGTAAATGTAAACCATACAAGAGTATGCCTCAAGTTTATAAATTCAAAAATTCTATTACATTAAACAAATTAGTAAATATTTTGAAAGCAAATTACATTGATGTAAAAAAACAGGTAATGAACTTTAATGGTAAAGTAATAGGTTTAATGGTTGAATTTAAAGATGAAGAAGTGTTTATACCATCAAGACCCTCTCCACCTTTATTAGATATGATAGATGATTTAATATGGATTGATGAATATGAAGGAAAGAGTTATAGTGAAACATTATTATATTTACAAGACATTTCAAAAACATTAAAAATTAACACAAAAGTAGTGTTTAAAGTAGTTGAAGATGGAATGGTTGTTGGTGTTATAACAGAAACAAACCAATTTATACCAATAAATGAACCTATTAAATATTATGAAGATGATATCAGAGTAATAAATGAAAATAATTTGATATTAACAGATAGAAATGTAATATATAATGATAATGTAGATAGAAAACGTATTGAGTATGTTAGAAAGTATGAAGGTGAAAATAAGGCATATAATTTATTTAGAAATCAGGTTCGTATATTATTAGGAAAATACGAAAATAGAAATCAAAGAACTGAAATAAATAATATTTTATTAGATAATGAAATAACTTATGATGATAAATTAAATAAAATAAGTGAAATAATTAAAAACTTAGTAAAAGAAACAATACGTTTTGATGATGAATTAAAAAAAGTAAAATCAGAAGATGAAAATTTACTTATACCAGAAAAAAACTTAATAAACGGAAAGGATAATAAAGTAATATACTTTACAAGAATATCAGATGAACTTATAAGATATTCAAGAATAAGAGAATTCATAATGGAACCAAATATCTTTTTATCATTTGATACAATCACATATAATTTGAGAGAAAATGAAATATTAATATTAGAAAAATTATTAACAAAAGAATATTTCGAAAACTTAATAGCATCAGGTAGTAATTATAATGTAACATATAATACATTTGATAATGTAGAACCAAGCATTTCTATTAGATATTCTAACACTTATGATTATGATGAAGAGAGAAAAGATAATGATATTAGTTGTAATATAACTATTAATAAAATAAGTAATTATTGGAAACAAAAATTAAATAATAATTATGACGAAATAACCTATGATTCAACGTCAAATAAATGTAGTTACAAAATGATATCTGATATTGTTTATGATATGACAAATGAAAGACCAAAAATAAATGAAATGAGAGATAAATTAATAAAAGCTTATAAAAATTATGACGTAAATGAAATAATGTATATATGGAAAAATCAAGGTAAAAATGAAATATCAAATTTACTTGTTTTAAATAATATGAACGTATCAAAAATAGTAAATAATAATAATTATTATCTTACAAATATTGATTTAATTCTTTTATCAAAAATATATGATATTCCACTTATATTAATGTCCTCAACATTACTTTATGATAATAAGGAAATATTAATGAAAGTAAATAGTCTAGATGATGATAAATATTATATGATTAGAGTCCCAGGAATATATAATGATAAGGTTCCAGAATATAGTGTATTAGGTATAGAAGAAAATATTGAAGTAATTGATATTAATAATATAAATGAAATAATGAAAAACTATTTAATGAAACTAGAAGATTTAAATGTAGATGAATTTATAAGTAATTATAAAAATAATAATATAATTAATAATAAACTAACAAATATTCAATTATTCAAAAGAAAAAACAGATTCAATATTCGAAAAAGATTAAAAGTATTAGACACAAATATTTATAAAAAGGAAAAATTAAGATGTAAGAAAGGATTCAAACAATCAAATGATGGTAAAACATGTAAACGAAAATTAAAAATAGTTAAAACATTTAATAAAACAGCAAAAAATAAAGAAACTTAAATTAAACAATAACATTATTAGATGAATCGTAATCATTAGGTAAAGGTGTAATAATTGCTGTATCAATGGTAGTTGTTTCAGCATGTGTAGCTACTGTAGTGGTTGAAGTAGTTGCTGAATATGATGATGCTTCATTTAAATAATTATTTAATAAATATGAAACAGATGTATTAGAAATATCAACACTTACACTATTATTCGATAGTTCAAACTCATTGTTCGATAATTCAAAATTATTATTTGATAGTTCAATGTTGTTATTACTATTATCTAATAAATATGAATTGTTAACTAATATATCTAAACTTTCACTTAAAATATTTCCGTAACTATTATTATTTAAATCTAAATTATAGTTGTTTCTTAAATAATTTGCTGCTGTATTACGTTGATAATATGTTTTTTCATCTAATATATAATCAATAAAATAATAATCTCCAAATGATTTTAAGCAACTTTGATAAGCAGCATAAAAATTAATAGTAGTATCTGATAAAATAATTCTCCTATGTAAAATATCTGTTAATTTTCTCTCAACTCTTCTTCCAAATAATGGATTAAATTTGATAAAACGTTTAAGATATACTAATATCTTAGCTCTTGCTTGTATTTTATATGATGGTGTTAATGATTTGGTATAAATTAAATAATCAAATAATATAGGTTCAAATGCTTTAACATATGTTTTATCAGGAAAATCATGATGTATTTTTAATACTTTTGTGAGATCAAAAAAATCACTATATAAATCATCAACATATCTAATTTTTTCATCAAAAGAACAATTATCATAGAAATTTTTAAGTATTTTATTTCTTAGTATACATTCATTTACATTTTTAAAGGTATGAAGGTCAAATTTAGACTCAACAAATAAATCAAATAATACTGAACTTTTATAACTTGACTGTTTATATTTTAAATAAATCATATATAATTGGTTTTTAGTAAATTGAATATTATTATATGGATTTTTAGGCATAAATGGTTCTGCGAAAAAATAAGGTGCGTATGTTAAGGCATTTTCAATAATCTTTATCAAATCTGATATTCTGAAATTATAAACAGTATTATTTTTTTTATCAAACATTGTTATTTTAATTGAATTAGGTAAAGTATTTAATTTGTTGAATTCCATATCGGTATCTGTACTTCCAACAATAGCGCGTTTCATTTTAAATATATACGCTAATTTACACAATGCTGAATATGTTCTTTGACATTTTGAAAATTTAAGTAAAATTTTCTCTCTTTTTTCATCATCAATAAATAAATTATCAATTGCAAATCTATTTAAAATATAAAATTTAGATCTAAATTTATGTCTTCTTTTACACATTTCAAAAACAAAATCAAAATCTAATACATCAAAATTAATTGAAGGGTCAATAACATGAAATGTTGAAGTATAAATATCTATCTTAGGAAAAGACTTGATAATAAGCTCAGAAAATATATCCATAATAATTTAAATAAAAAAATTTTTAAATTATTATAACATTTAATTAATTTAAATTATATTATCGTCTAGAAACCCATATCGAAATTATCATCTCCACCTAAGTCACTTGGTAAAATATCATTGATATTAGATTTAATTACTATATTATTGACATCACATGGATTATCCTTATTCACACCAGCAAAACCTTTATCTATTTCATCATTAAGGTCTTCATCTTCAACTCTCTCAGCATCAATCTTAATCATTTCATCTAAATCTAATACAAGACCAAATGCTCCTGTTCCAAAATAGCCTTCTTGACCGCACATAACATTGGATGATACACCTCTCATATTATCTAATTCTGCGTGTCTTGCTGCTCTAAGGAACATTTCAGGTGTTTCTTCAAAGGATGCCTTAGCAATTGGACCAATATCATCATTGTTTATTCCATGTCTGAATGCCGCAATCATAGTATCTCTACATGTCATTCTATCACATAATACACTAAGATGGTGATAATTAATGTATGTGCTATCAAACTCAATTACTTCTGAAATTTCATTGAAGATTGCTTGGCGTGCTGCTTCTATACCAAGGGTTCTGTATATTTCTTGAACGTCATTTGTGAATGTTCTATTAACATCGATGTAATCTAATCCTAATATATCTAATAAATTTGTTCCTACTGTATCAAGAACCCATGTTTCCTTTCTCTTGTAGACTCCATCGTTCTTAATTAAATTATCTGTAACCTTGCGTGGAATTACTTTATCAATACCTTTTACACCTCTTAAGATTAAATTATCGAGCAATTGTTCTTGGAAGTTCTTAAGTTTATAAATTTCATCACTTTGGTCGAGTGATTTTTGTATATTCTTCTTCTTCATTTCTACCATTCTAATTCTAAATACTAAATTATCATCGTTATAATCGCTGAATATACATTCTACTTGTTCGTTGTATGTGTTTTTAATAGCAAAGTGAATATCGTCCATTGTAATATCTTTTTCATACATATCTTCAGCACTTAATTCTAATCTAATAATCCATTTTGACTTTTCTGCTTCTTCATCATCTTCTTTACCAAGACATTCATCTACCATCTTTTCAAATTCTTTGAATTGTTCCATTAATTTTACATCAGTATCTATCAAGGTTGCTTCATCATTTGGATCGAAGCATATTTCTATTGATTTAACTATTTCACGAAGTTTTGTGTGTTCCAAACGGTTCATTATATGTTGAGCTTTTTCTTGTGATTCTTCTTCTTCTGGAAGCAAGAATACAGTGCATGAAGGGTTCTTTGGATTTTCAGACAAAGATAAAAGCTCTTGAATACGAGGAACACCACGAGTTACATTAGATTTACTTGCCACACCAGCAAAGTGGAATGTATTAAGTGTCATTTGTGTAGTTGGTTCTCCAATAGATTGAGCTGCGATAAGACCAACCATTTCACCTGGAGCAACGATTGCTTCTTTGTATTTAAGAATTACTTGTTCTACAAGAAGTGTTAACGCATCTTTATTAAATCTCTTTACCATTAGTAATGTTTTAGGTGAAAGATAGTAATAGTATGTTAATTTAAACAATTCAGTTGGTTTTACATAATGCATATTTAATTGTTCGAAACCACTATCAATTATTTTCAAGGCTTCATATGGTGTAACATCAACCATAGATTTAGAATTAATGTTTTGTTGACCCTTGACATTTTCAATCAAATAGTTGAACGCAACAGGAAGTCTTACCATCTTGTTAGTTTTATTATTAAATACTTTATCAACCAAATCATCTCTGGTTGAAATCATAAAGTCAATAATTTGTTTACATCTATCATTAAGTTTAGATTTTTGACGTCTCATTCTGTTAATTGTTGTCTTTGTGTAAGATGTAGTATAAACTTCGTCTTTAAGTTCATCACTAGGCATTTGGTAATGAGCGTATATTTCTTCAAGTGTCATATTAGCAATTGGTAAAATTTGATTTTCTACTTTAACTGTATCAATTCCATCATCACCATACGAATATTGAATAATCTTACCTTTATTGTTACGAACAGTCATATCATATTCAATCTTCAAATCTTCAAGAGATTTAATTAAACGACGTTGAATATAACCAGTTTCAGATGTTTTTACAGCAGTATCAATTAAACCTACACGACCACCCATTGCGTGGAAGAATAATTCTTGAGGTGTTAATCCAGATATGAAGGAGTTTTCTACGAAACCTCTTGCTTGTGGTGAGTCATCATATTTAGAATAGTGTGGAAGAGTTCTGTCTTCAAATCCATATGGAATACGCTTACCATCTACATTTTGCTGTCCGAGACAACTAATCATTTGTGAAATATTAATATCAGAACCTTTAGAACCTGCGTTAACCATAATAACAAATCTGTTGTCTTTACTTAAACTTTCACGACCAATCTTACCTGCTTGTTGTGACGCCTTATTCAAAATATTGTTAATTTGAGTTTCAAATTCTACTTCATTTGATTTTCCACTCTTATTCTCAAATACTCCAATGTGTGTTTGTGAAATAAGTGATTGAACTTCTTCTTTCTTGGTTGTAATTGCTTCCGCGATTTGTTGATTTGTTACATCGTCGGCAATCAAATCACTAATTCCTACACTATAGGCACTTGATTTCATATATTCAGTGACAATATTTTGAAGGTCATCAATAAAATCAGCTGATTTCATATTACCATAATCATTACATATTCTATGAATGAGTCCCTTAGAACCATCTCCAAGGACACCCTTTTCTATTTGACCTCTAATATATTTACCATTTTCTATTTCAAGCACATCATTTGAAACACTTGCGTTATCATCATCCTTGAAGCGTTTTGTCTTGTACTTGATTGAAAGTGGAGGCAATATTTGTGTTAAAATATCAAAGTTTGAAATTACATTTTTATTAAGAAGTTCTACATCTATCTTATCGAAAGCCATCAAAAGGTTCATAGCTTCTCTTGGTGTGAAATTTATTCCTTTACGTGTGAATCTGTAGGAACCCAAAAGGGAATCTTGGAATACACCAACTATGGATTTATTATTAGCTGGACTAATAATTTGCCATGGAACAGCAGCAAGATTTCTTAATTCTGAACTACTTTCCACATCTTGAGGCATGTGTAAATTCATTTCGTCTCCCGACAAAATCCCCAAGTTTTCACAGGGGGCCGGACTGTATCTTAAGCAAGCTCGGAATGGCTAGTTCGTCGTAGCTCACCAACACCCGTTCAGTCTCTGAACGCCTATCATATCCTACCAAAACGGACTTAGATAGTAACGCTGCGGATCATCCAATCTTCATACATTATTACCATTGGGTTCGGCAATTAACCGAGTTCCTCCAATCTAGTTTCCCAAATAGGAGTGGTAGTATGAAGCTCTAAGGAGTTTCCCGCATCAAGGTGTTTCGCCACTTTTGTTCAACGTTAATGAACTGTGTTGTGACTAGAGGGTAGCATCCTTTTCAGACCCCCTGTTTTCGACAGAGTGAGTGTTTACACAAACACAAGTTTATCGAAATCAGCATTGTAAGGTTTTGTATCCCCTACATTCATTCTAAATGTATCTCCAACAGGCATAATTCTAGCAATGTGACACATCATAGACATACGGTGAAGTGTAGGTTGTCTGTTGAATAGAACCGCATCTCCATCTATCATGTGACGATGAACGATGTCACCATTGCGAAGTTTTATTGAATCACGATCAACATATTCCAAAGAAATCTCTTCACCACTCTTCTTCTTCAAAATTTTAGCACCTGGATAAACATTTGGACCATTTTGAACCAATTTTGTCAAATAATTTCTATTAATATCATTCACAACAACTGGTTTTGTTATATTCTTCGCTATCTTCATTGGAACACCCAACTCTCTAATTGAAAGATTTGGATCAGGAGTAATTACTGAACGAGCACTGAAATCTACACGTTTCCCCATAAGATTTCCTCTTACACGTCCTGTCTTACCATTAAGACGTTCTTTAACAGACTTCAATGGTCTTCCTGAACGTTGAGCTGCTGGTGCTGCCCCTGAAATCTTATTATCAACAAGTGTTGCTACATGATATTGTAGAAGAAGTGTCCAGTGATCAATTACCTTAGGGTCTGCGTTGGCTTGAATTTTCTCCATCAATGATTTATTTGCTTTGATAATATTCACTATGATGTGGCTCAAGTCATCTTCACTTCTTTGTTGAGAATTGTGTTTAACAGATGGACGAACCGCAGGAGGAGGAACAGCCAATGTTTGACAAATCATCCAGTCTGGTCTAGACCATACTGGACTGAACCCCATGAATGTTACATCCTCATCTGAAATTCTTCTAAATATTTTCAAAACAATTTCTGGTGTCATTACAAGTGTTGAATTGCTCTTTTCTTCACCTTCATCACTTATAATATCACCCCAATCTGCTATTATATTAGCAATTCCTTCCTTCTTTATTTTTGCTGGTTGAGAACATCCACAACCATCATTTATATCTTCACCACAACGTTTAATCTTACGTGCCTTAGCAAATACTTGATTCCATCTATCTATTTCAGAAAGTTTAAGAAGATGTTTATTATTTTCTTTACTAATCAATAATTTACTGCATTTTACACATACACATCTAAGAATTTTTAATATAGTAGACAAATATTGAATATAAAATACTGGACGTGACAATTCAATGTGACCAAAATATCCTGGTGTATTCATGTAATCAAGACCATCTGTAGGGCAAATTAATCCTGGTTCTAATACACCCATTCTTGGATCAAATAAACCATTTATTACTGGTTTTCCATTAATATAAGTATCACGTGAAGTAATTTCAGCTACGGAACCTTTTCTAATTTCTTCTGGTGACAAAATACTAAATTGAATACCAACTATCTTAGAAGCCTTCATCTTAGGAAAATTATCTCTCTTAGAATGGAGCATCTCTTTATTATAATATAAATATATTTAGATTGTTTTTGTTCAATTTTTTTATTTAAACAAAAATTGAACTTGAAATAAAATTGTTTAAATAAATTACACTTATAAATAACATCATGACTAAAAACAAGGATAACGAAAAGCAACACAAATACAACACTAGAAGTAAACAGAATATGAAGAAAAAGAAATCATCCGACGATGGTTCTGATGATGATTTTGTTCTTGATAACTTTATTGTATTTGATGACGATAAAGAAGAAAAATTTGATTTCGATAAATATAGAGAATTTCTTGCTGAGAGATTTCCTTCTAAATATTCAAAGGAGAGAGCGAAAAATTGTAAAAATAAATCTCCAAAAAGAGCTGATAAATCTAAAACAACTAATAAAAAGAGTAAGAAACAAGACAAGAAAAAAGTTGAAGATGATACTCATGATGAAGAAGAAAATGTAAAATATACTATTGTTGAAAAAAAGAAGAATAAAAAGAAGATTGAAGATGATGATGACACACCTGATGACGAAGACGAAGATGATACGGATGAAGAAAGTGATGAAGATGACGAAGGTAAATACTCCGAATTTAAAATAATCCTTAACTTAGATTTACCAGAAGACTTTGATTTTGATGATGATTCTGATGACAGCGATTATGATGATGATTCTGATGAAGAAGAGGAAGAAAAAAAACCAAAGAGAAAAAAGAAGAAAAATGTTAATGCTCGTGAAGATGATCAAGAGGAAGAAGAGGAAGAAGACGATGAGGAAGATGATGAAGACAAAATTAAACCTGCGAAAAATCAAGAAGAGTATGATAACAATACGAAAGCATTGGAAAAAATGGAAAAAATGATAAATAAAATTAGTGATAAAGAAAAAGAGAATATGATGTTTAAAATGATGATTAATCGTTTTGATAAGTTGAAGGAACAACACGCTATTGATAAGAAAAATTTGACTAAAAAATCGAAGGAAAAAAATACTAAGAAATTTAAAAAAATGATGAGAGAAAAGGAACTTGCAAATGACATAAAATACTTTAAAAATAAGTTGTCACTTGACGAACAAGAAAAACTTCTTAATGAACTAACTGAAATGAAAAAATATTATAATGATGAAAAACCATACAGTCTTAAATTGTTAGAAACTGATATACCAGTTCACTATAAGGCAATCGCTTACAGAAAGATAAATGCTCTTAAATTCATGGAACCTGGTGCGGGTGAATATTATAAAATCAAGCATTGGGTAAATAAATTTATGAGTATTCCATTTAATCAATACAAAAATCTTCCTATTTCAATAAATGATGGTGTTGATAAGTGTAGTGATTTCATAGTAAATGCTAAAAAAACTCTTGATGATGCTGTTCATGGTCTTGATGACGCAAAACTTCAAATTATGCAACTTATTGGTCAGTGGATTACAAACCCAGAAGCAATTGGGAATGCTATAGCAATTAAAGGACCCATGGGAACAGGT
>Ga0181589_10005246_pt1 | contig 10371 bp, 5 predicted proteins | sample 071ome_25_FD_132444 | JGI IMG/M metagenome (GOLD analysis project Ga0181589, IMG submission 132444) | Coastal salt marsh microbial communities from the Groves Creek Marsh, Skidaway Island, Georgia - 071410BT metaG (megahit assembly) | ecosystem: Environmental > Aquatic > Marine > Intertidal zone... | reverse complement strand
TCGTACGACATGGGACGGTTCCGAGCACGAAGGCGCTTCACGATGAACGCCCCCCAAACGCTTTTGGGACCTCGCTTTTTGGGGGGATGCCCCTTCGCCGTGAGTCCTGGCACGCGACCGGCCCTCACCGGCACCGCCCCGCCAAGTTTTTCGAGCATCAACTCCACGTGGGCCAATTGAGAGGATAGTTTTGCTTTTTCCTCGGAAAAATGCAGGCGCAATTCAGCAATTTCTTGCGCCGAAAAATCAATTTGCGACATAAAACCAAAAAAATATTTCGAATGACTATCCCCAAAAGCCTGAGGACTCAGCAAAGCTATGTCAAAAACTGACATCCACAAAACCGAAACACCTCACTCATCAAATATTCAATAACATTCACAAAAAAAAGGAGAGGGAAAGCGCCTTTCGGCGCTTTCCCTCGTGGCACGGTGTAAGCCGGATTCTGTTCCCCGAAGGGCTTCGTCATTGATCTAACGCGACCTACCCTCTGGCTCAAGCGGGACGCCCTCAAACGCCAGTTTACATGGTCTTGCAACCCACAAGGTTTACCCAAGCCGCAAAGTCACCTTTGCGCTGGTGAGCTCTTACCTCACCTTTTCACCCTTGCCTGTGCCCAAAGGCCATCGGCGGTTTAAATCTCTGTGGCACTGTCTGTCACGTTCCGTTGAACGCGCCTTCCCTTTCAGAAAGTGTGGCTCCCTATGTTGTCCGGACTTTCCTCCCCGCCGAAGCGAGGCGACGAAGTCAACCGTTTGACAAAAATAGGACACGGCCACGGGCTTCCTCTCCTAGATTCGCACCATGGTTCGATTTGCTTCTTGGCTCACGTTGGGTGTGGCACTCAACGTCGGTTGCCAACCCTCGCCCGCACCTGGGACATCCTCTTCCGACCCGCTCTCCGATTCCACGGCGACGTCTTCCCCGGAAACCCACCTTCGCAACGTGCGTCAATTGACCTTTGGCGGGGACAACGCCGAGGCTTATTGGTCGTTTGCAGGCGACGCCTTGGTGTACCAAACGACCCAGCCCCAAGCAGGCATCCCATGCGACCAGATCTTTGTGATGCCACTTGACAGCGATGGCTCTGCAAATGCCGACGCCGCACCCTTCCGGGCAAGCAGCGGCCAAGGCCGCACGACGTGTCCCTATTTCTTGCCAGGGGACACCGTGATTGTTTACGCCACGACGGAAGGCACCGACACGGCCTGCCCAGCCGTCCCCGAGCGCGGCCCGGAAGGAAACTACGTGTGGCCCATTTACCCGAGTTACGACTTGGTGCTTCACAACCTTCAAACGCAAGAAATCCAAGTCATCGCTCCAAGTCCGGCCTACGACGCGGAGGCAACGGTCAGTCCACGGGGCGACCGAATGGTCTTCACGAGCACAAGAAACGGCGATTTGGACTTGTACACGTGCGCCCTTGACGGTTCAGACATCTGCCAAGTCACCCACGACTTGGGCTACGACGGCGGAGCTTTCTTTTCGCCGGACGGCGAGTGGTTGATCTGGCGGGCGTCACGGCCGACAACCGACGAGGAGGTGTTGAACTACCAAAACCTCTTGGCCCAAAACATGGTCGAACCCACCGCGATGGAACTGTTCATCGCGCGCGCGGACGGCTCGGAGATGCGGCAATTGACCTCGCTTGGCGGCGCGAATTGGGCTCCTTTTTTTCATCCCGATGGAAAACACGTGCTCTTTTCCTCGAATCATGCGAGCGGCCGATTTCCTTTCAACATCTTCATGATTGGCGTGGATGGCGAAGGGCTGGAGCAGGTCACCTTTGACGAAGCGTTTGACAGCTTTCCCATGTTCTCGCCAGACGGCAAAAAGCTCGCATTCAGCTCCAACCGCAACAACGGACGGACACGCAGCACCAACCTCTTTGTGGCCGACTGGGTCGACTGACACGTGATGCGCCGACTCGTCATGCTGCACAAGCCGTACGGCGTGCTCAGCCAATTCACCGACGAAGGTCGGTGGCGTGGCTTGGCTTCGCTTCGCTTGGGCCTTCCCAGCGACATGTATCCGGTGGGGCGTTTGGATGCCGACAGCGAAGGGTTGTTGCTGCTGACCAACGACAACCGTCTCAAGACCCGGCTCCTCGACCCGAACGAACGTCACGTCAGGACCTATCACGTGCAGGTGGAAGGCAATCCAAACGAAATGCAACTCGCGCAACTTTCGCGTCCCATGGCATTGAACCTCAAGGGGCGTGCCTTTCAAACTGGGGGATGCTCGGTCCGACGCATCCACCCCACATGGCCTGCCCGGGTGCCGCCCGTGCGCGAACGCAAAACGGTGCCCGACACGTGGTTGGAATTGTCGTTGACCGAGGGCAAAAACCGCCAAGTGCGACGCATGACGGCGGCCATTCAGTGCCCCACCCTCCGCCTCATTCGCGTGCACATGGGGCCTTGGGCGCTCGGAGACTTGGCCCCTGGCGACCTTCGCGAACTCGATCTAGGTACCTTTCCTGCATGAAGTGGGTCCATTGGGCATTTGCGCCTCTCAAGGTGGCGTTGGCCGTGTTGCACACCGCAGGGTGTTCCGCGTTTGGCTTGGCCGTTCTTTTTGTGGACAAAACCAAGGGCGATTGGGTGATGTGGAACGTGGGAAAACGGATGTGGAGCCTACCCCTGCTTCGCGTCCTTGTGGGTGCGCGCATTCGGGTGTCTGTCGACCCACGTGCACTGGCTTTGACCGAACGCGGAAAGGGCGCGGTCCTCGTTGCAAACCACGCCAGCCTACTCGACATCCATGCGGCCTTTGTGGCCAGCCCGACCCCCATCGTTTTTCTGAGCAAGGCCTCCATCCGCAAGGTTCCCTTGTTGGGACTCATCAACGAGCGGGCGGGCACGGTGTTTGTCGAACGGGGCAACCGTGCCTCCTCGGAGCGTGCCGTGGCAACCTTGACATCCACCTTGAAAAACGGCCGAAGCGTGCTTGTCTTTCCCGAGGGAACGCGCTCCAAACATGGCGCGCTTCAGCCCTTTAAAAAGGGCGCGTTTCACCTGGCGCTGGCAGCACGTTCAGAGGTTGTTCCCATGCACATTTCGGGCACTTTCGAGTTGCTACCGCCGGGTGCGTTCTTCTTCAGACCGCCGCGTCGTGAAATTTGGGTGCGAATCGGCGCACCCCTGTCGCAAGCCGACGAAGACACGCCAGAATCGTTGATGCGCAAGGCCGAACTCGCTGTGGCCAACCTCGCCAACCTTTCGAATTAGGGCCGTTCCATTGCGACACGCAGCCCTTCGAGGATGGCGCGTTGGGCATCGAGGCCACGTGCATCGCGTGCCCCTCCCACCACCACAAGGTTGGGATGGTCCAAATTGTCGGGACGGTGCGGCGTTTGGCCCGCACACACCACCACATGATCCACGGCCTGTGTGTGGGACGTCCCGTCCGCCAAGGTGACGTGGAGCCCTTCGGCATCCAGCTTCTCGTAGGTCACCCCGGACAGTTGCTTGACGCCACGCTGTTTGAGGGTTTGGCGGTGAATCCACCCGGTGGTCTTCCCAAGATTGCCCCCCACCTTTCCCTCCGAACGTTGGTACATGATCACTTCACGCCGGCTGGAGGTGCGCGTGGGTTGCGTCAAACCGCCGCGCTCCGTCAAGTCCATGTCGACTCCCCACGAAGCGTGAAACCCACCCTCGTCTGCGTCGTGGGTCAAAAAATCCGCCACGTCAAACCCGATGCCACCTGCGCCGACGATGGCCACACGACGTCCCACGTCAACCTTTCCAGACAAAACATCCACGTACGTCACCACCTCTGGACGGTCACTTCCCGGAATGTTCCACAACCTTGGCTGGACGCCCGTGGCCAGGACCACCCGGTCAAAGCCCGCCACACGTTCTGTCGTGGCAGGGGTGCTTAACCGAACCTCCACCCCGTGTTTGGCCAGCTCGGCCGTGAAATACCGAACCGTTTCTCCGAACTCCCCCTTGCCGGGAATTTTCTTGGCGAGGTTGAATTGCCCTCCGAACTGTTCCGACGCCTCAAACAGCGTCACCTTGGCGCCAGCGCGCGCGCATTCGAGGGCCGAACTCATGCCAGCGGGTCCGGCACCCACCACGGCCACCCGCACGTCTTTCAAGGTCTTGGGCACCGTGACCGTTTCGTGGCATGCCCTCGGGTTGACCAAGCACGACGCCACTTTTTGTGCGAACACATGGTCCAAACACGCCTGGTTGCATCCGATGCACGTGTTGATGTGCGAAGCACGGCCCGCACGAGCTTTGGCGACAAACTCGGGGTCTGCCAGAAACGGACGCGCCATGCTCACCATGTCCGCACACCCTTCCGCAAGCGCTTGTTCGCAAGCACCCGGATCGTTGAATCGGTTGGTGGCGATCAAGGGAAGATCGACGCTTCCCATCAACGCCTTGGTCACAAATTTGAACCCTCCCCTTGGAACGGACGTGGCAATGGTGGGGATCCGTGCTTCGTGCCAGCCGATTCCCGTGTTGATCATGGTCGCCCCCGCCGCCTCCACGCCCTTTGCCAATTGCACAACCTCCTTCCAATCGCTTCCGCCGGGCACCAAATCGAGCATGCTGAGTCGGTAGATCAGGATGAAATCGTCCCCAACCGCCTCCCGGACACGCGAAACAATCTCGAGGGCAAACCGCGATCGACGCTCAAAATCGCCCCCCCATTGATCCGTCCGCTTGTTGGTTTGCGCCGCCAAAAACTGGTTGATGAGGTACCCTTCTGACCCCATGATTTCCACGCCGTGGTAGCCGGCGTACCGCGCGAGCTGCGCCGATACCACAAAATCGCGAATCGTGCGATCCACCCCCCGCGAGGACAACGCCCGAGGCGTGAAACGCGAAATGGGTGAACGCAACGCGGAGGGTGCCACGCAAAACGGCGTGTACGCGTACCGGCCCGCATGCAGGATCTGCATGGCGATGCGACCGCCCTCCGCACGCACGGCATCGGTCACCACGCGGTGGTGACGTGCATGGGCGGAGGACGACATGCGCGCCCCACCCCAAGCGACCACGCCCGCACGGTTGGGAGAGATTCCCCCGGTGACCATCAAGGCCACCCCACCCCGAGCGCGTTCCGCATAGAACCGCGCCAACCGCGCCATGCCGCCGCGCTCCTCTTCCAGCCCGGTGTGCATGCTGCCCATCAGCACGCGGTTGGGAAGAACGTCAAATCCCAAGTCCAGAGGGGCAAGCAGGTGGGGGTAATCGGCCATGTCAGTCGGTGTCAAATTCTCGGAACAATTCGACAAACCGACGTTTGTTGACCGCTTGCTCAGAGGCCAAATTCCATGTCATGCGCTTGCCTCCCTCGTTGAACTTCAACTCCGACGGTTTCAGCTCTGCAAGCTTCGAAGACAGGCGCTCTTCGGACTCCAAGGCCAATTCACGGGACTGGATGGAGAACGACCCCAGCGTTGAATTCCATTCCAAATAGAACCAGTTCTTTCCGTCCAAATGCAAGTAAATGTGCAGGATGTCAGAATCTCTTGAAAAGGCAATTTTCCCGCGCACCGAACGCCAAACGTTGTGCTTGCCAAGCGTCGCAATTCCCACGTCTCCCACCGTCACCCACATGTCTTCAAATCGGTCGTATTCCCAGTTCAGGCCGTGGAAAACCATTGGGAATTGTACGTCGTCTGGAACCGACTTTTTGAACTCCCCAAGGGCATTGAGTTCAAGTTCCAACGCCGCGGCTTCGTCAACGCCCAGCCACTCATTGAGCATGGAGCGGTAATTCGTGGCGAAGGCCCCCAACCCGTCGTGCGCGCCAGGCACGCGCAACCGTTCTTGCAAGTGGTCGCCGATGACCTCCGGGAACACCGGCATGTCGAGCACGAGACCCCCACGCAGTTTCATGACGTCCCCTTCCGCAAACACGTCGCCCACGAACGTGTTTTGGACCAACGTGTTTCGCCCCGTAGGAAACGACGTCGCTCCTTGTTGGAAAACCTCGCAGCCGGGCAAGGACAATTCCACGAGGGTTCCGGGCAAGGTGCTGTTTTTGAGCTTTTCGTCCGAGCAAACCACAAAGCGATTTCGGCGCTTGTCGTAGCGAAGGTTGCCTCGCGGGACCATGAAGTTGACGTCGTCGCGGACGGGCTTTTTCGTGAAAAAGGTTTGGTACAGGCTTGTGATGCCGCCTTCGTTGTACACCCACCCCACGCCCAGGTGGGCCTTGCCCATTTCGGTCACCACGGAGTCGATCGGAATGGCCACGTCCTGAGGGTCGATGACCCCCACAAACTCGACCCACTCGTTGGCGAAATCGTCGCAGTCAAATTGCATTTGGGCCCCGCCGTCAAACTCCAGATGTTCCCGTCCTGCTTCCAAATTCACCGTGCCACGGAACGCAAATCGCGGGCTTAAGAAGAAGTCGGCGTCCGCCCCAATCCGTCCCCTACCCACCGTGCGCGAGGCCGTGTCCACCGACAATTCGTGGAACCGAATTGGCCACTCAACGCCCAAGGCGTCTTTGTACACCTTCGTGCCAGCGCCCTCGTAGCTCAAGCGGCCGTTGATCTGAATGGTTGCGTCGGTCAATCGGTGGTACCGGGTTACGTCGTTGGCAAAGACTTCCGCCTCCTTGAGCAAATCCATTTGCGCCTCCCGCCGGACAATCACTTCGCCGTCGTTCGGGCGAATTTCCGCATCGGCCACGGCGATGGACTTCACCTCGTGGCAATGCACAAACGCCTCGTCCACCTTGTAGGTCGCACGTGGGCTGAGGAAATGCAGGCTGTCTTGGTCTTGGTCAAGCGAGAAAAAATTGCTCTGTTCGCGGTTGGACAGGTCGCGGAACGTCATGCCCTCCGGATTCAACAGGCTGTTGACCAAATCAAGCCGATCCTCGTCCATGTACCAGGAGAACTCGTCCATCAAGCACTCGTAGCGGATGGCGGGAAGGTCGATGAGCGTGGCCCCGTCGATCGAACGAAAATCGCCCCGGCGCTCGTCAAAATCCACGTGAGCACTGACGTTGTCGGTGCCAAACGCCACTTCGTTCAAGTCCGTACCCACCAACGAGAAGGCAGAAACGTCCGCGTCAATGAGGTGTTCCCCCATGGAAAAACCGCGCGAACTGAGGGCGGCGCGCTCAAAGTGAAACGTCCCTTCCCCGGTCATGCGTTCAGCCCACATGTGCAAGCCCCCCACCAGGCGCACGTCCTCGCCAAAAAACTGCAGGGAGTCGCGTGGGGTCGAACGCACATCCAACCGCCCCGCCTTCGGGTGAAGGCCAAACTGCGCCACGTCAGCGTCCACCTGCGGCAGCAGGCCCTCGCTTCGTTCGTTTCGGTACGTCGTCGTCACCCCAAACGTGGAATCCGGCAAATACACGTGGTCATCCCCCACCATCGTCGACGTGAGAAAGTCAATCTGACCGGGACCGTGCAGCCCCTTGCCGTCCAAGGAAAGCTGCGCGACGAGCGTGCCAGCCCCTTCGTAGAGGGGCCAGCCGCTTGGGGGCGTTTGGCGCGTGAAGCCCAAACTGTAGTCCTCCATCAACCGCAACGGTTCCACCAAATCCGGCACAATCCCACCCGACAGCAGCTCCCCCGAGAACCGAAGGTCTTCGTTGCGAAAGTTGTCAAGGCTGTCAATCACAAAGGGATCAAGCGCGTAATTGAACCGGTCCCGGTGGTAGGCGCCGCCTTGAATGGCGCGGCTGTCGTAATACACGTGCGCAATCTCCCGGCTCGTCAGAATGGGGTACTGGGTGTACACCTCGCTCTTCCACCCGCTTTTGTTCTTGGGATGGTCAATTTCGAGCGTGCCCGTCACCTCCTCGATGGTGCTGGTCACCCAGCGGGTCCGGCGCTTGCCGTACGAATCGTACTGCCCGTCCAATTCCACGCGAATTCGAAGGGATTCGGCGTTGTGGATGTCCACCTTGAACCCGTCGTAATTGAATTCAAACCCCGTGCCCGAAAGCTCGAACTTCCCCGCGTTGATCACCCCGTCAAACGCAAAGTCGCGGTTTTCTCCCAAGGCCACGGCCCCGCCGTAGGGTTGAATCAACACGTCTTGGGCCTCACTTACCTGAACCTGTCCCACCCCTTCGAGGTGCAGCAACCGGTTGTTCAAACTCAGCGTCGCGTTGACATCGCCACGAGGGCGCGAGTACAGCGCCAACACGTCGTAGTCGATGGCCCCCTTCTTGCACATGAGGTGGCGCGTCGCACGGGGTTTGACCTCCACGTAGCGGGTGTTCACGTCCAAATCGACGTAGCCCGCATTGGTCAACCCAATCAACAACATCCGGGCTTGCTCCTCAGGAAGCCGCAAGTAATCGGCGTACTCGTCCGAATAGAACGTCTCCACCCCTCGGTCCCGCAGGTACCTTCCCAATTCCGAGAGCGGGTGAATCGGATCGATGCCCATCATCGCATTGTAAACGTCCAATTCAAAGCAGTCCAAACTGCGAAACACCGCTGCTTCGGCCGTCGAATTCGGCAACGCCTTGAGCTTCACCGTGGGCGCGCCCTGCGTCCATTCGACCACTTCCACTTCAAACTCTACCGCGTGGTACGAGTCGACAAACGGTTGCATGCCCACCCCGTCCAATTGGCGGGTGGCGCGGAACAGTTTGGCCTCTTCCGCGTAGGACACCGAAATGTCCGGGTGGTAAATGCTGTCGTTGCCCAAGTACAACGTGAATTTGGCATGGGCCATCGACAGCATGCTTGCGCTGAATTGGACCTCCTGCGAAAGGCATCGGATGAACAACGAGTCGGCGTGTGCAAATTCCGTGATGGCCAAACGGTCGCTCGTCGCCGTCCCTGCGAGCTTGGACCCTCGAATGGCCAAGCCCCCCTCAAACGACACGCCAGGAAAGACGTTGGTCAACTTGACGGATCCTTGTTGCGTTTCAAAGCGCGGGTACGTCCTGCGGCTCGGGTCGTTTTCGTTCTGGACCTTGAACGACAACTCCCCGGTCAACGGCGCCTCGAACAGCGTGCTTGTCAAGACCACGTCCTTGGCCAAGAGTGTCGATCCCTTCAGCCGGATTTCATGGGCCTGAAGGGTGGCCTCAAGCTCGCCCTCCCGGGTTGTGCGCTCCCACGGCACCCGACCTTCGGTCCCAACCCATCGCTCGGAAAACAGGTCGTAGGCCCCCACCGCATCGTGAATGCGCATGCTGTCCCCCTTGGACAAACACACCAACACGCCGCCGGCGCACTCCACGCGTGGCGATCCGTCGGAGGAAAGGGTCAAAGACGTGCTTCCGCCTCGGTAATGCCAGGATGCCGCAGGCACGTCGTAAAGCAATCCGCTTTGGTGAAATGCGGCGCTCGAGGCCAAGTAATTTTGAAGGTCCGTCCGCCGTTTGGGCGAATCGAGGAACGCCTCGATGTGGCCATGCCATGCCGCAAGTCGCGCCCAGTCCCCGCTTCGAATCAACACGGAAACGCCGTGTGCGTAGCCCAAAAGCCCTGCGCTGGTGTTCACTCGGAACGCCTTCAACGCGTCCACCATGTCCACAATGGCGGCGTGATGCCCCAGGGTTTGAGCTGCGGCCAAATCCTCCGAAAATTCCTTTCGCACCCAACGCGCCTCCTTGCTGCTGACCGTGGCAGCCTCGGACTCCAAGTCTTTCAAGAAGGACGCCACATCCGTTGGCGAATCTTGCCCGCGAAGTTCAAGAAGGGGCCACGCCACCAAGGCCACAACAAAAAGGGCCGAGAGGAGCGTCCCATGGCGTGCGTTCTGCCGCCCAATCGAACCACCTACAATCATGGGAGAAAGGTAGGATTCGGCGCGGCAGAAGGGTCACAACTTGCGTGAAGGTTTCCCACAATGGATGCACGCCCACCCCTCCCGCACATGCACCTCGCGAACGTTCAAACCGTGGGCAACCGCCGTCGCCGTCAATCCCGAAACGTCCCCTTCGAAAAACCCGCTGAGAAGCAAGTCGCCTCCATCGCAAAGCAGGCGGCTGTAGGAAGGCATGTCGGCGGCAAGCACGTTTTTGTGGATGTTGGCCAGCACCAGGTCAAACACCCCGTCCTCGAATCCTGCCAGTGCCGTGCCGTCGCCGCACGAAAACGCCAACAACCCCGACGCAAGCGCGTCGCCCAATCCGTTCAACCGGGCATTTTCTTCAGAGTTCTCGACGGCGGCGCCTTCGATGTCAATGCCCTTCACCGTCGTGGAACCGCGCAACGCAGCCACCACGGCCAACACCCCCGTTCCGCATCCCATGTCCAACACCCGTCGGGGAGTGCGAACGAGGGGAAGCATGGCTGCAATCATCATGTACGTCGTGGCATGGTGCCCGGTTCCAAAACTCATTTGCGGGGCAATGACCACGTCCAAGCCCTCTGCGGGCGGCTCGTGAAACGGTGCGCGCACCGTGCAAGCCAACCCT
>Ga0181589_10005243_pt1 | contig 10373 bp, 9 predicted proteins | sample 071ome_25_FD_132444 | JGI IMG/M metagenome (GOLD analysis project Ga0181589, IMG submission 132444) | Coastal salt marsh microbial communities from the Groves Creek Marsh, Skidaway Island, Georgia - 071410BT metaG (megahit assembly) | ecosystem: Environmental > Aquatic > Marine > Intertidal zone... | reverse complement strand
TTCTTGAGCTCAACGTCAAAGCGTCGCGCGCGCCCGTCCGTCGACGCCGCGCGAGACGCCGCGAGACGCGCGAACGAAAGAAAACGTAGTCGTGCGTTCGTCATGGCCGCGCGCGGCGGCGGCGCGGCGATCGCACAGTCGCGCGCGGAATCGCGCGCGCGGAATCGAGACGAGGATGATTCGACCGACACAGCGGATGAAAGGTACGTCACGTTCGACGCCGTGTTCGATTCAGACGACGAGGACGACGACGAGGACGCGACCGACGTCGACACCGTCGATGGTTCGGACGACGATGCGAGACGCGCGCGCGGGATGGGGGCGCCGGCGGCGGAGTTTCGTTTGACGTGTCCCGACAAGACTGGGTTGGGCGCGGATATCTGTCGAGTGGCGTTCGAGTTCGGTCTCGTCGTGACGCGAGGAGATTTTACGACGGATGGGGTGTGGGCGTTGGTGTTGTTGACGGTGCGCGCGGGGAAAGTGCGCGCGGGGGACGTGCGTGGGGTGGAGAGGGGTCGACGCGGCGCGGCGGGCGACGAAGACGAAGACGAAGACGAAGACGAAGACGACGACGACGACGACGCGAGCGCGCGAGCGTTTCGAAGGGCGCGTCGAACGGTGCGTCGAGCGATGCGCGCGGCGATGTGGGCGTACGGCGTCGCGCGGGCGAGGGTGGTGGCGGCGGCGAACGCGGCGAGACGACGGGCGGGGATGAACGCGAGCGCGTCAGGTCGAGGACGCGCGGGGGCGATTTTGAGCGGGGAGACGGCGCCGCGCGCGTCGAAGATTAAGCGGTACACGAGCGAGGGGAGTTGTCACGGGGAGAACGCGGCGCTGATGAGGATGACGCAGATGCGGCGATCGTGCGTCGTGGATTGGGAATTGTTGAGACAGCGATTGGAGTTGTTGTGTCCGCACAAGAGCACCATCAGCACCATTCCGTCGGTGGATTCGCTCACCAAGCTCGACCAGACGCACTCGCAGAACATGTACATCTTACAGGTTGAGTGCCAGGATCGCGTCGGTCTGTTACACGACGTCACGCTCGCGCTTTGGGAGCTACAATTGACGGTGCACAGGGCGCACGTGACGACGTCGCCGAGCAGCAAGGCGGTGGATTTGTTTTACGTCACCGATGATTTACACGAGCTCCCGAATCCCGCGCGCGTCGGGGACATCTCTAGATACGTTAGACGAATCATCGCCTCCACGGACGACGATCGAAAGCGCGTGAACATTCTCGTGCATCCGGCGCCGCCCTTTGTCACTCGACAGAGTCGCACCAAGGCGCTGCGAGAGTCGGACGGCATGATCGTCACCGAGGCGAATCCGTCAATCTTCCACGCGGACACGACGGTGGAGATCGATAATCTCATGAGTCCGGCGCACACGGTGTTTCAGATACGCACGCGCGATCGTCAGGGTTTACTCTACGATTGCCTCCGCGTGTCTAAGGATTTGAAGGTTTCGGTGAGTTACGCAAAGATTGAAATCGTCGACCGCTCGAGGTGCGAGATCGCCCTGTTCACGCGAAACATCAAGGATAAGACGCAGATGGATTATCTGTGCGCCAAGTACAAGGAACACGTGGATCATCCACTCAAGGTGGAGATGCTCTGTAATCACGTCGAGAGTCTGACGAGCGAACTTCGCGTCGTCGCGCCGTTGGACATCGCCGGTCACACGCGACCGCGCGTCTTGCTCGACGTCACCGAGGCGTTGCAAGACTTGGATGTCATGATTTTCAAGGCGGACATTCTCATCGATCCACGCACGGTGGATAACGCCATCCAAGACGAGGTGCACAGATTTTTACTCACCGACCGTCGAGGCGAACCCATTTCCACCCCCGAGGCGCGTCAAGAGGTGTGCGACCGCGTGTTTTTCTCTCTCATGCGTTCGTGAAGAAGAAGCAAGGCAACAAACGAACGCGACGAGCGACGTGTAGTATACTACTCCAATGTGATTCATTTTATCAGTCTAAAATTAATTACACGCTCGCCGCCCTCGCTCGCCCTCGTCTAATAGAAACACACCGTGTACAACGGCCGCATCCCCTCCGCCGCCTCAAACGCCTCCATGATATCGTCCACATCACACTGCCAATCCTCACTCGCCTCCAACGCCTCACACAACCGCAACGCCTTCGGCGCCGCCGCCACGCTCTCGCCGTGACTATCGCGCACGTCCAAATTCACCACCAACGCCGCGCGCGCGCTCTTCCCCTTCTCCCTCAAATCCCCCACCACGAGATCGAACACGCGCTCCTCGAAGCACACGACGACATCAAACGTTTCTACATCGCTGTGCGTCTGCCATCGATTCGGACGAGGCTTAATCTTCGCGTTTCTTCGTAACATGTCAAACATTCCGCGCTCTTCGTAATTCGCCACCGTCTCGCTCGGTTGTCTCTCCAGATCGCTCGCGATGTCCTCGTACGAGATGTCGTCGAACGAGTACACGTTGGGATCGTCCCGCGACGCCCCAGGGAGTTTCACGCGCGGCGCGGCGCCGAAAGAGGCGACGTCGAGACCCGCGTCGGCGAATACCTTGTGCGCCTCCATGGAGCGATTAAAGTTGGCCGCGCACACGACGGCGTAGCGTTTACGCCCGCGCGCGTCGACGGACATGATGGACGAGACGAATCACGATCTATCTCGAGCCGTGGCGCGTCTCTCCGTTCGTCCGCGCGTCGTCGTGTGACGGATCGTGATTCGTGTTTGCGCGCGGCTTCGGTTGACCAGAGACGCGTCACATCTCGACGCGCTCTCCGTCGTCGCCGCGTCGCCGGAGGCCCACCGAGAACGCGACGCGCGCCGAGAACGCGACGACGACCGACGTTCGATCGATCGAAGCGACGACGCGACGCGCGCGAGTGATCACGCGTCGACACCGGTCGATTCCGATTCTAAAGCACCACTCGTAATCTCGCACACTTTCCGCGCGTCGTCGTCATGGACGTCGTCTTCGGGTTCGTCGGGTACGACTTCGCCGTTCTCGTCGCCGACCGCGCGTCGGTGCAACAGATCATCGTGCAGAAATCGGACGAGGACAAGATTCTCGAGATCGACTCGAGAAAGATCATGGCGATGAGCGGACCCAAGGGCGATTGCGTCGCGTTCGGGGAATACATCGCGGCCAACGTGCGATTGTATCGATTAAAACATCAAAACGAACTGGATGTGAGCGCGACGGCGGTGTACGCGAGAAATGAGTTGGCGAGAGCGTTGAGAAGTGGACCGTATCAAGTGAATTGTTTATTGGCGGGCGTCGACGAAAAGACGGGCGCGCCCGAGTTGCACTTTATGGATTATCTGGCGACGGGGCACAGGGTGAACAGCGCGGGACACGGGTACGGGGGGATGTTTTGTCTGTCGTTGTTCGATAAACACTGGGTGCCGAACATGTCTCGCGCGCAGGCGATGGATTTGGTGGATAAGTGCGTGGCGGAGGTGGTGGAGCGATTGGTGACGGCGCCGACGGAGTACTTGGTGAAGATTGTCGATAAGAATGGGGTGGAGACGATCGAGTACGACGCGACGACGCGTTTGAAAAAGACCGCCGCCGCGACGTGAGTGCACGCGTGAATACACGAGAAGACGATGTAGTAGAGATGAATGAAATGAGAGAGATTACGTTTTTTTTAACAAGGTCGCGTCACTTTTCGCCTCGCATGTGCGCCGCGAATTTCGCCTTTCTCACCGCCGTGTACCACGATGAATTATCCGCCTGTCGAACGCTCGTGGATGAAAAAGCGCTCATAGATCCCGCGACGGCGAGTTTCGACGGCGTCAACGCGCTCGTCGTCGCCCTCGCGTCTCCGTTGGCGAGACGAAACGACGCCACGGCGCTCTGGCTCTTGAAGAAAAACTGCGACCCGTTCGCGGTCGATGGATGCGGCGTCTCCGCCGTCACCGTCGCGTGCGCGGACGAAACGACGTCGATGGAATTGCTGGACTCGTTCGCCGACGCCGCGGGCGAGGACGCGACGAAGAGAGTGCACTTTGTAGACGCGTGCTGTCTTTTCGGAAGAGAAGATGTTTTACGACGGTTCGCTTCGAGACGGGACGCGTCGACGTCGACGTCGCCGGTTCGACGTCGACTCGCCGAGGCGACGTTTCGGTACGCGATGGACGTGGACGCATGGCACGATGCGTGGGTGACGAGCGTGACGACGGAGGACGAGGCGAGAACGGGGGCGCACGTCGCCGCGTTTGTGGGACGCCGAGATTTTTTCGAGTCCGACGCGTTCGACGCGAGGGCGACGATGGACGCGAGAGACCGCGTCGGGAGAACACCGTTAGCGTACGCGATCGATGGACGTCAAAGCGTGGAATTCATCGAATTCTTGATTTACGAGATGGGTGCGGACGTCGACGCGCGCGCCGACGAACCGTACGGGTCGGCGCTGCGACACGCGTGTCGCGTTCGCCGCGCCGACGTCGTCGAGACGCTCTTGCGCGCGTCGAACGAGCGCGGGGACGCGGGCGCGAATGTCGACGCCGGCGCGAACGCCGACGCGTTCGTCGCGCACACCGCGTTTGGATTTTTCACGGGAGACGCGCGCGTCGTCGATTCGTTGACGAACGCCGGTTACGACTTCGTCGCGCCGTGCGCGAAACTCGGATGGCCGCCGCTCTTTTACCTCATCGATTCCACGGCGCGAGACGTGACGAGACAACCGGGTCGACGCGAGGAGATTCTGCGCGCGCGAACGCCGTTGGTCGCGCGAGCGCTTCGCGAACACGCGCGCGCGGGTGACGCGGACGCGCGGTGCGAGAGCGGTCGAACAGCGCTCATGCTCGCCGCCGCGCACGATTTGAGCGAAGTGTGCGAGACAATCTTAGACGTCACCCCCCAGGGCGCGATGGCGCGCGTCGACGGACGCGGTCGCGCGGCGTTTCATTGGGCGTGTCATCGAGCGAGCGAAAAGACGCTGAAAATGTTCAAAACGCGAGGTTTGCTCGATCGAGCGACGCGCGAGCGACGAGACGCCGACGGTGCGACCGGGGGCGATCTCCTCGCCGCGTCGTACGATTCACCGAGGAAACACCACCCGTGGCCCGATCCAATCTCTCGCGACGACGTCTTCGACCAAAAAGAAGCCGAATCCGCCGTCGACGTCGCCGCCGCCGTCGCGCTCGCCCAACGTCGGTGCGTCGAGCTCTTCGACGTCGACGTCTTCCGCAAGCGTCCGAAGACGTGCGCGACGTGTTTTCGTCTCACCACCGATCCTAAACGGTGCGGACGGTGTCGCGCAAAAGTGTACTGCTCGCTCGCGTGTCAAAAGCTCGATTGGCCCGAGCACAGACGCGATTGCGAAAACGCCTCCCCGAGTCTTCGAGAGACGCTCGCGAAGACGCCCGAGACGTCCGCGTGAGCTCATCGCGAGCGCGTCGCACGGGAGGCGCGCGCGAAAACGCCTCCCCGAGTCTTCGAGAGACGCTCGCGAAGACGCCCGAGACGTCCGCGCGCGTCTGCGAAACCTACCATCTCTAGTCGTGTCATGACAAACGAAAACACTATCATCTACTTGACCTTGGCCTCGAGCGCGCGCACGCGCGCGACGAGATCGCGACACTCGTCGGCTAACGTTTGATGATTTTTGCGAATGTCCTCGCGGATGACGTAAAAGCTCCCAGCCGAGGCGACGGCGAAGCCGACGGCGAAGCTGGACACGCGCGTGGCGAACATTCGTCTCCGGTACGTCGTGCGTAAGGCGCGCGCGCGAGCGACGACCTCGCGCGACGTGCTGTGACGCGCGACGTGTGAGCTCATCGTCATCATCACCTTTTGGCCTCGAGGCGAAAAAGAATGAGATTCGACGAAACCGAGCCGAGAAGACGACGTGCGTGACTACTGAAGTGGTGATTACATCGTTGGTGCGTCGTGCACGATCGTCGGTACGTCTACTACGCGTGTGATGATGCGCTCACGCGCATCGAATCTCGTACGACCCTTTGCCGTCGCCCGATTGACACAGATATCGAACCCAACGCACGACGTCGTAGTTGCCCGCCTCCTTCACCTCGAGAAACCGCACGCGAAGGCCCGAGGCGGTGAACATCGGGACGTTGAATTGAACGTTGATCGGCGGTTGGACCCAGGGTTTGTGATCGTCCAGGGTGTTGGCGAGGATGATCTCGGCGTCGAGGTGAAGCTCCTCGTGACCGGCGAGACGTTTAATCTTCCATCGAAGGCAACGCTCTTCGGGGACGTACTTCGCCTTGCCCGCGGAGACGTTGACGTTGGCGCGAGCGGTGAGTTTGGGAACGGGTATGCGCACGCGTACCTCGTTCGCCACCGTCGTCGGTCCGTACAGCGAGCGTAAATTGACGTTTACGGCGAGACGCGTTCGACCGTGTTCCTTGACCACCGGCATGAGCTTAAACGGAAGGGTAATGTTATCCGATACTCTGTACCTGACGAGCTCGAATTCCCCATCCGGGGGCGTGAACTCGATCACCTTTTCCGAGTTAAATTTGTGCAAACGCACGCACTGATGAAACTGTAAATCATCCAGTTCGATGAGCCTACGATCTCTCGACGCGCTCTCCTCCGTCGCCGCGCCTCGATGCTCCACGCGCACCTGTTCACCCAATCTATCGTTCAATCCCACGCTCAGATTGGGCATACCGCTCAGATACGTCTTCATATAAATCGCCCCCTGCACGTTCGATCGCAACACCGTCCCCTCCGCGCTCATCATCAGGTTGACGCTCTCCACGATGTCCAGATACACCTCATTCTTCTTATACGACAACCCCTCTCTTCGCCACTGTACCGCGCTCGTCATCTGTTTCGCCGCCTCAATCGCCATCCGCTGTTCATCTACCGCCGCGCGCTCTTGCTCTTGCTTGCTCAACAAGTCCATCTTTGACGATTTTTGCGTGATGAACGTCTTGAGCGTCTCCCCGGCGGTGACTTGCGGATACCCGTCGTCGCAAATTTCATCCAACAATTCATACAGCAGCACAAAGTTCCCTCGAATGCTGTTCTCATCGCACGCGCCGAAATATTGCGTGCACAATCGAACGACGTGCGAGAGAAACGTGAACCCAGCCATGGCGTTGCGCTCCGCCGTCGCGCCTCGCGCGATCCCCACCACGTACACGTCTCTGTGTCGCTTCATCATGTACGTCACGCTCCCGATTTTACGCATCGGCGCCTCGGTGGCGAAACCATCATCCTTGTGTCGACCTCGTCGTCCACCGCGCGCCTGCGCGGCGCTCACGCGCGCCTGCGCGGCGCGAGGATTGAGAATCTGACTTCGAAAGGCATCCAAGACGTGTCGCTCGATGTCTTCGCGATAGGCGCGCTTGAGGAGGACATCGCCGCGGAGATTGACGATGAATATCCCGCTCAAGGCGTGACCGGCGCGTTCGACGGTCGACATGGCGTCGAGTCGTCGACGCGCGCGTCGGTCAATGAGGCGACGCGTTCGCGCGACGGCGACGAAAAGACTACAGAGGGCGTACGGCGTCGATCCACGAACGGTCGCGTCGTGCTACTATCGTGAGCTAGTGGTCATTACACGCACATTCGTGTGCCTTGTCATCCGCGCGTCGCGTGGAGAGGAGGTAATCGGATCGCGCGACGCGTCGAGACCGTTCCGGGTCGTCGACTGCGTTTACGCCGCGCGTCGTCACTCTTAGCGACGATGGAATCGAACGAAAACGTCCATCCAACGATCGGTCGGTCGGTGACGCGATACATCACCGAACGCATGATTCGATCGTCGTCGATGGTTCGTTCGACGCCATCGTCTCGCTCTCTCTTCTCTCTCTCTTTGCGTCGCGCCGCGCGAATGACGAATGCGCGATTGATTGATTGATTGATCATTCGCCGATCGTTCGCTCGCACGCGAGCACAATCAGCAAACGACGAGTGCCGGACTTTACGACAAGTCCATCGACACCCTCTACGCGCCTCAGCATTTCTTCAATTCACTCATATTCGTCTCATCTATCGGCGCGCCGTGCACCTCCAACCGCGCGAGCTCGGTGCGCGGCGTCCCGCCCACGTTCCCGCTCACGAAAAACGTCATCACGCGCACGTTCTCGAACGACGAACTCGCCGCGTCCACGTCCACGAACCCATCTTCGTCTAAATCTCGTTCACAATCGATCGTCTGCGCCGGCGTTCGCTTCCTCGCGTTTTCAAACCCGATCGGCGTCGCCGCGTTCGCGAAGACGCGAATCTCCTTGGGCGCGCTCGCGTCCGCCCGCCCAACCCCCGCGTTCGCCCCACACACACGAACGCGACGGACGCGAACGTTTTTCACGAACATCACGCGCACGATGAGTTCCTCGTCGTCGTCCGTGCACAGCGTCAGCGCGTCTTGGTCGCGCGCACCGCGCGCGAGCGCCTTGGTCCAATCCGTGTCTCGAAGCGCGTTCAGGCACTCCACGCCTTTGACGTCGATGAGATCGACGAGATCCATCGTCGCGGACGTCGACGTCGACGTCGTCGCCCGCTCCATCGCGCGCGACGACGACTTCGACGATGAATCGCGGCGTCGTGTGCGGGCGCGATGGGCGCGCGATGGGCACCTGGCGCGTTGTGTACTAATGACGAGTCATGACTCACCGATGTGTCCCATACAGAGGGTGGAGGACGACCACCCATGGGTGACCCCCTCACGTCACTGTCTACCCATACGAAACCTTCCATCGACGGGTCGTGACTCATCGCGAGTCCCTCATACCCCCTCTCGCGCCCACCTCTGGGCGTCACAACCGCGCGCGCGCGTCCACCACGTCGTCCACCTCCATCGCCGTCGACGTCCATCGTCCATCGTCGTCGTCGTCACCCGTCGCCGATCGTCGTCCATGCCGACGTCGAGCGACGACGACGCGCGCGAGCGCGCGAACCGACGCGACCGAAACTTGGACGATGACGTCTCGTGTCGCGCGTGTGGACACGACCACGCGCCGGGGACGACGTGCGCGACGTGTGGACACCACCGCGAACGGCGCGAACGCGCGTGTGACGCGTCCTCGGCGTCGGCGAATCGACGAAATGGACGACGAGGCGACCCCATCATCGAAGTGATCGACAAGTTTTTGTGTCTGGGGGCGTTCGAGCACACGTGTCGAGAGGAGGTGTTATTGGCGTGCGGTATACGCACGGTGGTGAACGTAAGTGGGGGTGAAACGCGCGCGTGAGATGCGATGCGATGCGCGCGCGCGCGATGTCGGCGGTGTGAGGGCGTGAGGAGAGGGATGGGTCGAGAGGCGGGCGACGCGCGGCGGCGGCGCGCGGGCCCCTCGCGCTCGTAGGAGCGAGAGGGGGGATGGTGACGTCTCGGCGCGCGTATGCGCGAATGCGAGGACCTAAAATCCATTGTATCGTGTTTTACGCGAGATGTCATCGCGCGTGAGAGAGACGCGCGTGAGAGGGACGCGAGAGAGAGAGAGAGACTGACGGAGACGCGCGTTTTCGCTCCTCCTTCGTAGGCGGTGCCGAGCTGTACGCCGTGCTGTAGCAGTAGAAACATAGACGTCTTCACCGTCCCCACGTGCGGAGACGATGGATTAAAAGTTGATTTACTAGCGACGGTGAAGATACTGGCTGACCTCCACGCGCGCTCGAGACGCGCCGACGAAGCCGGCGCGCCGAGACGCGTCTTGGTGTATTGCATGAGCGGCTCGTCGCGCGCGCCGAGCGTCGCCGTCGCCTATCTCATGTATAGCGAACGACGCGACGTGGAGGACGCCGTCGCGTCGCTGAATCGACGGTACCCGCGTGGACACGCGGGGGTTCGTCTGAAACCGATGGATGTCGAGTGGTTGCGGGAATTCGAGACGCGCCTGCGCGCGGTCGAGGGGCGCGGCGGCGATTGATTTGATTATTCGCGCCGAACGACGCCATCGCGCGGACGCGCGCATGCCGCCGCCGCCGCGCCGCACGGAAACAAAGACACGATCGTTTCGCTTTAGTAGTTCTTCGTATCGCGCACGCTCATTGTACGAACGCATCGCATCTTATTCTCTCTTCGTTCTCTTCGTTCTCTTCGTCTTCGTCTTCGCGAGCTCGAGAGGGAGAAAAAAACCTTTGCAAAGACATCTTCTCGCGTGCGCACGACCGTCGTCACTCGATCGCGCGTGCGCGGACGGAGGGCATGCTTCGACGACTCGCGCGCGCGTGCGCGACGCGATCGTCTCTCCTCGCGTCGCGCCCGTCGTCGTCGTCGTCGGCGTCGTCGGTGTGCGCCGACGCCCCGTGTGCGCCTCGATTCGTGTCCACGACCGCCGCGCGCGCGCACGGCGCCGCCAAGGCGCGCGAGGACGAGGACACGATCGAGGTGACGTTCGTCGATCGCGAGGGCGAGCGTCGAGTCGTTCGCGGACGCGTCGGGGATAATTTACTCG
>Ga0181589_10005241_pt1 | contig 10376 bp, 9 predicted proteins | sample 071ome_25_FD_132444 | JGI IMG/M metagenome (GOLD analysis project Ga0181589, IMG submission 132444) | Coastal salt marsh microbial communities from the Groves Creek Marsh, Skidaway Island, Georgia - 071410BT metaG (megahit assembly) | ecosystem: Environmental > Aquatic > Marine > Intertidal zone... | reverse complement strand
TAGATATGTTAAACAACTTAGCCGCGAGAATAGGTGCAACAGATGGATAACCCCCAAAGCCTATTACTATATCAGGTTTATGAGTAATAATTATTAGAATTGATTTGATCAATGATACAAAAATTCGAAACAGGGATACGTTTTTATTAACAATAGACTTACTACTTGGACTAGATACTCTATGAATAAATATATGAGTGTCTATATATTTATTTTTAAGAAAATTATTAAAATAACCTTCTCCTCTTGTGTCTGTAATAATAATATATTTATTAAATGTTTTTTTGTCGATTATAGATAATGCGGGGTAAACGTGCCCTCCAGTACCACCAGATGCTATTAATATTGTATGTTTATTATTCAAATTATTCATTTTTTTATTTTTCATAGTGTTGTCTTTTAAGAGGTTCTAATGAATTATTTTTTCTTGTTAAAGCCAAAAGCATTCCCGCTGTAATTGCTGAAGACATAATAGAAGAGCCCCCGTAAGATAAAAAAGGAAGTGTCATGCCTTTTGTTGGGATTAGATCGGTATTACTTGCCATATGAATTATTGACTGAAAACCAAATTGAAAGGCAAGTCCACTAACTGCAAGTATTAGAAATATATTTTCGTTCTTAATAGAATATAAAAATGATCTAAGAATAATTAACCCGTATATCATAATAATGATAGTGCAGATTAAAACCCCATATTCCTCTGCTGCTACTGCGAATACAAAATCTGAATGTGCATCTGGCAAAGATTTTTTATAAAAACCTTCCCCAGGACCTTTCCCCAGAAGACCTCCAGACTCAAATGACTGTAAAGATTTTGAAACCTGATATGTTTTTCCTTCAATAAAACTATCTATTCTAATCTTTACATGATCAAAATTGAGATATGATATGATCATAAAAACAGGAAATGCTATTATGAGAAAAATTATAATTAAAAGAGGTATGCCAGTAATAAATAACTGAAATGCCCAAGTAAATATGAATAAAATTGTCATTCCCAAATCTGGTTGTAATAACAAGAGTGATGATATTAATACAATTGAGCAGATAGACCATATCCAGCCAGGAAATTTTGTTTTTTCTGACCATAGAGATAGAATCCAAGCATTAAAAATTATAAAAAATGGTTTACATACTTCGCTTGGCTGGAAACTGATTTGGCCAATATAAAGCCATCTTTGTGCTCCTTTTATCCTTTCTCCATCAAATAAAATAAAACATAATAGCACGATAGAAGCAATCAGTCCCAAGATGCTTATTATTTTTATTTGTCTTTCATTTAAAATTGAAAAAGAAATTATGATTGGGATGCTAAGTGCTCCAAATAAAATATGTCGAAGGGTAAAATGGTGTGAAGATAAATTTAGACTTTGTGTTATGTGTTGGCTGGAGGCCATAACTAAAAAAATACCAATTATAAGTAAAACTAGAAAGCTAGTTAATAGATATCTGTCAGTTGTCCACCACCATAACGCAATATTTGATCTATCTGAACGAGTGATCATCATTTTGTGACTAAATCCATATTAAGTAAAGTTTTAACAATTTCTTTAAATTGATTTCCTCTTTGTTCAAAATTTTTAAACTGGTCAAAGCTCGCTGCTGAAGGAGAAAACAAAACAACACAATTATTTAATTTACTTTCAGTACTTTTTTTAATTGCATGTTGTGTCGCTTTTTCTAAGGTGACATTTATATTTATTGGTAAATCAGGATTAATTTGTAAAATCTCTTTTTCAAAATAATTGGCTGATTTCCCTATGATAAAAACTTCAACTACTTTGCTTAAAAAATTTTTAGCATTTCCAATACCGTCAGATTTTGGCATTCCCCCAACTATCCAGAAAATATTATCAAAAGAGGACAAAGCTGCTGCGGTTGACTCCCCATTAGTAGATTTACTGTCATTAATTATCTTTAATTTATTATTTATAAATACAGGCTCCATTCTATGCGGTAACGCTTTGAAGCTTTTGATCGCTGACTTTATTTGGTCTTTACTAATATTAAGTTTTATTGCTAGAGATATTGCAATTGATGCGTTTATTGAATTATGAGTGCCTCTTAAGTGATCATTATCATTAACGAAGTTTTTACCAACCTTTTCACTAACTTTTAATAATTTATATAAGCTATTTCTTTGATGATTTATTTTTTGTTTTAAAAAAACATCCTTTTTATTAATTACCAATGTTCCATTTTTATTCAAACAAGAGATAATCTTTAATTTACTAGCAACATATTTTTCAAATGTTTCATGAAAATCAAAATGATCAGGTGTGATGTTTATTATTGAAGCTAGGTCTAACCATAATTTTTCGGTTCCATCGAGTTGATAGCTAGAAAGTTCTAGAATAATTACACCTTCTCTACCAGGGTCATTAATTAAACAGGCTGGGTAACCATAATTACCTCCAATTACACACTTAATTTTATTAAAATTCAATATATGATAGAGAAGAGCCACTGTTGTTGATTTGCCATTAGTGCCTGTTACACCTACAATTTTTGCCTTTGGTTCAGTTTCAAAAAACAAGTCAATTTCATTAATAATTTTAACATTATTTAGAACAGCAAGTTTAATTGCATCATGTTTTTTCGAGTTTTTTGTTGGTATACTTGGACTTACAACTAATGAAGTTAACTGTTTCCAAGGCCATAATTTATAGTTTAGCCAGTTAGACTTATGAATACATGTCGGCCTCGGGTAATTATCATCGAAAATAAAAATATTTGCCTTAGAATTGGTTAACACTTGTGCCGCAGCTAATCCTGATTTCCCAGCACCTAAAATACCAATATTTTTATCTTTATATTGTAAAATATTATTCAATGTTTACTACCTAAGTTTAAGGGTTGAAATGCCTATTAAAGCTAGTATCACAGCTATAATCCAAAACCTGATTACTATAGTTGATTCTGCCCAACCTTTTTGTTCAAAATGATGATGTAATGGAGCCATTCTAAATATACGTTTGCCCGTCAGTTTGAATGATAAAACTTGTACAATTACTGATATGGTCTCTAAAACAAAAAGTCCTCCTATTATTATTAAAACTAACTCGTGCCTTGATGCTGATGCGCTCACACCAATAACTCCTCCGAGTGAGAGAGATCCTGTGTCTCCCATAAAAACCATTGCTGGTGGAGCGTTAAACCACAAAAATCCTAAACCCGAACCAATTATTGCTCCTAAGAATACAGCAATTTCTCCAACACCAGGCACATAGTTAATCTGAAGATAAGTAGAAAAATTTATATGACCCACCAGGTAAACAATTACAGCTAAGGATGCCGCAGCAATCATGACAGGAACAATTGCAAGTCCATCTAATCCATCTGTTAAATTTACAGCATTTGATGAACCTACAATAACCAATATAGTAAATGGGACATAAAATACTCCCACAAAAAATAAACTTTCTTTTAGAAATGGAATAGATATGGAATTTTGATAGTTTACTGGAGTATTTTGTCCAATAAGCCAAGCAGCCAAAAAAGCTATCAACATTTGTGGAATTAACTTTTGATAACTCTTTAGGCCGTTACTTGTCATTCTAGAAACTTTTAGCCAGTCATCCAAAAGACCAATAAGACCAAAAGAAAGAGCAACGCCCAAAATTATCCAAACATATATATTATCTAATTTTGCCCATAAAATTGTAGATATTGTAAAAGCTAATAATATCAGTAAACCACCCATTGTGGGGGTGCCTTTTTTTAAAATAATATGACTTTGAGGGCCATCTAAACGTATTGGCTGTCCTTTTTTTTGAATTTTTTTTAAAAGTAATATAACTTTTTGACCAAAAAGCAGACTAATGATCAAGGCTGTTAATAGGGCTCCTATACTTCTAAAAGTTATATAATTAAATAAGTTTAGGGGTTGAAAATAATCTGTATAATTTAGTAATAAATCAGGCAGCATAGGTGCCCTCCTGATTTAAAGTTCTTAAAAATTTAACTAATTTCCATAAATTTGTCCCATTAGAACCTTTTATAAAAATTAATTGCTTAGGTTTAATTATATTTTTAATGTCTAGAAGAAGTGGGTCTATGTGGTGGTAAGAGCAGGACTTTATTTTTAATTCATTACAAATTAATTCAGTTAATTCTCCTACAGTTATTAATAGATCAGGGTTAATTTTTTTAATTATAGGTATTAAGTCTAAATGGGAGGTGATCCCATTTTTTCCTAATTCAAGCATGTCTCCAATTATAAGAATAGTTTCATAATCATGTAATTTTGATTTAATTTTGTATAAATTATTTAATGATGCCCTCATGGATGCAGGGTTTGCGTTATAACTATCATCTATTATTAAACTCTCTTGATTATCGTCAAAATTTATTTTTATTTTTTCTCCTCTACCCGATAGAGGTTTGATCTCACTAAAAATATTTGTAACTTTTTTAACTGACAGATTTAGCTGTTTAAGTATAGCTATCGTTGCAATTACATTTGTGGCTTGAACTGAACTCAAATATTTAAGGTGCAATGGTTCCATTTTTTCTAAGAAAACTGTAGAACCTTCTTTTTCATCTATTATGTTTTTAACTTTGATATTAGATTTTGTTTTGGATCCATATAAATAGATATTATTTGTATATTTCTTTGCTTTTTGTTTAAGGTAATCACTCCATAAATTGTCAGCATTTATTATAGCAACTCCGGATTTACTTAATCCAATAAAAATCTCACTTTTAGCTTTTGCTATTTCTTTTTCATTTTTAAAATTTTCAATATGAGAATTAGACACATTGGTTATTAATGCAAGATCTGGTTTCGAAATCTTTGTTAATTCTTTGATCTCACCTGTATGGTTCATTCCAAGTTCTAGAACACAAAATTTATAATCTTTGGGAAGCCTTGATAATGTAAGTGAAAGACCAATTATGTTGTTATTATTACCTTGAGTAAAATGAGTTTTGCCAAACTTTTGAAGTGAAGTTGATAAAATATGTTTAGTGCTAGTTTTTCCGCTACTTCCAGTAATTGCTATAACTTTTCCAAAAAATCTATTTCTAGAAAAATAAGCAATATTTTTTAAAGCAATTTTTGTATCTTTGACCAATAACCCCTTATATTCTAAAGCATACTGCTTATCTGAAACAATCACACCTGATGCACCTTTTGATACCGCCGATTTAATAAAATCATGTCCATCAAAATTTTCACCTTTAATAGCAATGAACAAGTCACCTTTTTTTATAGTTCTGTCATCTATGCAAACTCCAAAAGCACCTTCCATTTTCTTAAGAAAATCAGATGAAGGGTCTAAGCCCTTAGTGGCTGTTAACAACTCTTCTTTTTTCCACAATGCTTTCAAACTAAAGCCTCTGCTAAGTTTATATTTTTTAAAGCTTCTTTTGCTACGGCGTAATCATCAAAAGGTAGAGTTTCAGTTCCAATAGTTTGTGACGTTTCATGTCCTTTGCCGGCTATAAGCAAAAAATCGTTATCTTTTAACATTGAAACAGCAAATTTGATGGCTTTGTTCCTATCTGGTATTTCTGTTGCAGTAGGGCATCCAATTAATATATCGCTCCTAATAGAAGCAGGGTTTTCTGTTCTAGGGTTATCGTCTGTTATTATTACTAGATCAGAATATTCATGGGCTATCATACCCATAGGTTTTCTTTTTTCTTTGTCCCTGTCTCCACCACAACCAAATAGAGTTATAACTTTTCCATTATTTGATATCATCTCCTTAATACATAAAAGAACAGATTTCAAAGCTCCAGGAGAATGAGCGTAGTCAATTATTACAGATGTATTATATTTTTCTGTTCTTATTATCTCCATTCTTCCACGAGCAGGTTTTAGGTAACTAAGTGATTTGAAAACAAAGTTAGGATCCATGCCTAGCGCAACACATATAGTGGCTGATGCTATTACGTTATAGGCTTGAAACTTTCCAACCATCCCAAGAGTTGAATTATAAATTGCATTTTTGAATTTAATAGTAAGGTCGATTGTATTATTATTCTGCATTAAAGATTTAATTTGAACATCAGCTTTTTCATCTTGACCAAAAGTTAAAATTAGATGTTTTTTAAATTTTAACTCTTCAAACAAAACTTTTCCAAAATTATCATCAATGTTTATTGCTACTGAAGAGTGATTTTTTAGAACATCAGTAAACAACCTTTTCTTTGCAGAAAAATAATCATCCATATTTTTGTGATAGTCTAGATGGTCATGAGAAAGATTAGTAAAAATACCACCTGAAAAATTTATACCGTCTAATCTAAATTGATCTAATCCGTGAGAAGAGGCTTCAATAGCTAGATGGGAAACATCTTGTTCAACTAAATAGTTTAAATTTTTATATAAATCACTTGGTTCAAATGTAGTTAAAGACCTTTTAGGTGTATTAATAAAACTTTTAGCTAAATATGAAGATTGGTTTGAATCAATTTTTATCCCAAGTGTTCCCATGGAAGCTGCTTTCCATCCAGCATGAGTCCATATTTGTCTACAAAAATCAACGGTTGAGGTTTTACCATTAGTTCCCGTGACGCCTATGATTACATTTGGTTGATTTTTAAGAAAACATGAAAGTAGAATTGAATAAATTAGTCTTGATGATCCATTTTTTATTAATATACAATTTTGTTTGCTAATGCTTTCTGAAACAATCAAAAAAGCCCCATTACTTTGGGCCTCATTTATAAAATTATTACCATCAAATTTTTGTCCCTTTATAGCTACAAAAATATATCCCGATTTTATGTTCCTACTATCTGATGAAATTCCTTTTACTTCTGTATTTAGTACTTCATTAGTGAGCTGACTCATTAAAGTGTTTAAAATTTTATTTTTAGAAATTAATTCTTTTAAAAGCATATTTATAGATTTTCTCCTTTATTTTTTCCCCTTATTTCGTATTGAATAAGTTTCTCAGAGAAATCTAATGCATCTTCATTTTGTGGCTTTATACCTAAAATTGGGGCAATTCTTGTAACCAATTTTTTTACTACTGGGGCTACAACCCACCCTGCAGTTCTATAACCATAAGAAAATTTTTGTCCTTTGGGGTTATCAATCATTACAGTAATAACATAATGAGGGTCATTCATTGGAAAGGCTGCAGTTAAAGCAACTATATTTTGTTTTTTTAAGTAACCTCCATTTTTACTTAGTTTTTCAGCTGTTCCTGTTTTCCCTCCTACCAAGTAACCTTTAGCCTCTGCTTTTTTAGCAGTGCCGTGCTCGCTTTTAACAACGAGTCTCATTATACTTTTAATTTTTTTTGAAGTATTTTGAGAAAAAACACGTCTATTATTTAATTTTTTTTCTGATATGAGTAGGGTTGGGTTCACCTTAACTCCATTATTAACAATCGTTGCTGTAGATGAAGCAAGATGCATTGGGGTTATTGCTATCCCGTGCCCATAAGAAATAGTCATTGTTGTAAGTAGTTTCCTATCCATAAGCACTTGAGGCATTCCATTTTCTGGTATTTCCAGATTCACTTTTTCCATAAATCCAAGTGACTTAAGATATTTTAACTGCGTCGAAGAGCCAAATTTTTCTGCAATTTTAGCAGACCCAATATTACTTGAATGTACAATGACCTCCGGAATATTAATCGAATAGTTTAATGGGTGGAAATCTCTTATGGTTCGTGACGATACCCTTAAAGGTCTTGAAACATCAAAAACCTCGTTTTCTTTTACTAGCCCACTATCGAAGGCAATAGCAGCCGTTAAAAGCTTCAGAGTTGAACCCAGTTCGTAAATACCTTTTGTTGCTTTATTAAACAAAAATTCATCCGAAGTTTCATTATAGTTATTTACATTATAATCGGGCAAAGAAGTCATAGCATAAACTTCCCCGGTTTTGGAGTTCATCACTATTCCTGCACCACCTTCAGCTTCGAAATTATTGATCTGCTCTAACAAAATTTTCTCAGTGATGTGTTGTATTCCACTATGAATAGAGATTGTAATATTTTCACCATTTTTTAATTGATTATTAAATGATTTTTCTATTCCAGCTATTCCTATGCCATCAATATCAGTGCTTCCTAACAAATGTGCCGCTAGGTTATTATTGGGGTATACTCTTTTATTTGTTGTTCTTATTTTTAAACCTTCAATACCCTCATTCAATAGCATTACATGCTCTTTAGGTGAGATTTCCCTAAGTAAATTCACAAACTTTTTATCCGTATTTAATTTTTCAGTAAGTGTAACCTGGTTTAATTGGGGAAATAATTTGCTTAATTTTAAAATAGTATTTTCTTTGTCTAGAACTTCTTGAGGGTTTATATTTAAGCTTGACGTAACGATTGTTGTTGCAAGCAACTCTTTGTTTCTATCGTAAATATTACCCCTAGATAGAGGTTCATAAAACCCACCATTTTCAGTTTTAAAAGAAAAATTCTGAGAAGAAGATTTATTAACACCAGCTAAAGATACAGTTCTGTAACCAATTGAAGAAAATGAAAACAGAAAGAAAATGCCACAAGCTAATAATTTAAATTTTCTAAATTTAGTATTTCTTCTGTCACCAAAGTTATCTTTGAAATCTATAAAAGCTCTCATTTTAGCTGTCTCTGATTGATAGAATCTGTTGCATCTAATAAATCCTTTAAATTCCAAATATCAGTAGGTAGAATTTCTCTAAGTTCTAATTTATTCAGAGCAATCCTTTCAATTCTATCTGGGCGTTTGAGATAACTAAGTTCAGCCTTTAAAATTTCTAAATCTGAACGGGTTTTTGAAATCTTTGTATTGATTGACTGAAGTATTACTTCATTTTTTGTAATAAAATATTTAATTTGATATAATGATATACCAACAATAATAATTAAAAAAACAATCACAAATGAAGGATATTTAATCATTCTTCTTCTCCAAAACATGATGGAGAATTTGTTCTTTTAGCAACACGCAATTTAGCAGATCTTGAGCGATTGTTTGTTGCAATTTCTTTTTCAGACGGGGATATTGGCTTTCTAGTTAAGATCTCAAAACTATTATTGTTTTTTGAGTTTTCGGGCAAATATCTTGAATCAGCTTGGCTTTTAGAACAGTCAACTAAGAATTTTTTTATTATCCTGTCCTCAATTGAATGAAAAGATATCACAGCTAAGATACCATCTGGTTTCAGTGACTTCTCCGCAGCAATTAATCCTTTTTCTAATTCATATATTTCATTATTAAGATATATTCTAATTGCTTGAAAAGTTTTGGTGGCAGGGTCAATTTTCTTTTTTGAGTATGGAATAGATTTTCTAATAATGGTAGCCAACTGACTGGTACTATTTATTTTTTTTATTGATCTTTCACGAGCAATATTTTTGGCTATTCTTCTAGAAAACACCTCATCGCCATACTCATATATAATGTTAGCAAGTGTATTTTCTTCAACTTTGTTAATGAATTCTTCTGCTGTTGGACCTTCAAGAGACATCCTCATGTCTAAAGGGCCATCTGATTTAAAAGAAAAACCCCTTTCTTTATCATCAAGTTGAGGACTTGAAACTCCCAGATCAAAAACTATGCCAGCAACTTTTTCTATATTTATTTCTTTTAAAAATCTAATCAACTCAGAAAATTTTCCATTTTTAAACGTAAATCTATCTCTAAAATCAGATTTTATAACTTCCGCATACATTTTGGCTTTTGGGTCTCTATCTATTGCAAGAAGGTTACAATTAGTTTTATTTAGGATTGCCTTTGAGTAACCACCTAAGCCAAATGTTGCATCCACATAGAACTCTTCTTCTTTTAACGACAATGCATTGATAGCTTCATTAAGTAATACAGGAGTATGGTGATACTGATTTAGCATAATGAAATTTCTACTCAATTTTCTTTTTAAGGAATAATTTTGGAGGTCCTTTTTCTTCTAAGATCTTTAGAGATTTTTGATATTGTTTTTTATATTCTGTTAGGTTCCAAATATAAAAAGACTCTCCGATTCCCATAAATACTGCTTTGTCAGAAAGTTCTGCAAAATTCATAAGTGTCTCTGGAATCACAATTCTACCACTGGCATCAAATTTAGTTTCAAAAGAATCAGCCATCATCATTCTCAAAACAAAAGCATCGTCTGACATAGCATCCATTTCATCTATAGCGTCTATATATCTTTGCATTCTTGTAAAAGAAGTACCTTCTAAGCATTTGAACTGAAGACTCTTAAATAAAATTAAAGGTTCAGACGATTTTTCAAGAAAAAGTCTATATGAGGCAGGAATTGAAACCCTACTTTTTAAATCAATCTTATTATGAGAGGTTGATAAAAACATTGATCTTAAAGGCCCTATTTAAAATGAAATGCCTAGCATTTTAATAAAAGTTAAATCAGAACGGTTACCTAAGCAGTTAACATTGTTAAGTTAAGGGATATCATGGGATTA
>Ga0181589_10005240_pt1 | contig 10376 bp, 7 predicted proteins | sample 071ome_25_FD_132444 | JGI IMG/M metagenome (GOLD analysis project Ga0181589, IMG submission 132444) | Coastal salt marsh microbial communities from the Groves Creek Marsh, Skidaway Island, Georgia - 071410BT metaG (megahit assembly) | ecosystem: Environmental > Aquatic > Marine > Intertidal zone... | reverse complement strand
GGACACTCACCCGATGACCACGAAACAACAGGCGCCCCAAAATTCCAAGAAAATGGGCGACCCCAAATCCTACGATGCGACCTTCATGCCCGCCTTCAAGGCCGGGCTCGACCGGCTGAGCCGGGAGGAACTGCGATTCCTTGATCAGGCCATCACGCCGGAGGTGGCGTTCCTGATGACCAAAGCCTTCGGCCCGGAAATGGGCGCGTTTCTCTGGCCCCTCATCGCCGAGGACACCCCGGCGAAGGTCAGGAAAGCGGGCCCCGGCGGCAAAAAGAAAGCGGCCACACCAACCTAGCAGGCCGTGTTTGACGCGGGCCGTAGCGCGGGCAAAGATGGCGAACGTTAACGTGTTTCGTTCATCACCTGCAGGAGGTTTCCATGCCCGCTTCTCCGCCCCCCGACATCAACCCCGATACCGGCAGTCGGCTGCCGCTGCCCGACCGGGAGGCGCTGGATGAATGGGGGCAGGCGCAGTACGACCGCTACGCCAATTTTCAGGACGGGGCGATCATGGGTCTCAAGGGGCCCAGCGCGCTCAGCCTGCATTCCCCCGCCGTCATGAAACATGCCGGACCGCTCAACGGGTATCTCCGGTTTCACACCGATCTCGGCGCGGAGCTCCGGGAGCTGGCGATCCTGGTGACTGCGCGGGAGATGGACAGCCACTTCGAATGGGCGGCTCACGAAGATGAATCCCAGAAAGAAGGCGTGCCGGCGGAGGTTGTGGACGTGGTGAAACACCGCAAATCCACGGACGGTCTGGCGGACGATCATAAGCTGGTGATCGATTACGGCCGGGCGGCGCTCCGGGATCATGCGGTGCCGCCGGAACTGTTCGCCAAGTTGCAGGACCGGTTCGGGCCCAAGGGCGTGGTCGATCTTGCTTATCTGATGGGGAACTACGCCACACTGGCGATCTTCCTGGCGACGGTGAACGCGCAGATACCGGACGGCGCGCCGTCCACGTTGCCCAAGGATTAGCCCTCCTACTCCACCCTTAGCGCATAGATCGCGCCGTCATGGGCGCCAAAGTACAGAACGCCGTCTACCAAAGCCGGTGAGGTCCAGATGCGCGGGCCCACCCTGTATCCCCAAACCACCGCGCCGGTCCGCCGGTCGAGGGCATAGAGCGTGCCGTCGCTGGAACCCACATAGACCCGGGCCTCGGACACGGCGGGCGACGAAAAGATCGCGCCGCCGAGGTAGCGCCGCCAGCGCAGCTCCCCGGAATTGGCGTTGAGCGCATAGAGGTAGCTCGAATGCGCGCCCACATAAACCGTGCCGTCCCTGACGGCGGGGGTCGAGAATACCTCCCGGCCCACATCAAACGCCCAGGCTTCGTCCCCGCTGCCGGCGACCAGGGCCCGGACCTTGCCGTCGTCCGAGCCGATATAGATCAATTCTCCGGCCAGCGCCGGGGAAGAATAAACCGCGCCATCGGTCACGTGCTTCCAAATTTGTTCACCCTTATCCGCCGAGAGGGCATAAATAGACCCGTCAGTGGAGCCGATGATCACCCGTCTGCCCGCCACCAGGGGAGAGCTTAAAACCCCGCCGCCGGTCTTGAACCGCCAAATCTCTCTTCCCGATTTGGCATCCAGCGCATAGACGTGATGATCGAAGGCCCCGACGTAGACTTTGCCCTCCGTGATCGCGGGAGAGGATTGCTGCCCACCCCGCCCCAAATCAAACGTCCAGACCGCCCGGCCGGTGGCGGCGTCCAGCCCATAGAACTTGGTGTCGTCCGCACCGACATACATCATCCCGTCCGCCATGCCGGGGGACGCGCGCATAATACCGCCCACGGGAAAGCGCCACTTCTGCGCCCCGGTTTTGGCGTCGAGGGCAATCAGCGCGCGATTGAACGTGCCCTCATACAGAATACCGTCGGCAACGGCGCGGCCTTCGACCCCGGCGAAGATGTACCAGCCGAACCCGTCATTGGGCTCGAAAAAGCCGCCGCCCTGCAGCGCCGGGCGAATACGCGGCGGACCATAATCGTTGGGCAGATCCTGGCCGAACCGGAGCGTTACACCGGTTGCGCCATAGGTATAGACATTGCCGACCGCCGCACCCCAGCTTGGCGCTACGTCATAAGAAAAAATACCGAAGGGATATTCCGGGCTCAGCCATTTGCGCTCATAGGTCGGCAGGACGCCGATTTCATCTTTAAGCTGATTGTCCCAGCCCCGCGGCGTCCGGGTGTTGATCAGCGCATGCCATTCGGTCTGCACTTCATCGGCAAAAGAGGACGGCCCGACGATCCCCAGATCCAGCTCCAAATTTTCGAATATCTGTCCCTTATCCCGTTTCCGGTTCCGGTCGGTCTCGGTCACAAAGCCAAATCCGGCATACAGCCACCCGGCATAGGGGCGGTCATCCTGGATCAAGCCGGGATTGGTGATTTCATCGGGGGTAAAAATGTTCTGGCCAACAGAAAAACTCAGCCGGTTGTTCCGGGGGAACAGAAATTCCGGCAGAAATGTCTCGACTAGATCAAAGCCGGGTTTTACCAGCTGGCGCAGCGGGCGGCAGTCGTTGCGATCCTCGTCCAGGCTGGCTGGCACCAGCATGGAAAACCGTGTCCCGTGAGTGAAGTGATTGTCCTCCCCGCTGCCGAACAGATCGTTTTCGATCTGAACGCTGGCAACACACTTCATTTTGTTGCTAGGAGACTTGCTTTCCGCTGCACCGGCGGAGTCACCACCGCCGGCGGCAAACGCCGCGAGGATAAGAACAAGAATGAGTTGGCCCAGTCTCAAACGGGCGGGCTCCTTTTGATGGGGTTAGGACAGTCTCTCCAGCGCTTCGGCCAATCTGGCCTTGGACGCCAAGGCTTCCTCCCGTCGGTCTTTTTGTTCCTGCACCACTTCCGCCGGAGCCTTGGCGGTGAAGTTTTCATTTGCCAATTTTTTGTCGAATTTCTCGATCTCTTGATCCAGCTTGGAAATTTCCTTATCCAGGCGCGCCTTCTCCTGGGCGATATCGATCACATCTGCAAGCGGCAACACCAGCGTCGTTTCATCCAGCACATCCTGGACAGAGCCTTCGGGAATGTCACCGTCTGCCACCTGCAAATCGGAAATCCGGGCTAGCCTTTCGATCAGCGCGCCATGCCGGCCGGCGGACCGAACCGCAAGCTCACCGGCGTTTCGGAGCGTCAGCGGCACCATCGCGCCTGGCGGCACGTTCATCTCGGAACGGACCGAGCGCACCTGCGAGATCAAGCGCACTACCCAATCCATTTCCGCCGACGATTCGGCATCACCCAAATCGGCATAGTCGGGCCAGGCTTTATTGATCAGCAGGCCGTTTCGGCTGTCATCCAGTTGGGACCACAATTCTTCCGTGATGAACGGCATGAAGGGATGCAGGATCACTAACAATTCATTCAACGCCCAGGCGGTGGTCGCCCGGGTCTCCTTGGCGGCAGCGGCATCGTCGCCCTGGAAGATCGGCTTGGCGAACTCCAGGTACCAGTCACAGAACGTCCCCCAGGTGAAGGAATAGATCGCGCCGGCCGCTTCGTTGAAGCGGTATTCCTCGATCCCTTTTGAAACATCATCCGCCGCCTCGGCCACCTTGCCGACGATCCACTTATTGACCGCCTGTTCGCACGATGCCGGATCGAATTCCGGGTCCAGCTTGCACTCGTTCATCTCGCAAAAACGCGCCGCGTTCCACAATTTGGTCGCGAAGTTGCGGTAGCCTTCCACCCGATTTTCGGAAAGCTTGATGTCCCGGCCTTGCGCGGCAAACGCAGCCAGGGTCATCCGGAGGGCATCAGCGCCGAACTTATCGATCAGCTCCAGCGGGTCCATCACATTGCCCTTGGACTTGGACATTTTCTGGCCGTGCTCGTCACGCACAAGCGCATGGATATAGACCGTGTGGAACGGCACCTCTTCCATGAAATGCAGGCCCATCATCATCATCCGGGCGACCCAGAAGAAAATAATGTCGAAGCCCGTCACCAGCACATCGGTCGGATAGTACTTGGCCAGCTCCGGCGTCTCTTCCGGCCAGCCGAGGGTCGAGAACGGCCATAGCGCGGAGGAGAACCAGGTATCCAGAACATCCGAGTCGCGTTCAATCTTGGTCGGTTTGCCATAATGGGCGTCGGCGGCGGCTTGGGCCTCTTCTTCCGTTAGTTCGACGAAGATTTCTCCGTCCGGGCCAAACCAGGCCGGAATTTGATGACCCCACCAGATTTGCCGCGAAATGCACCAGGGCTGGATGTTGCGCATCCATTCGAAATAGGTGTTCTCCCAATGCTTGGGGACAAATTTCGTGCGCCCTTCCTCGACGGCTTTGATGGCGGGCTCGGCCAGGGGCTTGGTATCGACGAACCACTGATCGGTCAGCCAGGGCTCGATCACCACGCCGGATCGGTCGCCATAAGGGACGGTCATGTCATTGTCTTCGATCTTGTCCAAGAGGCCCAGACTATCCATCTCGGCGATGATCTTTTCGCGGGCTTCAAAACGGTCCATGCCTTGATAGCCATCAGGCGTGTTCTCGTTCAGATGCGCATTCAGATCGAGAATATTTATCATCGGCAAATCGTGACGTTTGCCGACCTCAAAGTCGTTGAAGTCGTGGGCCGGGGTGATCTTCACCGCGCCGGAGCCTTTCTCCGGATCGGAGTACTCATCCGCCACGATGGGGATCGGCCGATCGGCGATGGGCAGGACACAGTTCTTGCCCACCAGATCGGTGTAGCGCTCATCGTCCGGGTGAACCGCAACCGCCGTATCACCCAGCATGGTTTCCGGCCGGGTCGTGGCCACCGTGATAAATTCGCCCTCGCGGCCTTCGATCGGGTACTTGAAATACCAAAGTTTGCCGACCGTCTCTCGCTGCTCCACTTCCAGATCGGAAATGGCCGTATGCAGCTTCGGGTCCCAGTTGACCAGCCGCTGATCCCGGTAGATCAACCCTTCCTTGTAGAGTTGAACAAACACCTTGCGGACCGCCGCCGATAAGCCGTCATCCATGGTAAATCGTTCACGCGACCAATCGCACGAGGCACCCAAGCGGCGCAGCTGCCCGATGATTGTGCCGCCGGATTCCTCTTTCCATTCCCAGATACGATCAATGAAAGCATCCCGGCCAAGATCGTGACGGCTTTTTCCTTGCGCATCCAACTGGCGTTCCACCACCATCTGAGTCGCGATCCCCGCATGGTCGGTGCCCGGCTGCCACAGGGCGTCATCGCCCTTCATCCGGCGATAGCGGGTGAGGATATCCTGCAAAGTGTTGTTGAGCGCGTGGCCCATATGCAGGCTGCCGGTGACATTCGGGGGCGGAATGACAATCGTATAGGGATCGGCGTCGCTGCCGGCATCGCAGGCGAATGCGCCTGCGTCTTCCCAGGCCTTATAGTGTTTTTCCTCCGCCTCGGCGGGTACGTAATTCTTGTCCAGCATTGCTGAACGGTCCTTTCAACAAGTCAAATTATTGGCACGCCGCCGGGCATGGTCCACGAGACACAGCCCATTGAGCGCACTCCTGGCGGGGCGGCGGCAAGATATCACGGGAGGCCCTCAAGTAAACGGGGAAAGACAGACCGGCCCGGCTAGAGATCCAGCCGTTCCGCCCGGTTGACCATGTGATCGATTTCCTTTTTGACCAGACGCTCGATCAGATACGGCAGGTTTTGATCCAGCCATTCCCGCAGCAACGGCCGCAGGATTTCACGGATCAAGCCTTCCAATGTCATGTCCCGGCTGCCGATGGCGATATCGCGACGGCTGAGTAGAGCTTTGGCTAGCTCTTGCAGCGCGTCCGTTGACGAAACCTGGGTGGTCGCCGTCAGGATCGGGTCGCCAGCGCCTACATCGGGCGGTGCTTGCGCGATCATCTGCTGAGTCAATTCCAGAATGCCGTCCGGCAACGGTTCAGGCTCGGGCGGCGGTGGTGGTGGTGGTGGTGGCGGCGGTGGAGGCGGTGCAGCGGCCGCCGGCGCGGGTTCAGGTTCAGGTTCAGGCTCGGGCTCGGGCTCTTCGGCCTCCATCTCAGCCATGGCCGCGGCCATATCCAGTTCCTCTTCCTCGGGTTCTGATTCTGGTTCCGGCTCTGGCTCAGGAGCCTGCTCCGGTTCCGGCTCTGGCTCGGGCTCTTCAGCCTCCATCTCCGCCATGGCCGCGGCCATATCCAGCTCTTCTTCCTCGGGCTCGGGCTCAGGAGCCTGCTCCGGTTCCGGCTCTGGCTCGGGCTCGGGTTCCGGTTCGGGTGCGGCTGCCTCTTCGGGCGCCGCCGCCCCTTCTTCCTCGTCCTCGGACAGAATGCGTCGGATTGACGCTAAAATGTCCTCCATTGGGGGTTCTTGTTGAGCATCGTTTTCTTCGGCCATGAGTCGTCCACCCAGTCCAGACTAGTTTCCCAATATACACACCAACGGTTACACCGTCGTTTCCTCGTGCCCGATTTCGTCAGGCGCTGGCGTCAGATTTTCTGACCGGGACGGCTGATTGCGCCGCCGTCCCCTTTATGGTTTGACCGGCTTGCCTGCAGCCGGCACGCCGGCACCGAACAGTTTGCCCCGCACCGATTTATAATATGACGTTGGATCGTAAACATCGACGGGCAGCGCCAAAGTGGCGGCCGTCAACTGACCCGTTGTTTCCATGATCTGAAACCCGGTCACAATTTCATCTCGCTGGGCGCGCACCAGGTTCACCTTCGCGTCCAGCAACTCCTGCTCCGCGTCAAGTACATCCAACACCGTTCGTGACCCAACCTCGGCTTCCCGCCGCACGCCTTCCAAGGCGATCTCGGCGGCCTCAATCTGTGCGGCGAAGGACTTGGTCTGCGCCCGGGCGGTTTCCAGAGATTCCCACGCGCTTTGCGCCGCTTCCAGCCGGTCCCGACGGGTGACTTCGTAATCAAGCCGGGTCTTACCGGCATTTAATTTAGCCGAGCGCAGCTCCGAATAAACGGCGCCCTGTTGATAGATCGGGACGGACAAATCCAACCGCACCTCGCCGGTGGTGATCTGGCTATCGTTTCCCGTCGATTCCCAGAACCGGCTGAGTGTGCCGACCAAATTGAGGGTCGGATACAATTCGCCTCGCTTGGATTTCACATCCTGGTCTGCCGCTTTTTCCGTCTGCAGCGCCTGGATCACATCCGGATGTTTGGTTCTGGCCAATTCCAAAACTTCCTGCAGATTACCGGGCAGACCGTTCAGCGGCGTTGGCGACTCCAACGCGCCCGGCTTTTCACCAACGATATTCTCATAATTGGCCTGCGAGGTTTTTAGGTTGCCTTCCGCCTGGATCACCGACGCCGTGGCGCCGGCCACCCGGGCCTCGGCCTGGCTGACATCCGTGCGCGTGATCTCGCCGACACGGAACCGATCCTGGGTAGCTTCCAATTGGCGGCGCAACACTTCGAGGTTATTGCGGTTAAGTTCAAGCACGGCCTGATCCCGCACCACCGCCATGTAAGCGGTCGCCGCGCTCAACAGTATATCCTGTTCGCTGCCAATCAGACTGGCCCGCTGGCCCAGAACGTCGGCCTCGGCACTTGCTACGCCGGCCACGGTACGGAAACCCCGGAAAAGAGGCTGAGTAATGGTCAGGGTCGAATTCCGTGGTGAGCGCCACTGATCCCGGCTAGTGGTCGTTCGCGTATTGTTGTGGGTGTATTCCCGCTCCAGATCACCAGACAGGGTAACATCGGGCCGCCAGTTGGACAGCGCTTGCGGCACCCCTTCATCGATCCGCTGCAACTGGGCCCGCGCCGATTGCAGTTCCGGATTGGTGGCGTACGCCGTCGCCAGCGCTTCCATCAAGGTTTGAGCGGAGGCTGTAGGCGACAAAAGCAGGCTGACGGCGAATAGACCAAGCGCGGTCATTCCGGCCGGAAGAATACGAAGCCCACGGAAGGATTTATACATTCTTATTTTCCTCGTAACGGCGCTTAGCATATTTGACCTGCGCCGCCACCATACGTCCCACAATTCAAGGGAAATGCACACGGATTGACCCCGGTTAAAGCACCGCCCCCAGTCATAGGTACTGAAAAAGTATTACCAAATCCTTGCAAAGTATGCTGATCCCAGGGTTTCACCCCCCCTAAGTATAGGGGAATAATACCTGTTTCGACACTATATGGTGAATATTTTTGGGGTCAACCGTGTAAATCAATATACGGTAGACCTTGGGCCACTTTGTGGCCGGCTGCGTCACAGCGCGAATTCGGCCTTTTTCTCGAAACCGGGCAGCACCGGCGTACCAGCATCGAACACTTCACGGCTGACCACGGAAGACCCGAACTTCTGCACCAGGGTGCCTTTGCCCAGGCCATCGCCCTTGGCAATGACCGCCACCAGCCGGCCGCCATCGGCCAGTTGCCTGACAATCGCGTCCGGAATTTCCCCGACGGCGCCACTGAAAATGATGGCGTCATAGGGACCTTGCTTGGCGTTGCCGTCCACCATGGGGCTTTCCATAATCGCAACGTTGTCGACTTCCATAGCGACCAGATTCTCGGTCGCCTGCTGGGCCAAAGCCGCATTGTCCTCGACCGCTACGACTGTCGCGGCGAGACGGGCAACAATGGCGGCACTGTAACCGCTGCCGCAGCCGACCATCAGGACCACGTCATCCGAGTCGATCTCCGCGGTTTGCAGCAACAGTGCTAGCACCATGGGCTCCATGATAAAACGCCCATCTCCCAAAGGAATGGCCTCATCCACATAGGCGATACCGGCCAAATTTTCCGGCACGAACTGTTCCCGGGGGATCGTTTCCATGGCCTCGATCAGCCCGGCGTGTGTGACCCGGTTGGTGCGCACCTGGCTTTCAACCATATTGCGGCGGGCGAGTTCGTAATCCATGGGCAACCTCTAAAAGCTGTGTCTAAAAGCAGTTCTGGCGTTGGACGCGTTCTCCAAACGGCATACACCAAATTCCGATCAAAAAACAGACTCTCTCGTCAGGAATTACCTCAACCCAACGGCGGCGAGGGCCGTCCCCGACGCAAGATCACGACAACCGCATTTGCCGACTTGACCGAGATAGGAGCAACGACTAAATTCCGCCCCTCGCGGCCAAGCGGACGGCGCGGTGGCGGAGTGGCTACGCAGCGGCCTGCAAAGCCGTGTACACCGGTTCGATTCCGGTCCGCGCCTCCAATTTTCCGTGGATCGGTTCGTGAACGAAGACATCCAAAAGGACGTGAATCGTTCGCCGAATCCGGTTACAAAAAGAGACCCCGGCCCCTGGCCGGCGATGTCTGAAATGGGTATTCCGGCGTAGCTCAACGGTAGAGCAATCGGCTGTTAACCGATAGGTTGTAAGTTCGAATCTTACCGCCGGAGCCATTTCTTAAAGAAGATCCTGCTTGCGAATAGCCGGGTCTTTTTTGCTGACTAGGCTTTGTTTCTCGACGATCCGATGGCCGTCAATTGCCAATTCCTTTGCTCCAACGGGCTATCCCGCTGTGTCCCGAGACAAAATCAAGTCTGATTGGCGTCGATTAAATTACAAAGGTATTCCGGCGTAACCGGGTAGCGGTCGATGGTGACGTCAAAGTCACGAAGAGCGTTTTCAATCGCGGCAATCACGGCGTTTGCAGCCGGAATGGTGCCTCCCTCACCGGCGCCCTTGAGCCCCAGCGGATTGAGCGGTGACGGTGTCTCCTGATGGACAATGTTGATCGGCGGCATTTCCGTCGCCAGCGGTAAAAGGTATTCGCCGTAGTTCACGTTCTGGGGCTGACCACTGTCGTCGTAAATCATCTCTTCAAACAGCGCGTTGCCGATGCCGTGGACAACGCCACCGACAATCTGCCCTTCCACAATCAGCGGATTAATTTTTTTGCCGCAGTCATGAGCCACGCAATAGTTCAGCAGCTTGACCTCGCCCGTCCCGATGTCCACCTCCAGCTCGCAGACATTGGTGCCGCTGGCATGGGGCGGGCCCTTGGACGCGTCAAACGACGTCGCTTCCAGGCTGGCGGTATGTCCGGCAGGCACAACCGCGCCGGCCATGGGCGCCAATTTCAAGGCGATCTCTCCAAGGCTTATGGTGATGTTGCTCCGCCCTTTGTCGCGGATCAACCCGTCCTCGAACACCAGATTGCCGATGTCGGTTTCCAGTATTTCGGCCGCCAGCGCGAGCGCCTTCTCCCGGATTTCTGCCGCGGCGCCAAACGCCGCCGTGCCGATATTGACCCCGACCCGGCTACCGATGGTGCCGACACCTTGCGGAAATTTACCGGTATCACCGATGTCCACATGGATATCATCCAGGCCAACGCCCAGTTCATCGGCGATGATTTGTTTGAGAACCGTCTTATGTCCTTGGCCCTGACTCGCCGCGCCGGAACTGACATAGATTTTTCCTTTGGGGTCTACGCGGATG
>Ga0181589_10005238_pt1 | contig 10377 bp, 10 predicted proteins | sample 071ome_25_FD_132444 | JGI IMG/M metagenome (GOLD analysis project Ga0181589, IMG submission 132444) | Coastal salt marsh microbial communities from the Groves Creek Marsh, Skidaway Island, Georgia - 071410BT metaG (megahit assembly) | ecosystem: Environmental > Aquatic > Marine > Intertidal... | reverse complement strand
TTTCGGTCTCTAAGCACTTTTTAAAGGGAACATCATCGACTCAAATCTCTATTTGCAACAGTGCCATCGTGGATTGTATCTTTACCAGTTCATACCAGATATCTTCATTCAGAAAATGAATTTTCCTTTCTATTTCAACACGCAGAATTGCCGAGGCGCCCCGACGCTCTACAACAAACAAATTCTAATCTAAGATTTACATAAATAGACTGATAAAGTTTAAAAGAAATAAATATTAATTTAAACAACATGGAAATTCTTGTTAATTTCAACAGAAATATGAACAATCTCTTCATGAATTGAAAAAGCTTTACGAACTACCTCTGCTGTTAAGGAGTCATTAACTGTATTTAGGGATAAAATACATGAAAATTTACTTCTACCTACTTTCCAGACATGCAGATCAGTAATCGTAATTTGGTTATCTAATTCCTCTACAACTTCCTGAATCTCCTTTACTACAGGATGTTCCATCTCTGCATCAAGCAATGTTTTACCTGTTTCTCTAATCAATCCCCAAGACCATTGTGCTACAAGCACTGCACCTACGATCCCTAGAATTGCATCTAAAAAATCCCATCCAAAATACTTCCCTGCGAAAAGTGCAATAATCGCTAATACAGAAGTTACTGCATCTGCTACTACATGAAGAAAAGCGGCTTTCTGGTTTAAGTCATGGTCATCATGAGAGTGATGATGATCGTGGTGGTGGTCATGGTCATCATGAGAGTGATGATGGTGGTGGTGACCATTTTCACGTAGTAACCAGGCACAAATAAAATTAACGATCAAGCCAACAATCGCAATTGAAATTGCCTCGTTGTAGTGAATATTCACAGGATTGAATAAACGTTCTATCGATTGAACACCCATGAATACAGCAACAACCATCAATAAAATGGCACTCGAATATCCAGCTAAGATTTCTATCTTCCATGTACCGAAACAGAATCTCTGATCACGAGCATATTTTCGAGCCATTTTATAGGCAAAATAAGCTAAGCCCAATGCCAACATATGAGAACTCATATGCCATCCATCAGCCAATAAAGCCATGGAATTAAAGAACCATCCTCCAAAAATTTCAAACACCATCATTACACCAGTGAGGATGGTTGCGATTAAAATTTTCTTTTGTGCTAAAGGATTTCCTTCGTCAAATTGATGCGAATGGTCACTTTTAACATTATTTAGATATTGCATTTTATTGCACCACAATTAATACTCCCCCATAGTATATGTTCTTGAGGTTGAATAGTATGTCTCACTTAAATCAGAACAAAAAAATTTTAAATCGGATTAGACGAATTCAAGGTCAAACTAATGCCCTTGAACAGAATATTTTAAATTCTGAAAATTCTTGTATTGAGGTATTACAGCAAGTTGCAGCAATTAAAGGTGCGATAAATGGCTTAATGAATGAGTTAATAGAACTTCATCTTAGAGAACATGTACTCGGTGATACTGAGGAAATAAAGGAAAAAGAACTGAATGAATTTTTAGCTTTAGTTAAACGCTACTTATAACTTTAAAGCACAGTCTTTTAAATAAAAAAACTGTGTGCGCACCTATTAATGACAGTGGTAATCACCAGTTTTACTGTTGGTATGACAACCCTGTGAGTTCGTTCCCCCAGAATGAGCATTCGCATAGGTAAATGACATGCCTATAAAGCATATTAATAAAATTCTTTTCATCTTAATCCCTCTCAAATAATTAGAATATCAACTGTATGATCTTTAATCAAAGCCAACATGGCTTAGACCATTTTTAAATAAATCAAATATATAAAAATATAACGGGAAAATTTAGCCATCAAAACTAAAAAAAGGAACTTATAAAATTTCTCCTTAAGCATTCCACTGACCAGGGTAATGGGATCACCGATCACTGGAACCCAGCTTAATAGCAGTAGAGGTGAACCATAACGCCCATATAGGTTCTGTGCTTTTAATAGCTTTTCTTCAGACACAGGAAACCATTTCTTCTCTTTGTATTTCTCAACTTGTACTCCCAACCACCAATGCACGCATGAACCTAATACATTCCCTAGCGTTGCCACACCTATAAGTAAAACCGGTGAATATTCTCCCAATATTAGCATTCCTGCCAATACAGATTCTGATTGAAGAGGCAGTAATGTTGCTGCCCCAAATGCACTTAAGAATAAAAAAATATAAGCCACTATTTAGGCCAGTGCTGGTGATAGCTATCAATCATAAATTCATGTTCATGCTTACCTTTATAGTTGTGCTGCAATAAATGCTCGTGATCTTCTGGTAAATCAAGATGAGTATGTTCTAAAACTAAATTATCGTTTTTTGGCCAGATAACAAACGCGACGACTATTGATACCAAGGCGATGAATGCCATAGGCAAAAAAGTTATAAGCGTTCCAAAGCTTGTACTTAACCAGCCCACTAATGGATAAGTGATTAGCCAGCAGGCATGTGAAAATGCAAATTGAGCTGCAAATAGCGCTGTTCGATTTTCACTTGATGCAGACTTTCTAATAAGACGTCCGGTTGGTGTTTGAGAAACTGAATAACCAATACCTAATATAAACCAGAGGGCTAATAGCCCAGTATAGGCAGAAATAAAGTAACCGCTAAACAATCCAACGACGAGAACCACAGTGCCTGAAAGCATGACAGTTCTATCATTCAATTTATCTAATATTTTTGGTAATGCAAATGCAGCAAGCATTGAGCCTAATCCAAATAAACCAAATGCCCAAGTAGTCGCCTGTTCAGTTAATTCAAATGTCGTTTGAACTAAAAAAACCGTATTGACAATGACAACCGCACTGGCTGAAGCAATAGCCAGATTTAAAGCGAGTAAGGCTTTTAGGCGGGGTGTTCTGAAATATATTTTTGCGCCTTGTTTGATTCGGTTATATACCCCGATAAACTCCGGCATTTTCGCATTTGGTAATTTTGCACTGACTACAAATAGTGCCGAACCAATAAATCCAACCACAGTTCCCAAAAACAAGTTGTGATAACTCATCACAGTGAGTAACAAGCCTGCCAGCATTGGACTTATAATATTTTCTAGGTCGTAGGCCAATCGTGATAGAGACAGCGCGTTTGTATACTCTTCTTCTATGGGCAATACATCAGGAATCATGGCTTGAAATGTGGGGGTAAAAGCAGCTGAGGCAGACTGAAGAATAAAGATCAAAATATAGATTTGCCAGATTTGAGTCACGAAAGGCAGACACAATGCGGTTAAGGCTCGAATGACATCCAACCCTACCAAAACTTTTTTTCTCGGTAATCTTTCTGCAAATGCGGAGGCAATGGGTGCGACACTAATATAAGCAATCATTTTAATCGCCAAGGCAATACCCAGGACTTGGGCTGCTTGCTCTTTTGCGATGTCATAAGCCTGTAAAGCTAGAGCAATAGTAATGAGTCCAGTACCAATCAAAGCGATGACTTGGGCTAAGAACAAATGCCGATATGTTGTGTTTTTTAATACTTCTAGCATTTTAGGGACTCCTTATTTAGAACCTAACTTTTATGCCATACAGGTTCCAGATGAGGCTTAGCCCTCATCTGGAATTTTACAAATTAAAAGACCTTTTTCATTTCACTGAAATGACCTTCAATATTCAAAGTTACAGTCACTGGATTTTCTGTTCTGTTTCGCCAGAACCAGCCATGCTTTCCGTCAAATGCAGCGGTCAATGTGCCAGATTGCTCAGTTTCATTTTTACCTTTACCGTATCCATGATAGAAATCTTTTGGTGCATTTACAGGATCACCATGCGTGTCATAGTTCAGACCACCACCTGATGATTTCCAATCAAAGGTTACACTTGCATCTTTGGGCATAGCCAACTTAACTTCGGTTGCCTGGTTAGGTTTTAATTCGATAGAGATCGATTCTTTCTTAATAGCGGGCATTGTATTTGAGCTCTCATCTGGTACAGCAGCCTGAGCAACCGAACTATTAGCAGTAGTTACTGAAGGGATCTGAGAGCTCTCTCCCATACCATTCACTGATTCAGCCGCTAAAGATTGCTTAATTTCACCCATTTTGGTTAAACCCAAAACTTTACCGACACCAGTAGGGTCAATAGCGTATTCGGCTGGCATTACCCAAGTCACAAGAACAACAATGGCGCTCACCGCCGCAATAACAGTTGATTTGATCAGTTTTTTTGAAGAGGGTAATTCAACATCTTTTGGAATTTCAGCGTTAAACATAATTTAGATCCTTATTGAGTAATGAAGCCAGTGAGTTGGTAGCCAACAAGTAGAAAACCAAGGAACATCAAGAAGACATTGCTTTGATATGCTGTTCTGAAGAAATAAGGAGTTTTTCTCCACATCGTCATAAGCAGTAAAATGATGGCTAATGCCATGAGTTGCCCTAATTCGACCCCGATGTTGAATGAGATCAGATTCGCAAGCAGGCCATCATCTGGCACTTCATATTCCTGAATTTTTACAGCTAAACCAAAGCCGTGAATCAAACCAAAAATCAGCGTGGCAATTTTTGTATTGGGCTGGAATCCAAACCAGCGCTGATAAGCACCTAAATTATCTAAAGCTTTATAAACAATAGAAAAACCAATGATTGCATCAATAATGTATGCATTCATCGAAATGTTGTAATACACCCCTATCAGCATGGTAACTGAATGACCGATGGCGAACAGGCTGACATACAAACCAATATCTTTCATACGGTATAAGAAGAAAATAATACCGACCAGAAATAATAAATGGTCATAACCTGTAACCATGTGTTTGGCGCCCAGATAAATAAAGGGGATCACATGAACACCGTAGATTTCCTGTATATAGCCTTTGTCACCCTCTGCAACTCCATGAGCAAAAAGTGCAGGACTTATCAAGACCATACATAAAGCAATCAACAGCTTTAAATAGGTTTTGAGTTTCACATAATGTGAATCAATAATTTGCATCTAAATCAAACTCCAAAAATTAAAAAATGGTTCAAAAAACTCATGATTTTTTTGGAGGTTTAAAAATACGACTTGCAAGCAATAGAGCGTATTTCTTCGTACGGTCAAATATTTGCGCACCTAACAGAAGCAAGATGAGTGCTATTTCTTTGAGAGATGCAACATTAGAAAAATGTTCGTAATAGGTATCTTGATGATGATGTGAATGTTGCTGATTTACCTCATGATGATGAGTATGAATCACATCTACATAGGCATGCTCTTGAAAGCGGTTTTCAGTCGCATGCTCGTTAAAATGCAGACATAGTGCAAGACTGATGATGCAAACCAGCCACATCATCACATATCTCATTTTTGAATCTTGCACTATTGCCATCATATTGAACTTCTCTACCCTTTCTGCTCAGCGAAATCGTCAGATTTTTTCTGAAGAGCTTGGTTAAACCAAACATACAGGGTGGGCAGAATAATCAAGGTAAGTAGCGTTGAGGAAATAATTCCCCCTATAACAACGGTTGCAATTGGACGCTGTACTTCTGAACCAATCCCCACGTTTAAAGCCATAGGGATAAAGCCCAAAGAGGCAACCAGTGCAGTAATCAGCACTGGCCGCAAACGTTCTAATGCACCATGTTTTACTGCATCAATCAGCCCTTCACCCTGATCACGCAATCTCTGAATGGCCGATACGAGTACCAAACCATTGAGTACTGCAACACCCGATAAAGCAATAAAACCAACAGCAGCCGAGATAGAGAAAGGAATATCACGGAGGGCTAAAGCAATGACGCCACCCGTTAATGCAAAAGGCACACCAGTAAAGACCAGCACACTATTTCTGATATTGCCTAAGGCCATATAAATCATTGCAAATATCAAAATCAAAGCGATGGGTACAACAATCATAAGTCGATTAGAGGCGGACTCCATTTGTTCAAAAGTACCGCCCCAAGTGAGCCAGTAACCTTCTGGCATTTGGAAATCAGAGTTTAATTTTGATTGTGCATCAGCAATGTAACTACCGATATCAGTACCACGCACGTTTGCCGTGATCACAATACGACGTTTACCATTTTCACGAGAAATTTGGTTGGGTCCTTGAATATTCTTCAATTCAATCAATTCGGACAACAATACACTTGAACCATCAGGCAAACTGACAGGAATTTGATACAGTTTTTCCAGGTCAGTTACTGAGTTTTGATCCATCCGCACAACAATATCGAACTTACGATCACCCTCAAATACTTTACCTGCTGTTTCACCGGTGATTAGATTAGAAACGTGCTTTTGCACATCTTCTGCATCTAGCCCATAGTTCGCAATCATGTCTTTCTTGAGTTCAACAGACACCATTGGCAGTCCCGACATCTGTTCAACTTTCAAGTCAGCTGTACCGTTCACACCTTCAAGTACATCTGCAACACCATTCCCTAATTCCAAAAGCTGCTCTAAATCATCTCCGTAAATTTTTACAGCAACGTCAGTACGGACACCTGAAATAAGTTCGTTAAATCGCATTTGAATTGGTTGAGTGAACTCATAGTTGTTTCCATATACACTTTTAGAAACACGTTCAATTTCAGCAACGATAGCGGATTTTTCTTTATCGGGATCTGGCCACTGATCGCGTGGTTTCAATATGACAAAATTATCAGCTACGTTTGGTGGCACCGGATCAGTTGCAATCTCAGCCGTACCGACTTTGGCAAATATCGTTTGAACCTCAGGGATTTTCTTGATTTCTTTCTCAAGCGCATATTGCATTTCGACCGCTTGAGTTAAGGACGTGCCCGGTATACGCAGCGCATGTAATGCCACATCACCTTCATCTAAAGAGGGAATAAATTCAGACCCCAATCGTGTTGAAAGGCTTGCACTAAATACAAAGAATACAGCTACAAAAGCAATCAGCTTGTACCTATGATTCAATGACCAATCTAAGACCGGGTTATAAATCTTTTTAATGAAGTAAACAATTCTAGACTCTTCATCTTTGATTTTACCTGCGGTCACTAAAGCCACCATTGCAGGTACAAATGTAATCGATAGAAGCATAGCGGCACCCAATGCCATCACTACGGTCATTGCCATAGGCGTGAACATCTTGCCTTCTACCCCAGTCAAGGTCATTATCGGCAAATACACCAAGATGATGATCAACTGACCATAGAGAATGGCTTTTCGTGATTCCTTAGTCGCTTCAAAAACCGTCGTGAATCGTTCTTGACGGGTGAGTATTCGTCCTAATTCTTTCTGCTTCATCGCTAATTTTGCAAGTGAAGCTTCAACAATGACGACAGCACCATCGACAATGATCCCGAAATCTAGCGCACCTAAACTCATTAAGTTTGCACTGATTCGTTGATTCACCATGCCTGTAATGGTCATGAGCATTGATAAAGGAATCACCATCGCAGTGATGAGCGCTGCACGGAAATGTCCAAGAAATAAGAAAAGAACGACAATAACGAGGATTGCACCTTCTAGAAGGTTTTTCTTCACCGTGTCTATCGTCGCATCAACCAAGGTTGTACGGTTATAAACTGCTTTTGCCTCAACACCTTCTGGCAATGACTCTTGGACTTTTTGTAACTTTTGATCTACCGCATGAGCAACATTTCGCGAGTTTTCACCAATCAGCATAAATGCAGTACCTAAGACAATTTCTTGCCCATCTTTAGTTGCTGCACCTGTACGTAACTCGTGACCAATCGATATTTTTGCCACATCTTTCAAACGCAGAATGTAACCGCTGCTTGTGGTGATCGGAATATTCTGAATTTGTTCAATCGAACTGATTTGAGAATCAGAACGTATCAAGTACTGCTCACCATTCTTCTCAATATAGCCTGAACCTTTATTCATGCTATTTTTAGAAATAGCATCCAAAATAGTCTTTTGATCTAGACCAATACTTCGTAAATACGCATAGTCGGGCTGTACAACAAATTGTTTTAAATAGCCACCAATCGTATTGATTTCATTCACACCTTCGACATTTCGAAGCTGAGGCTTGATCACCCAATCCTGAAGTGTTCGCAATTCAGTCGGTGAAAGTGGAGTCGGGTTGTTTTTTGCATTTTCCACCGTGTACATGAAGATTTCGCCAAGTCCTGTAGAAACAGGACCCATAGAAGTCGATATACCTCCTGGAAGACTTGGTGTAACCCCTTGCAACTTTTCATTCACTAGCTGACGGGCAAAGTAAATGTCCGTGCCTTCCTTAAAAATCGCAGTCACTTGAGATAAGCCGTATCTGGATACTGATCGGGTATAGTCCAGATTAGGAATACCAGCCAAAGCCGTTTCAATGGGGTAGGTGACCTGGGATTCCATCTCGGTTGGAGATAAGCCCTGGGCCTCACTGTTAATTTGAACTTGTACGTTGGTAATATCGGGTACAGCATCAATTGGCAGTTTAAAATAGTTGTAAACGCCAAATGCCCCTATGAATAGGAAAATGATCAGTACCAGCCAACGATTCTTTATCGAGAGCTTTACAATTTGGTCAAACATAAACGCTACTCCTTAATGATCATGAGTAGCGCCAGATTTACCCAGCTCTGCTTTTAATAAATAAGAATTACCTGCTGCATAAATCTGCCCTGCTTTTAGACCAGATTTAACTTCAACAAAACCATTAAATTTATCGCCTAACTCTAGAGGACGTGCTTCAAAGTCATTCCCGACACGAATAAACACCACATCCCAATCACGGAAGTTTTGCAAAGCATCTTCACGGACAACCATCGGTTTCATGCTCTGGTTTTCAAAGATTTGTGCAGTGATTAACTGTCCTGAACGCCATCTGAACTGGTTGGGAATTTCAATAAAAACTTGCGCAGTTCGTGTTTTTGGATCAATCACGTCACTGATATATTTGATGCGCCCCAATGCTTCTTCTGTGCCTGTTTGAGTTTGAGGCTTAACAGTTACTTTATTATTTGGATTAATGGCATCCAGTTGATCCGCAGGCACATTAACCACAGCAATAAGTTGAGATGTATTAGCTATTTTGAACAATGGAGATGATGGCGTTACATTAGAACCAACTGCTCCAAGCACTTGTAAAATCGTACCTGACATTGCGGCTCTGACTTCAATTGTTCCATTACCCGCACCTCCATAAGAGCTGATTAAACTATTGAGTTCATTAGCCCTAGTCTGAGTATTTTCAAATTCACGTTTGGCATTGATGTAATCAATTTCAGGTGAAACACGCTTTTGGAATAAAGCTCGTTCCTGCTCCATCTTTTTACGGGCAAATTGTAAGGTATCCAATGCAAGAGTACGTTCCGCATTAAGACGAATTAAATCCGGACTTTGTACAGTCGCCAAAAGATCCCCCTGATTCACTTGATCGCCAATTGAACGGTACGTTTTTATTAATGTTCCGCTCGCTTTAGGGGTAATAAAACTTTCAAAATTATCAGGAAATTTCAGTTCACCTTTGAGTTCGAGTGCATTTTCAAACATCATGGGTTCAACTTTTAAAAGTTCCAAACCACTGCTCTTGATACTGCTATCAAGCATAGTGACTCGTCCCTCTTTGGTATCCCATTTCCAAGTATGTTTTTTACCTTGATAATCAACATTGATCACCATCAAGAATGAATGTGGCTCATAGACAATTTCATTCCCAATCAGATAATCGCTTTCAGGCTTAAATGATATGGTTTGTTCTGCATCAAGACGCTGGATAAAAATATTGGCACTAATCTCTTCTGGTTTTAATGGCTTATCTTTAAAGTAGCCATACACCCGTAAATGAGGCTCTACCCCTTCCTCGAAGATTTTGACTTCAGCAGCAAAATCACCATCGCGATATAAACGGCCCCCATGCGGGCCTTTTTCATCTCCTGCTACAGCAACTTTTTCTTCAGCCGCTTCACTCTGACTTGAAGTTTCGGCTTTATTTCCCGTTTTGTACCAAGCGATTGCACATAAAACGACTAATAAAGCGATAACACCTGTAGTAATTAAAGTATTGGTTGGTTTATTCATATTTTCAGGCCTTATTCTTGATCTAAATTGGTCACATAATTTCGTTCAACCTCTGCAATTTGATTTTGCAAAGCCAACCACAAATCGAATCGAGCGAGATGTTTATCCAACCAAATTTGCTTAATAGTATTGAATTCAAGTAAAGAAATTTTTCCTGCCTGATACCCCATTTCAGCAATTCTCAAACTTTCTTTGGTGGCAGGAAGTATGGACTGATCATAATTTTTGATCGAATCAATCAGGTTCGATACTTCAATAGACTTATTTTCTAATTCAATTTTGGAGTTACGGTTTACGAGAATAGAACGAGTTTCTGCATGTACTTGTAATGTGGTTCCGTTAATTAGACCACTCAATTCAGTTTTATAAGTGATAAATCCGCTCTAAATATTTAAATTATGCTGCCATTACTTTTAGTAAATGTTGATCAT
>Ga0181589_10005236_pt1 | contig 10378 bp, 9 predicted proteins | sample 071ome_25_FD_132444 | JGI IMG/M metagenome (GOLD analysis project Ga0181589, IMG submission 132444) | Coastal salt marsh microbial communities from the Groves Creek Marsh, Skidaway Island, Georgia - 071410BT metaG (megahit assembly) | ecosystem: Environmental > Aquatic > Marine > Intertidal zone... | reverse complement strand
GTGCTGCCAATACCCCACCCATGCCAGCAAGACCACAACCAATGGCAAATACAAGATTCCGAATAAAAACAACATTTGTTCCTAAAGCATTAACCATTTGCGGATTTTGTGAGACCGCTCTTACCAAAAGTCCAATTCTTGTTTTTTCTAGAAAAAGCCATACCGACAATGCCATGAGCACCCCAATGATGATTAGAAAGACCCGGTATTTAGGAAAAGGAAAATCAAAAACAATCACAATGCCACGCAGCATTTCAGGAATTTGTACTCCCTTTGGATCAGCGCCCCAAGTAAGCTTAATTGCCTCCGCTAGGATTACTGCTAGACCAAACGTAACCATCAAATATGCACCGCCATCTTGTCTTTTATAGAGCGGACTTAGCAAAAGTTTTTCAAAAACAATCCCAAAGCAAGCCACTAAAATCGGAGCAATAATTAACGCTAGAAAAAATGACCCGGTATAAATAGCGACAGTATATCCAATATATGCACCAAGCATATAAAGTGCTCCATGAGCAAAATTTACAATTCTCATTATGCCAAATATAAGCGTTAAGCCGCTGGCTATGAAAAATAGAATAGATGCTTGGGACAGAGCATTTAGCGATTGAATAACTAAAAAAGAGAAGAAATCCATTTAAACTTTCCAGCAAAACCTTGGGTTAAACATGAGAGAGGCGTGAATGATGCCTCTCTCATGAGTAAGCTTTAACTGCTGTATGATGTCGAACGACAATCAGGAGTGATCATTTCTCTTGGATAGATTTTTAGAATCTCTGGAACTGGCTCACTACCACCCATGTCTGAAACTCTTACCACAAAGCCTTGATTTTCTCCCTGGTGATCACATTCTCGCATCAAGGTTTTGCCCTTTACACTATCGACTTCAAGACCTTCCATAGCAGCTACAATTTTCTTTGTTTCATCAGAATCTGCATTCTCCATAGCTTTAAAGAGAATGTCTAGCGCCTGATACATTTCACCATCTGTCCAATCCGGAATTTCACCATCATACTCAGCTTGAAATGCAGATAAGAAATTTTTATTAGCTTCATTCTCATAGGTGAACGGATAACGTGACCCGCCAACTAGCCCAACAGAATCATTACCAAGCGCACGAATATTTGCCTGAGATACAATTTCTGTAACCATTTGAACTCGATCAGATAAACCATATTGTTGTGCCTGAGAATAGAAGGCTCGACCCTCATCACCTTGTAAAGCAACATAGCAGCCCTCTGCTCCAGACTGAAGGATTTTGGTAATGTAGGTCGAATAATCCTTATTTCCGACTGGCGCAAAAACTGTGCCTGACATATTTTTTCCAACTTTGGTGATCTGAGACTCAAATGATTCTACACTCGAATGACCCCAAGCATAATCTGAGCCAATCGCATAGAAGTTTTTCTGCTCAGCATCTTTCAAATATAAGGCCAAAGCGCGCGCTCCCATTGGAGCAGAAGTATTAGCCCGGAAAAAATTGTCGACATAAAACTCAGCCGTCAACCGGCCATCGCCATTACCATGAGATATGAAAAAGGCATCCCATTCTTCTAATTTTGGCATAATAGCCCGCGCTTCTGACGAAACAACAACGCCTGTGAAAATCCGACAATCGTCTCGCTCAACAAGTTCTTGGCATTTCCGAACACAATCAGCAGGTTCACCCTTAGTATCTTTATAAATAAATTCGATTGGCCGGCCCAAAACTCCACCAGATGCATTACGCATTTTCTCGACCAGTTTTGCTGTGCGCATCACGTGGGATCCAAGAACAGCATAACCACCTGTTATAACTGTTGGAATACCAATTTTTATAGGAGTAGCTGCTGTTGCTTTACGCAAATAGGCGGGTGCAGCAAGAACAGACATTGTTGCAGCACCACCTACCAAGACTTTTCTTCGTGTTAATCCTTTTTTATTTGATAAGTCAAAACTCATTTTTTCCTCCCAAAATTAATTTTTAGACTTAAAACATCCACAGGTTATCCAGTAATGATTTGACCTCCATCCACTTGAAAAATCTTGCCTGTGATATACTTCCCTTTTTCGCTAGCTAAAAAAAGTGCCATTTCAGCAATTTCTTCTGGTTCTGCCATGCGTCCAAGAGGGATGGATTTTATGATTTTCTGTGTTGCCTCAGGGCCCCATTGCTCCAAGGCCTCACGTGCTTGATCTGTATTTGTTAGACCAATTGATATTCCATTAACTAAAATATTATTTCTGGCCTCTTCACGAGCAGCAACTCTTATCATCGCTTCCAATCCAGCTTTGGCTGCAGCCCCTTGTGAATTCCGAGATTGGCACATTTGAGCAGCAATGGATGAAATAGCAATGATACGCCCACCATTATTTTGATGCATATGACGCATAACTGGCTGAAAAATATTAAAACTACCAATGAGATCATTATTTACATAATCAGCCCATTGTTCCTGGTCACTATCTCTAATTGTATTCCATTGTACTTGTGCACCTGCTGAATGGGATAATATATCGAGGCCTCCAAGTTTATCTATAGTCTGTTGGACAGCTGATTTAGCCTGTTCATAATCTCTAAGGTCTGCAGAAATAGCTATTGCATTTCTACCTAATTTTTTGATTTGGCTAACTATTTTCTGTGCTTCGTCTTTACTTGATTTATACACAATTGCAATATTGCAACCGTGCGCAGCAAAATGATGAGCAATGGCCTTTCCTACACCACGACTACCGCCAGTAATTAAACTAATTTTGCCAACTAATTCCATAAATACATCCTTTAAAATATTATCAGGTTGCAATTAGTATTTGTCAACAAAACAAAATAGTATTTTGCAGGGCGGAATTTAAAATATTATGCTTTAATCGAAATACTTACACCACCATCAACTAACAATGATGTCCCAGTAATGTAAGCCGCTTTACTGCTTGCAAGAAATACACATGCATTTGCAATATCAAGGGGATTAGCATAGCGGCCCAAAGGAATATTTTGGGATCTTTGTGAAATAAAATGTTCAATCTCATGATCTTCTAATCGCTCTCTCAGGCCGCTTATCATCATGGCAGAATCAACAAAGCCAGGAATCACACAATTGACCCTTATACCATAGCTAGCATATTCTATAGCCAGACTTTGTGTTAATCCCAAAACGGCAGCCTTCGTTGCGGAATAAGCATGATAATTAGCGCCCGTAGAACGCAAAGCCGCTATAGATGACATATTAATTATACTACCATTCCTTTGGGCTTTGAAATGCGGAACAACATACCTCAATGCCATAAAAACACTGTTCATATTTACTGAATTGATATGATTCCAATCATTAATATCGATATCTTCAAGTGATCCAAAGTTCATAATCCCAACATTATTATGCAAAATATCCATATGACTGTATGTGCTAATTATAAATGCAATTGCATCTTTCATATCGATATCATTTGAGGCATCCGCTCTTATTGCGATAGCCTCACCACCTTGATCTTTGATAAGTGATGCTGTCAGTTGCGCTGCATCTTCAGATATATCAATAGCTACTACTCTGGCACCCGCTAGAGCAAATTGCACAGCAACTTCTCTACCAATACTATTTTCAGTTCCTGATGAACCAGCACCTACTACGACGGCTACCTTACCATCTAGCTCCATAATTTTTTCCTACAATACAACCCTAAAAAGGTGATTTATTATCAAAATTTGGCTTGCGCTTTTCCATCAATGCACTAACACCTTCTTTGACTTCAGGTCCTGTAAATCCCATAAATTCTAAGGCCAAGGACGCATCAAAACTTGGACCAGCCAATCTCAACCAATTATTCATCGCATGTTTAGTAAACCTTGTCGCCACTGGGGCAGCTTTAGCAAGCTTTCTGCATACTTTCATAGCTGTTTCAATGACTTTGTCATCATCAGCAACCAGAGATACTAATCCTATACGTTCCGCTTCTTCACCTGATACTTCTTCGCAAAGAAGAAGATAATATTTTGCTTTAGCCATTCCACAAAGCAAGGGCCAAATAATGGCTGCGTGGTCACCTGCAGCAACACCTAATCGAGTATGACCGTCAATAATTCTAGCCGTGCGGGCGGCTACAGAAATATCAGCCATAATAGCAGCAGCTAAACCTGCTCCAACTGCTGGCCCTTCAATTGCAGAAACAATGGGTTTTGTACAATTAATAATATTATAGACAATATCATTGGCTTCCTTCCATGCCTTAAGGCGTGTATCCCAATCTCCAACCATCTTATCTACTAGTTTTAGATCACCACCCGCACTATAAGTTCCACCTTCTCCGCGGAGCAGAATTACTGAAGTTTCATCATCTTTATCAACATCTCTCCATACTTCAGCAATTTCTTTATGGCCTTGATGGTCAAGGGCATTGAGCTTTCCAGGATTAGATATTATGACCTCAAGAATTCCTGGTTCTGGGCGATTGAATTTTAAGGCTTTATAGTTACCGTAAGCGTTAGTCATGATAAGAACCTTTCGTTTATGCAATAATATTATTTTGAAATAAATGAGTAATTTGGTTATTTTCGTATCCTAATTCCTCAAGTATTTGTCTACTATGCTGGCCAATATCAGGTGCTTCACTGTTAAGTTGCCCAGGTGTTCTAGATAACTCCACGGGCGTAGATGATAGAGGTATATAGGGTTTATTGGTATCAGACTGATCTTTGCTTGTTTGGGCAAAAAAGAATTCTCCAGATAGAATTTGTTGATTGCAAAGTGCTGACTTGGGTGACAGCACCTCAGCACATGGTAATTTTACCTCTTCCAGCTTTGAAAGTACCTCTGCACTTGTTTTATCCTGACACCATGATTGCATTTTTGATGAGAGCATATCGGCATATTCTGATCTTTTCTTATCTGATGAAAATCTTGGATCAGTAATCAGCGAAGCATCACCAATTAATTTTGCCCATCGTTCAAACATAGGATTACCAATTGCTTGCATGACAATATACCCGTCTTTGGTTTCAAACATATCAGCTGGCGCGGCAACCTGACTTTTATTTGCAAGCCTATTTCGTCCGATTAGAGTCTGGCTTTCTTCTATTAAATATGGATTACTTGCCATCAAAGCTGAACCCAAAAGTGATGCTCTTACTTCCTGTCCTTTATGGGATTTCTGCCTTTCTATAATTGCCATAACAGTACCAAAGGCTGCCAAAACTGCAGTTGAATAATCAACCCAAGAAACACTCGAGCGCATAGGTTTCGTATCACCAGTTAAATACATTGCACCAGACATCGCCTGGCCTACGACATCAAATCCAATCTTATCTGAAAATGGGCCATTTGTGCCAAAGGCGGACATTGAAGTAAGGATAATATCTGGTTTAATGGCAGCAAGACTCTTATAGTCAATACCCAGAGCTCTGAGTGCTTTTTCAGGTAAATTAGCAACAACAATATCAGATGTTTTAATCAGGTCTGCAAGAACAGCATCACGTTCATTACCGCGGTTAGCAAGACAAATGCTTCGTTTGTTTCTGTTAACTTGCTGATAGATTGCGCCAAGTCCCCTATAATTTATTGGGATAACATCCCTATCCTCACCTCCACCAATCTTATCAACACGAATAACATCTGCACCAAAATCTGCTAATAAAGCAGCACACCAGGGACCAGCGATATAACGACCAAAATCCAGAACTCTAATATTGTTCAAAATATTATTTTTCATATCACATTCTGATCTTTGAGGTTTTGAATTGCTACTTTGTCATATCCTATTGCACCCAAAATACTGTCGTTATGTTCACCTGGTTCAGGCGAAGTCATGAGAATGCTTGATGGTGTGCGTGATAGGCTTAAAGGCTGCTTTAATACTTTTATCTTACCGCGAATGGGATGTTCTATTTCCTCATAAACAGATAAATGCTGCACTTGAGGATCATCAAATACTTCATCCATCTTATAAATTGGGCCCGCGGGTACACCATGCTGCGCCAAAAGATCGAGCCATTCTTTTGAGGTCTTGGCATTAAATATATCAGCTAGCATTGACCATATCTTCTGCCTATTTTCATAACGTGCTTTTAATTTTGTAAATCGTTTATCATTCGACCATTCAGGCTTATTTATCGCAGCACATAATGCCGCCCACTGTCCATCACCACCCACAGCAATATTGATATAACCATCTGAGGTTTTGATAACACCCATCGGCGTTGAATAAGGATGTTCATTCCCTACCTGCTCAGGAACAACTCCATCGATCAAATATTTAGCAACCTGAAAGTCCAAAATAGCTAGTTGTGCCTCAAGAAGTGAGGTAGTTATCCATTGTCCTTTGCCTGATGTCTTTCGTTCATTAAGCGCTAAGAGAATACCGATGCATGCATAAAGACCTGCTGTAAAGTCTGAAATTGCTGCTCCTGCCCGCATAGGGCCTTCGCCTTTATGTCCTGTTAATGCCATTAAGCCACCCATTCCTTGTGCAATTTGGTCAAAGCCAGCACGTTTTTGATATGGCCCATCCTGCCCAAAACCAGAAATAGATGCTAAAATAATACCCTGATTTATTTTCTTTAGACTCTCATAATCTATTCCTAATTTAGTTTTGACATCAGGTCGAAAATTCTCAACAACCACATCTGAGCCCTTAACAAGTTTTTTGAAGATATCTATACCTTGTTGTGTTTTCAAATTTAGTGTGATCGATTTTTTGTTTCTGTGAAGGTTAAGCATGTCATAGCCATGCCTATCGCCACTTATGCCAGCATTAGGGTCAACTCCCTCTGGCGCTTCAACCTTAATTACCTCAGCGCCAAAATCACACATTACTCGGCAACAAGCAGGGCCAGACCTGACACGCGACAAATCAAGCACCCTTATCCCTTGCAATGCTAACATTTGTTTGTCCTCTTAAATCGTCCTGATCAATAATACATCGATCTCAGTCTTGTATTTTTGCCTGCGATAAAAACCATTCACCTATCTGACTTGATGTAACAAAAATTGTATCTGATCTTTGTAGTAATAAATCTAATATTTGCTCAAAATAATAAGCACGATGTGGAACACCAATGATGTGAGGATGGAGACCGATAGTAAGAATCCGACAATCATTTTTAGTTTTTATTTCAGCATCAAAAATACTCAAACTGGCTTCTACACGTTTGTACAATTCATCACTTGATGCGTTCTGGATAACATAAACTGGCACATCATTGAGCTCTAGTGAATATGGTAGAGCTACAATGTGATCAACTCCTGCCTTGATCCATGCCGGTAAATCATCAACAATCCAGTCATGAACAAACTCAATCCCATTTTGTCTAAATAATTCTAAACTATTTTCGGTTTCGGCCAATCCTGGACCAAGCCATGCTCTGATATTTTGCCCTGAAAAGGCTTCGAGTTTAGTTACTGTTTCAGAAATCACTTTTGCTTCATCATCGGCTTGTTTTAAGGTCTGCTGAAACATCCCATGCCCAACAATTTCATACCCTTCTGTCAGAACCCTATCGGATAGGCTTGGATAAACATCAACGACCATGGCATTCATAAAGGCTGACGCTTTGATTTTACGATCTGCAATAATATCCATCATCCGAGGCATTCCACATCGCATACCATATTCAACCCATCCATAATTTGGAATATCAGGGGGGATAGGAGGGGCTCCATGGGGAGCTGGTATTATACCCCTCGGCATAGGTCTATCAAAAGGCCAGTATTCGAGATTAATTGCAATATGAACTAACAGAGATTTGCCATTCATTGGCTTTAACTTGGGACGCTCATCAGCAAGGCAATATGGTATAAAAGGATTAGAAGCTATCATAGGAAAAGGTTAAAAATTTATCCTCTTTGTTTAATTTGGGTTTGATCAAAAATTAGAATATCTGGTTAATATATGTTTTCATGATAAGATATTTTAGTAAAGACATAAAAGAGGAATTAAAATTGGATTTAAATCTTAATGGCAAAAAGGTTTTAGTAACAGGTGCATCAAAAGGCATTGGACTGTCTATTGCTACTGTGATGGCAGAAGAAAAAGCAGAAGTAATGATTGTCAGTCACAATAAATCAAATTTAATACAAGCTAAAAGTATAATAAAAAAAATAACTGGAATATCACCAAAATTTTTATGTTGTGACTTGTCCAAGGATAGTGGAAGAGAGGATCTTTTTGCCAATATGCCAGATGCTGATATTGTCATTAATAATGCTGGTGATATACCAACTGGAACCATATCTGATCTTTCCATAAATGATTGGAGACGATCATGGCAGCTTAAAGTGTTTGGCTATATTCATTTGAGCAGTCTTTATGCTAATGCCATGATAAACCGTCAATCTGGAACTATTATTAATATTATCGGTATGGTTAGTAGTGCAATCCGCAATAACTATATTTGTGGTGTCACAGGTAATGCAGCTTTAGAAGCATTTACAAATTCGCTTGGGGCCCAAACTGCTGCACATAATGTTCGGGTATTTGGAATTAATCCAACATTGACTTTAACAGGCCGAGTTGAAAAAATTTTCCGTAATCGCGCCGAGAGTGAGACTGGAGATGCTGAGAACTGGCAAACTATCCTTGATAAACTTGATCTGCCTTTTTCTCGCCCTACTAGCCCTGAGGAAGTGGCAAGAATTACAGCGCTACTTGCATCACCAAGAGCGTCATATCTTTCTGGGACAGTTATTAATTTCACCGGTGGGGTAATTTAGCCAGAAAGTTAGAAAGATAATGCCAGAATCATCAAACTATCCAAAAGTGGTTGCCACGAAACATGACCATTATGCTAAAATTATTTTTAGCAACCCAAGTCGTCGAAATGCAATGACAATGGTCATGTGGAAACAGCTTTATGAACATATCTGCCAGCTTGAAGCAGATCCCGACATCCGTGTTATTGCATTGACTGGTGATGGTCAAAAAGCCTTTGTATCTGGTGCTGATATCAGCGAGTTCAAAATCTTAAGGCAGGATGCAAAAAAAAGCGCAGCATATAATCAGATTGTGGCTCAAGCTGAAAATAAACTCTCAGAATGTTCTAAACCTACTGTTGCTTTAATTGATGGCTATTGCATTGGTGGTGGCATGGGTATTGCGATGTCTTGTGATATCAGAATTGCAACCCCAGTATCCAAATTTGGTATTCCTGCAGCAAAATTAGGTCTTGGATATCCTTTATCAAATATCCAACGGCTTGTTGCCTTAGTAGGCATGGCAAAGGCATCAGAGATATTATTCACAGGGCGACTTTTTGATCATGAAGCTGCTTTACAAATTGGGTTAATTAACCATGTAATTGTTTCTGAAGAGCTTATGTCTTTTTCAAATCTAATTATTAATGATATTGCCCATAATGCTCCCCTAACAATCAAGGCTGCAAAAACAGCTATTATGTCAACTTTGCCAACTACATCTAGTGAGGATTTGAAACAAATATCTAATGCTATTAACGCTTGTTTTGACAGTCAAGATTACGCTGAGGGCTGTTTGGCCTTCATGGAAAAACGAGATCCTATTTTTAATGGAAATTAGATGATAATGGGTTTCATATAATGACTTTACATCTTTATCAGCAAGATAAAATTGGTATTGTAGAACTCGATAACCCGCCAGTAAACGCGATAAATAAGAATATAAGGGCAGGCTTGCTAAACGCCGTGTCTTGGGCAGAAAATTTACAGCTTGAGAGAGTTATTATCTCTGGCAAAGGGAAGGCTTTTGCAGCTGGAGCAGATGCGCGAGAGTTCAACGAAAAGCCTTCAGGCGTTCAATTACCAGATGTTTTAAAAGCTATTTCTAATTCCACAGTACCATGGATATCTGCAAGCCATGGTTTCTGTCTTGGTGGTGGCGCAGAAATTATGCTTGCCTGTCGTTACAGAATTGCTCACCCTAAAACTCGTATTGGCTTTCCTGAGGTTAATTTAGGTATTGTACCAGGGTCAGGGGGGACCCAAAGATTACCACGGCTAATTGGTATAGAAAGTGCTCTAGAGCTTGTCCCGACTGCTAAAATAATAAATGCAACTGAAGCACAACGCATCAATCTGATTGATGCAATTAATGATGAGCCAATACAAATGGGCAAGACATTAGATTTGACTATTTTGACTCAGCCTCAATTAAATCCAGTTGAACAAAAAAAATCATTGTTTGATCAAGCAAGACGGAAGGCCATGAAAGAGAGACCTGGTGAACTTGCTCCTTTAGAAGCAATAGATCTGATTCAATCATCTCAGAGCCTAAATTTAGATCAAGGGCTTATTGCTGAAAGGCAGTGCTTTCTTAAGTTAATATCTTCCAAACAAGCCCAAGCTCTTAGGCATATGTTTTTTTCTGAAAGAGCATCAAAACCACCACAAAATACTTCTAACAAACAAATATTTTTAAACCGTATATGTATCGTTGG
>Ga0181589_10005227_pt1 | contig 10384 bp, 14 predicted proteins | sample 071ome_25_FD_132444 | JGI IMG/M metagenome (GOLD analysis project Ga0181589, IMG submission 132444) | Coastal salt marsh microbial communities from the Groves Creek Marsh, Skidaway Island, Georgia - 071410BT metaG (megahit assembly) | ecosystem: Environmental > Aquatic > Marine > Intertidal... | reverse complement strand
CTTGTCCTCACCGATCTGACAATGAATAACCGGTGAGCCCATCACAAACTCTGCAGACTCTCCCTGAATTGGCGACTCAAGCCTCACTATGGTGTCATTTGCAATGTCAAATCCAAGTGCAGCATCAGAAAATGCATCAACTCCGATTAAACCAACCGCATCAAAAGGAAGGCTCGCCCTGACATCAGCCCAAGCATAATTTCCGAAGCTTGAATTCAGTTGCACAACCGAGCCTAGTACACGTACAGCAATATCCGGCCCCAGAGAAACCGGAGAACCTGTATCGATAATCAGGCGCCCCTCATTGAAATCGGCACACAGAATGCCTTCGCATACATTCACTTCAATTGACTGTGACACAGGTCGCCCCTTTCGAATTCCCAATCAAAGTGTACTGTGATTCAGCCGGTTAGTAATAGCTTCTGCGATCAGCGGAGACGTTGGCAGATGATTCGCTATCGGTGTTCTCAGAGGCAGCCTCAGTGGTTGCATCCGTTGTCGCCTCTGAAGTGTCTGCGACACTTTGGTCTGGTGATGCTGAAACTGTTGAATCAGGGGCTGTTACTTCATTCGAACTCACCGTTGCCGTCGAACCGCCCGAGTCAGAACCAGAATCACTGTCGGAACCACTGCCTGATGAAACCGTCGCCACGCCCCGACCCCAATTCACACGTTGGGCTTTTGGTTTTGCAGTTTCTTTTCCACGGGATCGAATTAAATGAAGAACTCGGGCCATTCCACCCGACTGATCATGCAGCAATGCGTCTTCGATTGCCTGCACCTCCCTCCCACTCAATAACAAAGCTTCCATCCAAGCGAACTGACGCGAGGTTCGGATTTCCACAATGGAGGTCGGCACACCCGCTGAACGCATCGCTGGGAATGAGACCTCAGTGGAGTGACTGTCATCAAACGCGTCCCGAATCGTGAGACGGTTAAGTCCTAAACGAGGCCTCGCATGAATCACTGAATTTCGGCGTATTGAACCTAAATTCTCACCATTCAACGACACCTCATAAACACTCAACAGGCCTTGGATATTTCGCAAAGGACTTGATTGATCTGCTGGACTATCGATAAATGCGAGCACGACAGTGCCGTTATTTTGTTTCAATGCATCCAGTACCGCGCTGGGCGATCCGAGCGATTGTGCGCAAACAGTCTGCACACCAACTGATAATAGAAAACCAATCAAGGCAACCAATCGTTTACCGAGAAACACGAATTTAACCCTTCCAAACCAATCAATTCTTTGTATCGGCAGAAACCTTCGTATACTGAAGTCCGTCTTATTGTTTTCTGGAATTTCATGTTCGGCATTACCGATCTCGTTACCTTTATGGTTGGTACGATCATTATCGTTCTGCTACCTGGTCCCAACTCGATGTACGTCATGACCGTGGCTGCGCGCGATGGTTTGCGACATGGCTTTGCTGGTGCTCTCGGTATTTTCACCGGAGATAGCATCTTGATGGTTCTCTCCGTTGCCGGAGTCGCTTCACTTATTCAAACCACTCCTGTTTTGTTTTTTATCCTCAAGTACCTGGGCGGCGGTTATTTGGCATGGCTTGGATTTGGACTGTTGCGCAATGCGTATCAGCGGACTAACACTGAGGCGGTAGACACAACGACAGAGCGGTTGACGCATCGACATTCGCGTCCCTTTCGAACAGCGCTCACCATTAGCCTTCTCAATCCCAAAGCGATTTTGTTTTTCATCTCATTCTTTATTCAGTTTGTGGATCCAGAATACGATGAGCCGTTGCTTTCATTTTTTATTTTGGGAATTTTGGTACAAATCGTCAGTCAGATTTATTTGGCTTCGATTATCGGCTTGGCGGTATTTACGAAAAATAGCTTTACGACAGGTCATTGGGTTGGGCGTATTGCCAAAGCGCTCGCTGGAAGCGCTTTTGTAGGCTATGGGCTGAAAATGGCCCTATCGACTTAAGGCCGATCAAGTTCAAATAGACAACCTGCCGCCATGTAATCCATATATCCACACCGACTCGGAATCTTGGCTTTTGCTGTATCGAATCGTCCATCGGATGTAATGAAATCAGGATCAATGTATAGACCGACCACTTGGCCAATGGTTAACCACGTTTGGCACAACTTACCTTCAACATCTGCTAGCTGCTTTATTTCAACGACACGACACTCGAGGGCTGCTGGGGTGCGAGTAACTCTTGGCGGCGACACGAACTGAGAATCACTCATCGCTAATCCACATAAATCGAATTCACTCTCCTCCGCCGGAATTGCGCTTGAGCTTCGATTCATACTGGTAAGCAACTCGTCAGTCACCACGTTAAATACAAACTCTCCAGAGCTCTCACAGTTCGAAACTGTATCTTTCCAGCCTGCACTACTGAAACCAATCAGGTGCGGATCGCTACTTAGGGCGTTAAAAAAACTATAGGGCGCAAGATTAGGGATCCCATCAGATGAAATGGTTGAGATCCATCCAATTGGACGTGGAGAAATAATCGCCTTGAAGGGATCAAATGGTAGTTGGTCCCGAATGGAACTCATTGCAACGTGCATTTCAGGTCACTTATCTCAAAACCAAGAGTGTAATCCCGAAATGACGTTTCTCAATTAGTTAATGAGCGCTTTAGATCCAAGAGCGACGTCTTTAATGAGTTGGATCTTGTCTAACTCAGCCTGAGATTTGGCACCTTTAGTGCGTTCGATCAAACCATCGATCTCAGCCGCCATACCCTCGTTGATTAGCGCACGACATTGAGCAAACAAGCTGATATTGACACAATGCGTGTCGCGTTCGAATTCAATTTTTGTTAATGCTGACATTTTTAGAGTCTCCGTCAAAAAATTAACACAGAGAGATCTATGCAAATACAATACCAACTTTCCAAAAGCGCAAAATATTGAGGATTCCATGAGAGCAACGATTTACCACAATCCCCGATGCAGCAAGTCACGCGACGCGCTTAAATTGCTCAAGGATGCAGGATTCCAGCCTGAAATTATTCTGTACATCGATGCTGGATGGAGCGCAGAAACCCTCATAGCACTCAAGACAGACTCTGGCTTATCTTGGGGAGACATGCTGCGAGCCGACGCGGCAAAAGAGTTGGAAGCTTCTTTGGGCAATGATGATGAGCAAACTATCATCGAGTATGTTGTTGCAAATCCAGTGGCTCTCGAGAGGCCATTCGTCACCACCCCCAAAGGCACTCGCCTTTGCCGACCGATCACTCAACTCCTCGAAATCGTCGATCAACAACCGGCATCACCATGGTTCACTGAAAAAGGCGAGCAAATCCTTTAGCCCTGACCCAAGATAGCAATCACAACAATGGTTCCCACAATGATAAGCCAGTTGATCCACCAGGCTTTCTCGGGTTTGTCGTTCTCATTCATATCCTGCCCCCCATCCAACTGATAGTACCGAGGGTACACAATTAAAAAAGGCCGAGCATCTGCTCAGCCTTTTTTGACCTCTTGGATATGTTTCGGGTTGAACCCGAACGCAATCACTCAATGGACTCTGTCATTCTTCGTCTACCTGTCAACACAGATGCCCTCATCGGGACTCTTACGAAGCGCCCTCTTGGTCATTGCAACTTTCTCAATCGAGAAGCACCAGAGATCGCATTTAGTATCCTCTGATTTTCATGATGATCAAGGTGTGAATGGTCGACTAGAGATGCTGCGAATGCGAACATCACCACGAGATGCTATCGCCCTCTAAAAACAATTTGCTGTGGTTTTCGAACATCAAATGCTTCGACAGTTGCAATAGGCTTAGTTGAACCAGTGGGTGTTCCCTTGCGATTTGGTCTTTAAAAAACTTCGCATCTAACGTTCTCAATACACAGTCTGTGTTCGCCACAGCCTTCAGGGATCTTTGTGTATTGGTGATTAAACTTGCTTCACCAAAGCACTCAGTCGGCTTTAATACACCAACCTCATTTCCGTTATCGGAAAATAACCCGACCTGACCCTGCTCGATAAAATAGAAGTGGGTCGCGAACGCCGATTGTTCGTAAATGGTTTCACCAGCATTAACCTCGACTTCTCCGACGCGATCGCCATATGCAGCAAGCAGTTGGTCTTCAAAAACCGCATTTGGACGTGGGCGTTTTCGGTCAAAAATCCGTGATAAGTTGTAGCGAATCATTTCACGCGCAAGGAGTCCTGCCTTAGCGACTCGTTCTCGAATAAAATCAGCATCGATCTGCAAAATCTCAACATCACGGGTCGAGGTGAATGTAAAAAATGATTGCTTTCGGGTCAGAACTTCACCGAAACCGATCGGATCACCCTCTCGAACCATATGCGATGACTCAAGCCCTGAAGAGATAACAATCGTATCAATGATGTAGCCTGACCCTTTCGCGATCACAAACCCATATTCACGCGCTTCTTTGAAGCGAAGTGACTGGATGTCGAATTCAGAAACTGTGGCGTATGGCTGAATCGCCTGCAATAACTCGTCTCTCGAGAGCATGAATTCACCATAAAACAAATCGGCCTGGAGAATACCATAGCGAACGAGACAAATGATCTAGCGTGCCGCAAAGACACCTTTGACTAGCCGAGCATGCTCCCGTAACCATAGTTTCGAGTCTCGAAAACGCGGTAGTTGCGACTCAACACATTGCCAAAATTCGGGTGAATGGTTGAAATGATGTAAGTGCGCAAGCTCATGAACCACCAGGTAATCAATCACGCTGTCAGGCGCCTGAATGACTCGCCAATCAAAAGCGATCTCGTGACGAGCGTTACATCGCCCCCACATCGAACGGTACGCTTTCAATTGCACTTTCGCGGGCTGAACGTTCATACGCCCTGAAAAGAGTGCTGTCCGACTAAGCAAATGGCTCTCGGCTTGCCTGTAGTACCAATCCCTCAAAAGACGCTCAGCATTTGTTAGATCCGAATAAACAGTTAAAAAGTCCTCTTCTAGAATTACCCGTGCATCACCTGTTTCAAGCTTCAATGTGAACTGTTGACCTCGAAAACGCCAAAGTGAGCCATCCTCGAGCGATGGCGGCGATTCCGATTGCCTCAATGCAATTTGACTCAGCTTTGATTCAATCCACGACGATTTTGAGTCAATAAACGCCCCGATCTGAGAATCAGTCATTGCGATTGGGCACAACACTCGGAGGCCGCCTCCGCCAGATACCCGCAACTCAATTGATCGCCTTTTAGATGAGCGTCGAACAGATACGGGATATGCGAGATTGAGAGTTGATTCAATCACCTTGGATTGTGGGTTTGTTGGCTTTCGAAACCACATGACTAGCGCTTAAGTCTCGCCAAAAATTGATCAAAGGCACGTGCGAATTGCTGTGTATCTTTTGCTGAAAATGGTGCAGGACCACCTGAAATCATTCCCGCCTCACGCATTTCTTCGCGTTCATTACGACGACGCAAATAGGCTTTCACCGACTCTTTATCGTACCAAGTGCCACGTGGATTGACGGCCAAGCCGCCAGCTTCCACAACCTCAGAGGCTAGAGGTACATCTTGCGTTACAACCAGATCACCTGGATTCATGCGCTCTAAGATAACGTTGTCCGCCACATCAAATCCTTTCGAGACTTGCACGACCGACACATGCGGATGTGGTGGATTTTGTAAGAATCCATTCGCAACGAGAAATACCGGGAGGTGAAGACGATCGGATGCACGAAATACCAACGCCTTAATCGGTTTCGGACAGGCGTCTGCATCAACCCAAATCGTAAAGCTCATCAGCCCTCCAGATCACAGCGATCGACCACGGGCGGAGACGGGCCAAAGTGCCTCAACAACACCATTTCTTACACAAACGTACCAATCGTGCAGATTACATGTGGGGTCACAATGACCCGGAATAAGACGAACACGGTCATTCATTCTTAAAACCGACTGTGGATCCTCGATCATTGAATGCTCATCATTGCATTTGAGCACTCGACAATCTTGCACGCCTGAGACCTCTGGCAATCCGCTCTCAAGGGTCATCGATTTTAATCCAGCATCCAATACTGCCAACTGATCGTGCTGACTCATGACCGATGCAAGAACGAACAATGCATGCTCCCACTCGGTCTCATCGCATCGATTCGCCTCAGCATCCTCGATCCGACCGTAGTCTGCATCCATGAAAGCATAAGAACCGCATTGCAGTTCGTTAAATACATCAGACGATGCTTCGAATGAATAAGAACCAGTACCTGCACCAGTCACCAACTCACATGCGATTTGATGACTCGATAGGCAGTCCAACACCTCATTCACTCGCTCGATGACATGTTGAAAAGCGGCTTCGCGCTCGCGGTAGGAAACTATATGCTGAGCCGAGCCGTTGTAGGCTTGAATCCCTGTAAATTTAAGATGCGATGCGCTGATGGTTGCTTTCGCGATCGCCAATGCATCTCCTGGACTGCGTGTTCCACACCGCCCTGCGCCACAGTCAATTTCAACAAGCACTTCGATCTGCACGTCTATTGCCGAAGCTGCCAAATTGAGCTCCTCAATATTCAGAACATCATCGACGCATACGATGATCCTGGCGCCTATCGTCGCGAGTCGTGCGAGACGATCAATCTTTACTGGATCACGGATCTGGTTCGAAATCAAAATGTCACGGAAGCCAGCATTAACGAACACTTCAGCTTCACTTACTTTCTGACAACACAGCCCCGAAATTCCACCCAATCGTTCTTGGAGACGCGCGACATCAACCGACTTATGCATCTTTGCATGCGCACGATGTTTTACTCCATGCGAAGATGCAAACTCACCCATACGTTGGATGTTTCGTTCAAGTGCATCCAAATCCAGCACGAGACACGGTGTTTGTATTTGAGACTCAGGCATTCCGACATGCGCTGGAATATCGAAGCCTAACGTATCGGTCATTGGTTAATTCCTGGAAGTGACTGATCGCCCTTTTTCATTGCACACATCATAGAGAAGATATCGTCAGAAATCCCAGTACCAGATAACGCGTGACTTTAGCGAATGTAACGATAAGAACAAATCGCCACAACGGCTCCTTCATCACGCCTGAGATAAATGTGATGGGGTCACCGATTATTGGAACCCAACTCGCAAACAATGAGACCCATCCCCAGCGCTGATACCACTGAACCGCTCGCTGAACAGCACCTGACTCCGAATCAAAAAAGCGCTGGCAGCGGTCACTAAAAAACCGACCCATAGTCCAATTGATCAACGCGCCCAAAATATTACCGACAGACGCAACAGCGACCAGGTGAAATAATGCATCAGGGATGAGTAGGATAGATCCAATAAGAACTGCTTCAGACTGCGCAGGTATGAGTGTCGCCGCGAGTAAAGACGACGCGAATAATGAGAGATAAATTTCCAACGAACTGAACTCAAGGAATAATTGGCTCAGTCTAATCGCACCCGTTCCTTGGGTGCGAGCTTCAAATGATCTTGGTTTAAAAACCAGTTAATTCTGAACGGTATTGATACTTATCAATCACGAGATCCAGTAAGCCAATCACCGAGATCATCCCAATAAATCCGATTGTTCCAACAAAAACGTCCATCTAAACGTACTCCAAAAAATTGACACCATGAAGTTCTTGCAATTGGCAGGCCAACTTTCGACGATTGAAAATCAATTAAGCAGTACTACTAATCAGAGATACACACAAACGAGAATAATCATGACAAAACGCGCTCTACTCATCCTGACTTCACACACCGTTCTCGGTAACACAGGCCGTGGAACAGGTTTCTACTATGACGAAATGGCTGCTCCATACTGGACAATTCGTGACCTCGGATGGGATATCACACTGGCTTCAGTTGCCGGCGGGCCCGGACTCCCCGATCCAAAAACACTCGTCGAGCCCGAAAAACGACCACCCAATGTTGCACGATTCATGGACGATCAGGACGCAATGGCCGCACTCGAAACCACCATCAAAGCATCGGACGTCAAAGGATCCGATTACGATTGCGTATTTTTACCAGGAGGCCACGGTGCAATGTGGGACTTTGATACCACGACGATTGGCCAAATTGTCACCGATGCATGGGCATCTGGCGCGATCGTTGGAGCGGTCTGTCATGGTCCTTCAGGACTTTTACAGGCAAAAGAAACGAACGGAGATCCGTTGGTGCATAACAAACACGTCAATAGCTTTACGAACCGTGAAACTGAGCAGATTGAACTTATCGGAGTTGAGCCATTTCTTTTGGAGACGCGACTACGCGAAGCAGGAGCGTTATTCGAATGCAGTGATAATTTTACGTCGCATGCCGTTCGCGATGGCCGCTTAATCACTGGTCAAAACCCGCAATCAACAGAAGCGGTTTGCCAGTTGCTTAAGGAATCTCTCGAGACTTTATGATGCTAGAGACGTTACACGCACTCATTTGGGCTTGGATTGGCGCTATTACAATGTTTACGGTAACAGTCTCCCCAACTGTTTTTGCAACACTCGAGGGACCTCAGGCCAGCGCGTTTTTAAGAGCTTACTTCCCTCGATTATTTAAATACGAAATCCTCGTGGGTCTCACCATTATTGGATTAAGCATCGGCCTTTCCACACATGGTGTGACTTATCAATACGGTATCAGCGTTGGATTGGTTGTCACACTCCTCGCTTATTTAAACCTCCGGGTAATTATGCCAAAAGTGAATGATGTGTCAGATCAACTGGTCGCGGAACCGAACCCTGACACGAAGAACCAGTTCGCGTTGCTCCACGGTTTGTCTGTCGGGTTTTTCTTAATCAATGCGATCTCAATGATTGCGTTGTATGCATTTGGATCATGATCAAAATAATACCGAGTGCAATTAGGGGACATTAACAACGCCATTCCAGCGGTTAAAAAACCGTCGACGATTAGTCTCATCCAAATGCACGATCAGTGCCGGAGTAATTCGAATTGGCTTGATAGGCCCTCCTCTACGATTGGATTGCACAATGTCCAAACGCACACTAGGAACCAGTCGGCTTTGACCGTCGTTACTAACGAAATAGTTCACCAACCTATTGGCAAGATCTGAGTCATTTGCCTGCTTTGGTACAAACGCTGTACGAGGAATAGCCAGCTGATAGTCCTCAAATCTTAGAATGTCCAACAAGGGCGCATTCTCAAGACGAGGAAGAACATATGACTCCAACACATTATAAGCGAGCGCTGACTGCCCCGAAATTACCTGATCAATCATGTCTCCAGAACAACAATTCGGCTTTAAGTTATGTCTCTCTAGCTTTTCCAACAATTGCCAGAAATGTTCATCTTGAATGAGATCTTGACGACTTAGCAAATACCCCACGCCGGATACAGCTGGGTTATACATGGTGATTGAAACACGTTTTTCCTCTATAGAATCAAGTACTAGCGCAAGCTCTCGCCGCGTCTTCACAGCACCTAAATGAGGCAGTGATGAGCGGTTGAAAATAGTCACAACCGGCTCGATAGCCACTTGGACGAGCTCGTTCCGCCAACTCATTTGTTGATCAAATCGTGCATCAAATGGCTGCGCATAACCGTCATTAACAAGCCTTACTTGCAGATCAACCGCTGAAGACATAACGAGATCTATGTTCGGTGATAGTCCCGAGCGAACAGCCGCATCAATTTCTCGACTAGACATCTGTAAATAATGAATCCGCACAGATTGATTTACCGCGACAAAACCTGCAAAGACGGGTTGTACGCGAGAAAAGTCTGAGGTTCCGATGAGAGTCAGTTCATCTGTACCTTGGCCAACAAAAAACTCACCTTCGATTTCAAGCGAGTAGGATTCAAAACTCAGAAGAATTAAGACGCAGCAAACAAGAGATCGCACTGTGTTCCTCCTCCTTCGCGATTGGAAATACATAACTGCCCCTGATGCGAAGCTGCGACTTTTTCCACGATGGTGAGACCTAAGCCCATATGACCACTACTTCGTTTATCTGTATCAAATGCCTCGCCAAGCTCATCCGTGTCGATACCTGGACCTCGATCCATCACGGTGACACGGACTCGTTTGTCATCTAGGCATACGTTGACTTCGACATCGGTCAGTATGGGCGCGTAATCAATCGCGTTATCAATTAAACACGTGATCGCTTCTCTGAGTGCGATTCGGTCGCCGAAAACAGTGAGATCAGAAGATTCTAATTCGCCGCCTACGAGACCCACATCTTTAATCTCCGCCACTGGATCAAGGGTTCTTAAAATACTTGCGACCAAAGCACCCACATCCACCTGCTCTCTCGCTCCTAGTACCTCTCGGTACGTCAGCGTTGCTCTCATTAATAATTGAGTCGTAAGTTTGCTCGCATAGCGCGCGCGAATGATCAGATCTCTGACAGCGCTTCGTGACTGCTGTTCCACTTCGCGTTCAAGTAATTCAGCCCGCATCAATATTGCAGCGATGGGTGTT
>Ga0181589_10005221_pt1 | contig 10387 bp, 5 predicted proteins | sample 071ome_25_FD_132444 | JGI IMG/M metagenome (GOLD analysis project Ga0181589, IMG submission 132444) | Coastal salt marsh microbial communities from the Groves Creek Marsh, Skidaway Island, Georgia - 071410BT metaG (megahit assembly) | ecosystem: Environmental > Aquatic > Marine > Intertidal zone... | reverse complement strand
GGCCACGTCCGCCGGGGGGGGGCCCACGGCCCGGGGGGGGGGGGCCACGTCCCCCGGGGGGGGCGCCGCGGCCACTTTGGGGGGGGGCACGCCCCGCGGGGGGGGCTCCCCCGCGCCCCGGGTCCGGGAGCCCCGAGGCGACACGGCTCGGGGCCTGGCCAGGGGCAGGGGGCCCCGCCGCGCCGTCCCCCGTGTTGAGAGCGCCGAGGGCCTTTGCCACGCCGCGCTGCTGCTGCTGCTTTTGCTCCTCCGACACGTCTGCCGCGCCGGCCTCTGTTGACTGCCCCGCGCCCATGGCGCTCGGTGCGGCCGCTCCGCTGCGCGAAGAAGGGCGACCCTGCCGAGAGGTCACAACAACTGCGCGTCGCCGGATGTGCCATCGCGAGCTGGCGAATTCGCGCGCGTCATGCGATAATTGTGGGCGGTTGCGCGCCGTGGGGTGAGTGGACACCGTGTCGAGGCGGGATGGCACGATGCAGACGGGCCCAGCAGGACACCCCACGCCCTCGGATCGTCTCCGGCATTTCGCCCGCACGCTCCCATTCCGCGGCGCAGGTTACAATGGACGGCATGGGCCACCGCAGAACCCCCCCTAAAAAGCCCGAGGGATGCCACGATGGCGCGCAGGTCGCCCGGGACGCCGAGGAAACGCCGAGGATGGCGGGCATGGGACATGTCGACGTCACAATGCAAGGGCTCCCGCGAGCCTCGGGCTGTGGGGACCGCAGGCCACGGGCACCCACCTGTGCGATCCCGCAACAACTCTACGGGCACGTGTGCCGCACTCGACGAGAATTGGCCCGGGGAAGGCAGCGGTTGAGACGGGGTGTGGCGCTTCTCCGGAGCCCTCTGCCTAGCGCCTTCTGCGTCTCGGTCTGAGGTCGGTCGTGTCTGCCGTGTCGGAGTAGCCTCTTGGGACAGAAGTTTAGTCGGAGCCCGTCGAAGGACCCGGGAGAAGCGGAGCGACACCTGAGGAGGACGCGTCTGACGAGAACACCGCGAGCGGGGGCTCTCGAGGGTCGCCGCCCTCGAGAGCCCCCGCTCGCAGAAATATACGCTGTGTTTCCTCCCCGTGGCATTCTTAACCATCTTTGTTTCCCTACCAGCCCGACTCAGGTCCCCGCCGACACCTCACCGCCTTCCATCAGGTGCCCGCACCCTCTCTGCTCCTGGGGCCGAAAGATGCTCGCCGCTCTCCGGCCAGCCACCCTGCGGTGCGCCCATACCGATCTCCCGAGCGGGGAGAGGAGGTTGCGCGGTCGCACGAGCGCGACGCCCATCGAGAAGACGGCGGTGGTCCGCCCCGAGGTGGAAGAGGCGATCCAGGCTGCCATCGCTGGCAACAAGGCCGTCACCAAGACCAACCTCGGTCTCCCGGGGAGGAGAGAGGTAAGCGCCCCTCGGGACCGCACCACCCGCAGTCCATGTCCTGTCCCTGCCGGCCCGTCGCCCCCCCGCTGAGGCCCCCGGAGGTCACGGACGCCCCCGATGACGCGGCGCCCCCCGCGCCCCGTGAACGCCCACCGCGCGGCCCCGCCGCTCCCGCAGGGCAAGGTGCGCGATACGTACGACATCGGCGACAAGCTGGTCATCGTGACGACGGACCGCCAGTCGGCGTTCGACCGGATCCTGGCGGCCATCCCGTTCAAGGGGCAGGTCCTCAACCAGACGTCCGCGTGGTGGCTCGAGCACACGACGCACATCGTCAGGAACGCTCTCGTGTCCACGCCTGACCCCAACATCACCGTGATGGACAAGTGTACCGTGCTCCCCGTGGAGATCGTCGTCCGGGGCTACATGACGGGCAGCACCTCCACGTCCCTCTGGACCCACTACAAGGATGGGGTCCGCACATACTGCGGCAACGACTTCCCGGACGGCCTCGCCAAGAACGACAAGCTCCCGGCCAACGTCGTGACACCCACCACCAAGGCCGAGGACCACGACGAGCCCATCTCGCCGGCGGTGAGACGGGACCTCGGAGTGCCCCCGCCACCGCGCCGGCCCCCACAAGAAGGGGCCCGGCCCGGGCATCCGGGCCCCCACCAGCCGTCTATCTCCCTCCCGGCCCGCAGGAGATCCTTGAGCGAGGCCTACTGACGGCGGAGCAGTGGGAACGCGTGTCCTCCGCGGCGCTCGAGCTGTTCGCCTTCGGGCAGGCCGAGGCGGCCAAGCGCGGGCTCATCCTCGTCGACACCAAGTACGAGTTCGGGGTGCTCCCCTCGGGGGAGATCTTGCTCATTGACGAGATCCACACCCCGGACTCGTCCCGCTACTGGCTCGCCGACACGTACGAGCAGCGCCACGCCGCCGGCCAGGAGCCCCAGAACATCGACAAGGAGTTTCTCCGCCTCTGGTTCCGCGACAACTGTGGTGCGTCGCCCGGGGGCCCTCGCCCCCTGCCCCCCCCCCTCCCCCTGACCACCGCGTGCCCCTGCGCGCCCACGGGGCGTTTCCCGCGACTGGCCGCCAGCAACTCACCGCCTCGCCCGCAGACCCTTACAACGACGCCGTGCTGCCCGACGCCCCTCCGGAGCTGGTGGCAGAGCTGTCGCGGCGGTACATCACGCTGTACGAGAAGATCACGGGGACCGACTTCCAGTGCCCGGACCTGAGCCAGGACGCGGGGGAACGCATGAGGAAGGCGGCCCAGTCGCTGTGAGGGGGGTCGGCCCGGCCCCGCGCTCTGGCCAGGCCCTGCCAGCTGACGCCGTGTAGTAGAGGCCCAGGGAAGGAAGTAGAAGACATTTCATGGCGGGGCGAGCAGAGGGACCCGGCAGTTCTTGATCTCAACCTATCCCTCCGAGCAATGACGTTCACCAACCTTGCGGGCGCTCTCCACGGGTCCCGGCTGGCGCCCGGGCCCAGGGGCCTCGGCCTCGGGCTTCGCCGCGCCGTGCCTATCCCGCGCTCCATCTCTGCCAACAGGGCCATGCGCGTCGTTCTGACGAAGTCTTCCGGCGGAGGTGATGGCGGGTCCGGTGGATCCAGCGGCTCTGGCGGGTGCGTGCTGAGAATCTTATCGGAGGGCGTGCGTACTTTTTCGCGAGTTTTTTCGCGATCCTGGGGCTACGTGTTGCTGCGATGCCTCCGCGGATGCCTCGCTTATACATCATAGAGCCGTAATCGGGCGGCAGTGTTTGACTTCTAGCGGTCCCCTCCGACCCTCGGCCCTTCACTCCTATAGGTTTTGGGGAGGCGAGGGCGATTTGTCCCCGACCATCACCCGCCGCGACATACAACGAAAATGACACCTTGTGGTGCCATTTTTCGCATCGCGAGCACCTTTTCACGATCTTTGGCTCCTCCCGCCCCAGGATCCTACGCCATCATGGTTGTGGATCGCTTCACCCCCGCGTGTCGCTCCTCAGACCGGGAAGGCCTCGCTGCGCCGTGCCCGCCGGGCCTGTGCCTAAATATGGCGGTATGTGCTGTTAGAACTGCGCTTCAGCCGTCCGAGAGACGCTCGGGCGCCAGCCGTTGCCCTGCTGCCCCTGGGGGCTGGGGGTGGTCTGAAGGAGATCACCCACGGGAGCAACGCGTCCTTCCCCGCAGGGGCGGCGGCGGTGGCGACGGCGGGAACGGCGGCGGTGACGACAAGGCGGCGCTTATGGCCCTCCTCGCCGCGTTCGGGCGCACCCTCGAGTCCCTCCCTGCGGACATTGTGGCGGCGGTGAACAGCGGCAAGATCAGCGTGGAGCTCCTCAAGCGGTACCTTGAGGGGAGCGCCAACTGGGCCCTCTCGCCCCTGTACGCCCTCACAGGCTTCCGGGAGCGTCTCATCGCGGACCCCAACTTCCTCACCAAGGTGGCCATCGAGTGCGGGATCGGCATCTTCACCAAGGGGACGGCCGAGTATGCCCGCCGCGGGGACAACTTCTCCAAGGAGCTCGACTTCGTGACCGCCAACGTGATCATGGCCATCATCGCCGACTTCATGCTTGTCTGGCTCCCGGCCCCGACCTTCGCACCCGCCCGCATGGCCGCCGCGAACGCCGCCCAGAAGGGCGCCGTGGCCAAGTTCTTCGCCACGTGCCCAGACAACGCCTTCCAGGTCGTCCCCTACGGCGCCGAGCCGTGGACCGTGGCCCAGCGCGCCGCCGCCGTGGCCCGGAACGGGGCCAAGCTCATCGGAGTCGGGATCACGGCCTCCATGATCGGGGTCGGGCTCACTAACGCCATGATTGCCTTCCGCAAGCAGATCGACCCCTCTTTCGAGACCCTCAACCCCCCCCAGAACCCCCTCAAGACCTCCGCCGTGTACGGCCTGTACATGGGGTCCTCCTCCAACTTCCGCTACCAGCTCCTCGCGGGGGTCGTCGAGGAGCGTTTCGTCGACCGCGTGTTCCGCAACCAGGCCCTCGTCGCCTCAACCCTCTCCTTCATCCTCCGCACAGGAAACACCTTCCTTGGGTCCCTCCTCTGGGTCGACTTCGTGCGCCTCTTCGGCATGCAGAAGGTGAGCCATGCCTCGCGCCCGCCGGGGGGGAGGAGCGGGAGTGGGGGAGCGGGGGCGCGCGCCCTTCCCGCCTGCACTGGCCCCACGCCCTCACCCGCACCATCGTGTCCGCAGGCCAAGGTGGAGGAGCCCAAGGGAAAGGGGAAGGGGAAGGGGAAGAAGTGATAAATGCGTGCCTGAGGCGTCCTCGGGCGAAAGTGAAGTGCCCCCCGCTCCTTGAAACGCTGGCGGACACGACGCTCGCAAGGAAGCTTCCCTGCGAGCGACGAGTGTTGACCTACGCCCCCTGCGTGTCTTGCGGGTGCCCCCGTTCGTCAGGCCTTGGGGGTCTCTTTCGTCCATCGCGCCACTAGTATCGCGTGTAACCTCGCGACATCTGTCTCGGACCCCGTACATCGAAGCCGCCGCGGGGAGCCTGCGGGAGCTCCCGGCCCTGCCTTGAAGAGTGCCTGGCTGTAACTGTCTCCGCCGTGGAGAGATGCGCCCCACACTGGGGCACAGGGCGGCGCTATGACGTGGTGGCGGTCACTGCCCTTCTTCAAGGTCGCAGAAGTGGGCGAGGCGGAGCACGATCTCCCGCAGGGGGCCCTTTGCAGCGGCGCGGGTGAGAGGAGCCTCGAGCCATCCCCGCGCGCGATGCCTGCCGTAACCGCCCCCCTCCCGGGCACAGTCGCCCGCATCCCGCCCGCGCCATCCCCTCCGCATCGATTCAATCCGAGATGCCACCCGCTCCCGCCGCAGGGGACCTCAACGTGTACGTTGGGTGCGACGATGGGTTGGTCCACGTACTAGACGACTCGCTCCGGGTCTTCAAGGCCTTCGTCGCCCACCAGCGCGGCGTGGCCGCCGTGTTCAGCCTTCCCGGTGGCGGGCTGGCGACCCTCGGCCATGACGACCCCTCGCACCCTCTCAACGGCTGCTCGCTCAAGACGTGGGACCTTGGCGACCGGGGCTCCCCCACCGCCACCCTCGCCTCGTCCCTGAGCCTCTTCCCGCTGCGCGGCGGGTCCCTGTCCAGGGAGCGGCTGCCGGACGCCACCGTGTCCGCCGCGGCGCTGTGCCTCGCGCCCGACGGCCCGACGGCCCGGCCCGCGGCCGACCCCCTCGCCGGCGCGACGCTCCTCGTCGCCCTGTCAGACGGCTCGGTAACCGCCTGGACGGGGGACCTCCGGCAGCCGTCCAAGGCCGTGCGGGCCGCCGTGAGCCCTCCTGACGCCGGAGACGGGTGTAAGAGGGCTGTTCACGCCATCCTGGTCCCCCGGGACAGCGGCGAGGGCGCCCCCGTGGCGTTCCTGGTGTCCCCCGGGGGAGTGGCAGTCGCCACCCTGCCCCTCGAGGGGGCGGGCACTATCGCGGTGCGGGACCTGGGCGACGCCGGGGGCTGCGAGCCCGGGCAGTGCTGCCTGGGCGCGGACGGGAGCCTGGTGGTGCTCTCGGGGGCCGGCGGGGCGACCGCGCTGCAGACCTTCACCCCCGAGGGGCGGGGCGCCTGCCTGGCCCTCGACCGGCCGCCGCGCCGGATCTGGGGGGTGTGCGGGTGCGTCGCGGCGGTCGTCCCGGGGGAGGGGGGGGACGGGGAGGACGCCCTGCGGCTGTACGACCTGGAGCTGAAGATGGCAGTGGGGGCCGTTGCGGCGGCCCCGGAGCGGCTGGTGGAGCTCGGTGGGGGGGGCTCCTGCCTGGCTGTGGGCCCGGGGGCGCGGCTGCACCGCCTGTCCCGGCTGCCGGCGGAGGACTGCCTCCGGCTGCTGCTAGAGAGGGACCTGTACGCGCCCGCCGTCGACCTCGCGACCGGGGCCGGGCTGCCAGAGGCGACCGTCGCGGGCGCACGGAGGAGATGGGCCCACCACCTCCTCGCCCGCGGGGAGGGGGCCCTGGCCACGGAGCAGTTTCTGGCGGCGGCCGGGCACGTCCAGCCGGCGGCCGTGATCTGGCTCCTCCTGGGCCTCCGGCAGGCCCCCAGCCTCGTCGCGTACCTCGAGGGCCTCCACTCCCTGGGGCGGGCAACGCGAGACCACACGACGCTCCTCTTGCACTGCTACGCGCACGTGGGGGGCGACGCCCAGCTCGACCGGTTCCTGTGCGGCGGGCAGGACCTGGGCAAGGCGCTGTGGTGGCTCGCGGGAAGCGCGCCCCCGGAGGCCCGGGCGCGCCCCCGGCTCGCGCACGACGTGGACCCGGACGCTGCCGTCTCCGTCCTGCGGCAGACGGGGCACCTCCACCACGCCCTCTTCGTGGCCGCGGCCGCCGAGCGCCACGACCTCGTCCTGCGCGTCCTCGCGCACGACCTGGGGCAGTACCCGGAGTGCATCCGGTTCATCCGGTCCCTGCCGCTGGACCAGGCGCTCGGGGCGGTGGCCGAGTGCGGGGGGGTGCTCCTGGACCAGGCCGCCGAGGAGACCACCGAGATGCTCGCCTCCCTGTGCCTGCGGGCCCTGGCGGAGGACGCCGCGCCGGGGGCAGGGGGGGGCGCGCCCCTGCGTCCCGGGGAGCGGCGCCCGCCCCGCCTGCCCACCGAGCTGCTCGACCTGTTCGTGCCCGAGGGCCGCCCCGGGCACCCGCGCGCGTGCGCCCGCTTCTGCCGGCAGCTCCTGGGCAGCGGGCTCGTGCGGCGGCACCCGGCCCAGGTGTCGGGGCTCGTCCACGAGCTGGCCGCCGAGCTGCTGCTCGCGTGGCGCGCCGCGAGGGCGGCGGGGGGGCCCGCCCGCGCCGAGGAGGCCGAGGCCATGGGGCTCCTCCGGGAGCACTGGGGCCCCGGGACCCGGCCCGAGTACGACCCGGACGACATGCTGCGGCTCTGCCGGGGGACGGGGTTCCTCCCGGGGGTGGCCTTCCTCTTCGAGCGGCAGCGGCTGCTGCGGCACGCGCTCCTGGCGACGCTCGAGGGCGGGGACGTCCGCGTCGCGCTCGACGCGGCCCAGCGCCTGGCGGACCCGCGCGCGGGGGGGGACGGGGCCCTGTGGGGGGACCTGCTCCGCTGGCTGGCCTGGCGCCGCGCCAGGGGGTGCGGGGACGACGGCGCCATCCCGGAGGCGCTGCGGCACGTGGGGGGGCTGCCCCTGCTCGTGCCCCCGCAGCGGGCCCTGGCGTTCCTGGGCCACGGTGCCGGCGTGCCCCTGGGAGAGGCGCGCAGCTACCTGGCGGCGCTGGTCGGGGCGCGGTGCCTGGCGGTCGAGGAGGACGTGGCGGCCGCGGAGCGCCTCCGGGACGAGGCCGCCGCGTCCCGCCGCGAGGCCCACGGGCTCAAGTACGACCCGCGGAGCTTCTCGGGCACCCGGAGCAGCGTCTCGCGGGCCCCCCTGGCGCTGCCAGTGAGGCACTTCTGGTGCGGACACTCGGTGAACGAGGCCGAGCTGGGGGACGAGGACGGGTGCCCCCTGTGCGCGCCGCAGCAGCGGGGCGTGGCGGGGATCAGGGCGAGCATGCGGCCCACCCCCGCCCTCGCCGAGCGGATCGAGGGGGAGCGCCGGGCGGCCCCCGACCGGGCCGCCGTCTCAGCCGAGTTCGTCGGCGCAGGGGCCCTCGGTGCGGTGTGGGAGGTTCTCCGCCGGGACGGCTCCGAGCAGGCGCGGCGAGAGCGCGAGATCCTCCTCGGCGTCCTGGCGGACCGGTTCGGGGACGAGGATCTGGCCCTCGACTACGTGCAGGGCGCCGCCGCTTCAACTGTTTGAAAGTGTCCCGGGTCGGGGCCGGGGGGTAGACGGGCCCTTGGACAAGTGTCACCCCCCGCGCCGCTGCCCTCAGCCCAGCTCCGCGACGTCAGGACGAGGCGCGGACCAAGTCGATCTGCTTGGGGGCTGGGGACATCGAGTGCTCAGAGGTGCTGGCATGGAAGAGGGCCCCGACCCTACCGCTCATGAGCGAGCGGAGCGCGGAGACCCACTCCTCTCTGCTGCGGCCGTTACCCTCCGGGGGCACCTCTACGTTCAGGGTCGTGTCGTTGGAGAGGCAGATCGAGAAGCAGTGCTCGTCCAAGCGGTCGCGGCCCACGCTCCCCAGGCCGAGGAGCGTCATGATGCCGGTGTCGCGCCGGGGGAAGAGCTCCGACCCGAGGACGACGTTGGTGATCTCCTGCGCCATGATGGCGTCCGCCTTACCGCTCACCCCGGCCTTGCCCCGCGGCTTCTTCTTCCGCAGCCCCTCCTTCCCGTACATCAGGATGTCGGACCGCGGGGCCAGCCACAGGTGCAGCAGCGAGCAGCTCACCTGGCCCAGCCGGTTCCACGAGTGGATCAGGAACGGCGCCCCCTCCGTCAGCGCGCGGACCTCCTGCAGCAGCTTCCGCCGCTCGAAGTTCGCCACCCGCCGCTGCAGCTTGGCCACCTCCCGACTCAGCTCCGACACTTCGTGCTTCCGCTTGTGGTGCGCCACTGTCAGGGCGTCCTCAAGGGACTGAACCTGCCGCACCAGCGACGCGACCTGCTCCCCGGGGCCCGCCCCGGCCGCGAGGGGCGACCGGGCGCCAGCGGCGGCGCCGGCAGAGGGGGCGGCCTCCCGGGGCGGGGGGGACAGCGTCAGACCAGGGGAATGGGTCGCAGGCAGGATCTCCGAGCGGCCCGAGAGGTCGAGCGGGAGCGGCGTCATGGACGAGCCCCGCGAGTGCGATCCCGCGACCGAGCCGGTCCCCGAGGGTGACGGCGCGTACGCGTCCAGTATGGCCCGCCCCGGGGCTAGGCTGCCGGGGCCCGGCGTCCCGTCGGGCGTCCCCGCCGCGCCCTGGCCCCGGCGGCGCCTCTGACTGCCCCCCTTCGCGGGCGCGACCCACTTGAGCTGCAGGAGCACCCCCGCCTTCGCGTCCACGGCGGCCAGCCCCGCCAGGGGCACCCACACGTGGAGCCGGGCGCCCCCCGCCACGAGGCCCTGGGTGTCCAGGTCGACCGTCTCCTCCCCCAGGATCTCGGGCTCCGCCCCGCTCATCATGTCCCGCACGCGCACGCGCAGGCGATGCGCCCCGGAGCCCAGCGGCGCGTCCAGTGCCACGTCGAACTCCCTGCCCCACTGGGGGTAGGACGACGCCGCCGCCACGGGGGTCCGGAACGCCTGGGCTGCCTCCCCCGGGGCCTCGCCCTCCCCCGCCTCCGTGTACGAGACCTCGACGAACGTCCGCACCTGCCGCCCCCCCGGCCCGGACGCGGCGCCCTCCTCGGCCGGGACCAGCGACCCGTCCCCCCCACGGGACGAGGGGAATCCCGACCCCGAGACCACCGCCACCGCCAGGAGGCCGCCCGCCCCGCCCCGCTTCTGCCCCCGCTTCTCCTCGAATATCTGGGGCAGGTCGATGCGGACCCGCCGCGGCTCGACGAGCTCCGTGGCGAGCTTGTCCTGCAGGAGGTCCTTGAGGGGCGAAAAGAGCGCCGGGAGGTCGGAGACCGGGGCCCCGTGCGGCGTGAGGCGCAGGTCGAGGAGCGGCATCCCCTTGAAGGACACCTCGGCCGAGCGCACCCCGGGGTGCGCCGCCGACAGCGCCAGCCCCACCATCATCGTCCCCCGGACCGACAGCTGCGACACCTCGATCCGCCCCAGCAGCGACTGGATCCGCCCCGCCACCCCCCCCAGCACGGGCCGCAGCAGGGCCTGCATCCCGCTCGAGACAAAGCTGACCGTCGTCTCCAGGCGGAGGTAGTTGGTCTCCGCGTCGTACAGCGCCGTCACCGCGCCGAACTTGGGCGGGGTCACCCCCAGGGCGAACTCCTCCAGCTCCATGCCCTGCAGCCCCGCCGACCGCAGCACCGCGGGCAGCCGGTCCACCGCCCGGTCCAGAGACTTTTGCAGGGCCGCCCCCAGCGCCCCAGACAGCTCCTGCTCCAGAAACGTCGGCCACACCGTCTTGAGCAGGAGGTTGAACCACTGCGGGGGGGGGGGCGGCGCGGGGGGGGGGGGGGGGGCGGGGGGGGGGGGGGGGGGGGGGGGGGGGGGGGGGGGGGGGGG
>Ga0181589_10005211_pt1 | contig 10396 bp, 11 predicted proteins | sample 071ome_25_FD_132444 | JGI IMG/M metagenome (GOLD analysis project Ga0181589, IMG submission 132444) | Coastal salt marsh microbial communities from the Groves Creek Marsh, Skidaway Island, Georgia - 071410BT metaG (megahit assembly) | ecosystem: Environmental > Aquatic > Marine > Intertidal... | reverse complement strand
TTCTTGATATGGTCATACAGCTACTCCCGTTCAGCTGTGAACGGCCTACCAATTGCTGACAAGCCGTCCAAATAGTGAGTTACAGACCTTCTGCCGCTAACAACTCAAGCCACTCTTGATCACCCATAATACGAACCCCAAGCGCTTCTGCCTTCGATCGCTTACTTCCGGCCTTATCTCCTGCCAGCAGTCCAGTCGTTTTAGCACTTACACTGCCAGTGACTTTAGCGCCCAGAGCGATTAAAAGATCTTTAGCTTCGTCTCGAGAGTGCTTACTGAGGGTTCCAGTAACCACCCATGTTTGCCCTTCTAGGGGTTGGCTTGTATTTGGAGATTCTTCTGAATTGGCATCTGACCAGTGTATCCCCAACGCAATTAGTTCTTCTATGAAATCAACATTCTTTTGCTGATTGAAATATTGAACAATTTCGGTAGCGATCGTCTTGCCTATATCATCCAGCTTAATAAGCTCGTCATAAGAAGCACCCATCAAGGCTTCAAGACTGCCAAAGTGTTTTGCCAGCATTTTTGACAAGCTACGCCCCACTTCTCGAATCCCTAGACCAACAATGAATCGGGCAAGTGTCGTCGCCTTAGCTTTTTGAATGGCTGTAATAGCGTTATCCGAACTAACCTTCGCCATACCTTCGAGAGACTGAATATCTTCAGTCGATAATTTGAACAGATCTGTCACACTTTTAATCAAACCTGCCTCATACATCTGTTCGACAAGTTTCTCTCCAACACCCTCAAAATTCATGTAATCCTTACCAACATAACGGATGATGAATTCAATTTCTTGGGCTGGACAGTCACGAGGCTCTGCCGAGCAATACCATGCTGCTGTTAAATCGCCGGTTGATGTTTTACGTTTTTCCAAAGGCGAACCACATGAGGCACATTGAGTAGGAACCTTAATGATAGGGTTTTCTGATGGTTTGGTGACCGATACCAATTGAGGAACTACATCACCTGCTCGCTGAACTCTCACCGTGCAGCCCGTTGAAACACCTAAACGCTCCACCTCGTCAAAATTATGCAGTGTGACGCTGCTAATAGTCACTCCACCACAAAAGACCGGGGCAATTTTAGCTACTGGTGTTTGTGCGCCTGTACGCCCGACTTGAACGACGACATCATTCAACACAGTATCTGCTTGTTCTGCCGGGTATTTGAACGCTACAGCCCATCGAGGCGCTTTAGACACAAACCCAAGCTTGCCTTGAAGATCATAGTCGTTGCATTTGATGACCATCCCGTCGGTATCATATTCAAGTTCAGGGCGAAGATTGCCGAATTCCTCAATGACAGAAATCACATCAGACTCCGACCAAACTAAATGAAATACCGGACTAGTCGGCACACCGAGATCTTTTAGCGTCTGTAAGGTTACCTGATGATCTACAAGCTCAAATCCTTCAGTATGCCCAACATCATATGCATAAAACGCCAATGGACGCTTAGAGGCTTTCACAGGATCAAGATTTCGGATTGTACCTGCCGCGGCATTACGGCAATTCACATAAGGTTTCTGACCGTTGGCAACCTGATCCTCATTAATGCGATCAAAGTCTTTACGGAGCATAACTGCTTCGCCTCGAACCTCTAGATATGCTGGTGGCTCGTCAGTTAGCAACTTAAGCGGAATGGATTTAATTGCTGCTTTAACGCTATGGGTCACTACCTCGCCCACCTCACTATCGCCCCTTGTCAAAGCATAAGCTAACTCCCCATGAATATAGTGAAGGCTAATCGCTAATCCATCGAGCTTTGCTTCAAGTGCATACGCTGCATTTGAAAACAGGTCGTCACCAGAGGTTTTACTTACAAACTTAGCCACATCTCCGTGGTTAAAGGCGTTATCAAGAGAGAGCATTGGCTTAAGATGCTTCATGCTTTCGAGAGAATCCAAACGCTTATCACCCACTCGCTGCGTTGGTGAATCCGCAGTTACAAATTTAGGATAATCGCGCTCCAACTCTAACAATCGTTGATAGAGTGCATCATAGACGTTATCGGGTACTTCAGGATCGTCCAACACATAATAAGAATAAGACCAGCGATTTAATTGCGCTCGAATTTCAGCCATTACACTTGCAACGTCAGTCTCTTCTGAACATTGCGTACTTTTCAATATTAGATCTTGATAACAACCCATAGTAACTCCTTAAGTTAATTTCTTTATCATGCGACCAAAGGCTCTTGAACCCAGTTTTCAGCTTGCATCGGTGACAGTTTTTTCTCTCGGATTAAACAGCTGTCGATCAGATCAGTTAGACCTTCCCCTTTTGCCAAAGGAGACTTGCCTAGTAGTTGACGGTAGTAACGCTTGAACTGGTTCTCTCCAGCAAACATTACCTGAGATTGGTTATCTTCAAGCCAAAGAACTTCAGAAGTATTCGCCCCCACTTTACCATCCACTCGCCATTTAAATGGTTGCTTCTTATTAACCACTTTCAATACCGATCGAACTTGAAGTTGCGATTCCTCTTTATTGACGAACATCACGACGTAAAGAGCACCACGTTTTGAACGAAACAAATACATTGGGATGCGTTTTGATATTCGCTTAATTAGTTCACTAACTCGCGTTCGGTTACCTGCCGCTTTCAGTTCAGCATTAACCAACGAGATAAGATCATTAGAAGTGAATGCTTTTAATACATACTCAACCATGGCCAACCCCCTTAATCCGATATACTCAAATTAAGGGATGCCACATCTCATTCAGCCTTGATCCTTCCAGGCTCCTATCTAAAACAAAAAAACCGCTCAATGCGGTTAAGAATTTTCTCTATTAACGTTTCACTTGAGCCCAAGTTGTATTTGACAGTGGACCTTATCCATTTGATGATTGAGAGATTCGAGCTTCTTGCTCCTTGTTCGTTCGAACATTTTTACCTTATCTTCAGGACGCTGACCTCCCAAGGCATAGAACCACTTCAAATCACCGTTATACTTAGGCTCTTCCATCTCAAATGATTCATCCTTTGCCAGGGCTTTCAGTAATGAAGTCGAATACTCTTCCATTTCAACAAGAAACTGAATTTTTTTAGCGTAACAACTTTCATTTGAATTCAAGCCTTTTGCGATCTGAATTCCACTTGAGAATTCATTAGCTAATGAATCAATGCCGCTTAGGATCGCCGCCGCTTTAGCAAGCCTTGCCAAAACTGAACGTTCTATATCTCGAATATGCTGAGCTTGAGAAAGAATCAGTTTCTCTCGCTTTTGATCATTTAAGAGCGCATTGAGAATACCCTCCCGCTCTTTCACGTTTAGGTGGTATTCTTTTTTTAAAAAGCCTCGCCTTTTGGTCTTTTTATCGATAGTTCTCTTAAGTACCTGAACATCACGAGAAGGAGTACCAACCCGTTTTGTAAGTTTACCCAATTTAGAAATCTCCTCGGATAGTTCAGAGATCTCATTTTGAATTTTTGAACCTTCACTCTTCAAATCCAGTAAGGCCTGGTACCTCTCAGTAACTTGATCCCTAGGGCCTGCTTCATCAAACTCTTTGATTTTCGCTTCTCCTTTGAGGAAATCATTAACAATCAAAACCTCACGAGCTAAACCCCGGTTTACATTTATCTGGTATTCGAGAAAGCTTCTCTCATCTTCCTCCAGTTCGTTCGACCTACTTAATTGACTCTCTAAGTTGAGTGCATTACTTTCAAATTTTTGATAACTCTTAACTGCTTCAGAAGAACTCACAACTACTCTCCTTGGTACACTATTGTTTGCCCAGCACTCAATGAGTAAATATCGTTTTTTAGGTTTAATAGAGATCGGCAGGTAATAGGTCGGTCTGTGTGTTGAAGCTCATTTTTATCCCAATAATTCAAGATGTATTCGTACATTCCCTCTTCAGATATAGATTGAGGGTAATCCCCTGCGATAATAATCTCCGACCCTTGGAATTCACCTTGCATATCAAGATCAAGCAGTTGTTCAGATAACCATGGAGTTACATAATTCAAACCTAAAATGATCGTTCTATACTGCCTGCTTGGGTTCATATGCTGATCACTAATCAACATCTGAAGGTAATCATTCAATATGTTCAATTGACCCTTACGATCATTACTTTTAAGAGGTATGTGAATGTAGTTCCACTGATCTGCTTCAATTAACCTGCTCCAATCGAGCCTTGGTGCCAGGAAAGAAGAATCATCTAAATGCAGATTATGGAAGCGATCTAATCCAGCCGTTACTACACGACGATCAACAGCACTACATGATTCAGCATATTCGTGAATGCACTTTTCAATTTGGAATACAGCTTTAAAAAACCTTGAGGGGACAAACTCCTCAGATTGTAGCTCTGATAAATCAAGTTTCGACTTTATGTAAAAAACTAAATCAGAAATTATTGATTGCGGCGTATTGATCAGCATGCAGGAGATGAGTTGATGTAACGACAGATCGTCTGTGACTCTATATTCAATTTTTGGTTGAGAGTTCTCAGTGAATCTACATTTTAATAAATGAGCTATCGTTCTTACTGACTCTGATAAATTCAAGCCCGGGTGAGTCAAATCGAAGACAAACGTACATAAATTCGGTGAAAGTTTAGAGTTAAAGAATGCTTGTCCTAGGGCTATTTCTGAACAATGCTTGTCAGAACAACCTAAAGAAGCATACCTCTTAGAACCAACGTTCGTGAGCATCATCTAATTCCTATTTTGTTTTGGGGATACCAAGCCTTCTATCAGGCCCGGTTGATAGGAACTCAATGTCACCTATCTAATAAGCAAAAAAAAGCTGGCCGCGAATTTTGGGAGTCCGGTGCCAGCTTCAGTTCAATACAGACCTTGGGTGCAAGCTTGTTTTGGGGAAACGCCGCTGTAAGTCTTTGAACCTAATCGATCAGAGGCTATCTGATTTTGAAATTTAAGATTACTTTACATGGTTTTTTCATTTCAATATCGAAAACAGTTTTTTATGATTAAATTTCACTAATCTTGAATGTCGTATTTTCCTTCTGCTTTAGGCCACCAGAAAAGGTATCCCAGAACAATACATGATCCTTATTAAGGGTCTCCATGCCTTGGGATACCTCAGGGAAGCCTTCAGATATGTCCGAGGTTGTAGGGTAATAAAACGTTTGCGGCATTTTAACGTCTAAAAGCTGCATTCCGGTGTAGTCCTCATCCTTGTCCGGGTACACACCGGAAACAATTACTTCTATGCCAACCTGATCTGTTAAATCTACAAGCTCTTCTAAAAACTCATGATGTTTAGGCTGAACACCAAACGCGACCACTCGAATCTTGCAGCTCTTCTTATAGCTCTTGTATTTTATCATCCTCAATATCTGAACTTTATATTGACTGAAATGTGCGGGAGAGTCTTTATCACTTGAACAAAAAACAGCACAAGCACTTCCACATCTGAAAAATGATTCCAGCGATAAGCTATCTAGCACTCCTTGTGCTTCTGATACACCTGGCACTGAGTCTAATTCCTGGTAACAATAATCTAGTTGCCTGACTTCATTCCTTACTTTCTCAAGCTTTGAAGTAGATAAGTTGAGCGATACGCCTAACGTTTCATCAATCGCTTTTAATACTGCTTTAAAAATCATGCTTAAAGCCAACCGCTGGTGGCGATAGACAGCATCACTAAATTCATCACACAAAACATCACTAACAATAACCTCAAAAATTGCTTCAGCGATATTTTGATCTTCTGAACTAAAAAGCGACTTAATGAAAATCAATACTCCTTCGGCACTGGTTTCCATTAGACATAGAGAAGAATCAACGCTACTAACTGGAAATGACATAGAAGCAGACCCATTTATAAACAACGGAGTGCTATGAACAGATAAACCATTCAATGCCTTACTGTAAGCTTGAACTCTCTCAGTTTGAGTATTGAAATCGAAAACAAATGTTGGGACATCTGGTCGCGCATTCATATTCGAAATAAAATGTAGGAAGGCAAAGTCATCTGCAGATGTTTCCTTTTCTCCCAAATACATTCTCGAACAGACATACCCTAATAATTGGTTCTGTATATTCAGGTTTTCGTCACAACCAAAAATGGCTCCTGATCCTTGGTTAGTTCTATTAAGCAAAATTTGATCAATAAAATTCATGAGTAAGCCTTTGTTTTGGGGTATTTTGAGCAAGCTAGGTCACTCCTAACTTGCCCGTAAATTGTTATTCAGCTACTCAACTGGCCAGTCGTCAGGGAGAACAACATTTGCAGGTTTAGACTTAAATAACGGGTAAAAAAATTCTTGGCCATAGTCACTTTGTTCGTTGAGAAATTCACTAACTATAAAAGTGTTAGCAGGATTTGCCCTAGCATGAACAAGAAACTGATTTATATAATTTTGAATCCTAAAAAAAGGGAGCTGCTTGTTTTTTTCTTTGAATATAGGTATTGCGTAGCTACTACCTGTCAATCCTATTGATTGAGAACCCGCGGAATATTTAGCTCGTGCGTGCTTGGCTGATTCGCCAATATGGTCACCTATCTCGCTACTACCGAAGACATAGACCACCTGTTGGAGAGGTGCGTTCATGATATGTTCCTAATTTTGTTTTGGGGTTGTACTACTCAAAAACACTATAGAACAAAATTTAATCAATTTCTCTATCAAAACCGCCATAGACTCAATGCATTTGTTTTTGTATGTTTTAGCTTTCCCCAAAACAAATAATTTGAAGGTTTAACCATGGCTAAATCAAAATTAGAGTTTGGTTCCGTGAAGGAAGTCAGAAGTTATTTCAATTTACCTCTACGCTTGTTATCAATAAATAATCAATTTTCTTTGCCTACAAACCATCTCCTTAAGTTTGTCTCCTGTCCATATTTCGAAAAGAAGATTTTTCTACTTCGAGTTGCTTTAACAATCTTTACGGTTATCGGATTATCCAGTTACGCACATACTTTGTATGTTCATGGTGAATCAAATATCTTCACGATGTTCGTTTCACACCTAATGACATCAATGCTCTTAGGGTCTGTTTTCATTCATAAATATCTTCGTCATAAGACATATAACAAAATCAGAAATGATGATGATTTCAGAAGAAAAATAATCTCGAATATTGATGAAATTTTAGTAGACATTGAAAATCAATCAGTGATTGTAAAAACAAATGTACTAATAAGCCTTTTTGAACAGATAAAGGGAGACCTAAAAAGTAATTGCCCCGATCTGTATATGAATGCAGCAAAGCTATTGATTGAAGGCTCAGATGAATACGAATCCGAATTTAAAGATCTAAAATACAGTATGTGTGTTGATTTACTGAGAGCATCTAACAATCAACCAGAACCATTGAAATTACCAGAAGCAATTTCTGATAGTGAAATGTCATCCTTGATTGGTAGTAGTTAAAACGAAAGACAAGAGAACTATATGCATCCCCAAAACAAAGTATCCATCATCCCAATTGAAAAGATTTCTGATTTAAAAATGAGTACACCTCATACGTTCATTTACTCTATTAAATCTTTTCCTTCCGATCTTTTTGATAGGTTGAAGGCTTATAAACCCAAAAAAATCATCAGGAAGAACGGCACCAGAATAGGTGTTACTGGTATCATTTCAGAACAACTTCGATCTAAGAAACCGAACCCAGTGCTCTCCTATCCATTTGACGAAAGTACAAAAATCCTCCAGTCAATAAATGATTTTAATACATTTATTGATTCATTGGAGAATGCATTATCGCGAAATGGTGATGTAATGACCCGACTAGTAATTTTGGGTATCGAACATTTAGACAGGAAAGTAAAAGCAAAGTTTGAAACCTTAACCAAGATATACCCATTGCATATTGAGATATATTCATCTAAATCTGAAATGGACCTCACGCAGAAAGAAACTGAAGAAACGATCGTATGACGTTATAAATGAGGCTGGGTTAACCTAGCCTCATTTTTTCACGATGCAATCAAAGAAATGGAATTACATTTATCTCTTAAGCTTTCACTTGTTGAAAAGATCGATGCGTCAAGGTTCTTTGGTCGCCCCCTCCAGCAACGTTTCACGGGGATTGATCCTTTCGGAGTCGCCACATCCATTTTGATAGCAATCGATTCTAGAACAAGTGATAGCAAGCTATCTTCACTGCACAACTGACTACCAAAATGCTTTCTTCCTTCCTTGTGAAAATCTAAGAAACCATCCTTTTTATTAACATGAATATATTCGAAATCTGACCATGAGTAACCCTTCCAACCCATTTCATTTAGAGTAGCAATGTCCAAAAGTTCTGCTGATGGAAGTTGACCAATTATATGAGAACGAAAGTCCTCTAGACTTTTAACCAAAGGACTATCTAAAAGTTCATCTTCAAAAAATGAGCCCATAGCAATTATGAACTGACTAATTAGCTCATATCTCGTGCCAATGAATTCAATGTCCCAGGTATCTTGAGCCTTAGTAAAGACTAGGTAGTATTCATCTAATTGTGAATCACACGTTCTACTGTGTCTTACCGGAACAGGCAATGAGTATCTATAGAGCTTAATGTCTGTGATCATTCTCAAATATCCAAGGTGACTTAGTCTCGTGTTAATTACCAGGGCCAGGTAGTAGGACTATGTACATTCCATAATAGTTCAATTCAACCCCTTCAAGTTCAATTCAGTGTATCAGGTAAACACACTTTAAAACGTGACTGACACCTAAGCTAACCCTTAAATTAATAAGTCGCGCCATGCGACGTTAAGGGGATATGAAGGAATGCTCGAAAATAGAATCCTGAAACAATTCCTTTTGGTCTAGCGATAGATTAGATTCCACATTTCTAGGTAAATGATTTGCTAAAGTGGCTATTAGATCTTTATACCTATCAGTCATATTGAGTTCATGAACATTTTTTATAAATATTGAAGCTTGTCGAAGGCCATCTCTTAATTCATCACTCAAACCATGGTTAGTGTCTGCAACGGAAATTAATAATTTACTAACCTTCATCATATCAATTTCATTCGTATATTCTGGCTGATCGCTTGACTTTGAAATATGTAAGTTAATACCTTCTACTTGAGACCATGCCTGATACCATGCGACTGCATCATTTATAACCTTATCTCTTTCTTCATAGGGAAGTAATTGAAGATCGTTTCTAAAGAATCCTGCTGCAGATTCGATTTGTTGGGTCTTTAATTGCGCATTGCTCATAGCTTCTCTCGCTTTGGGGGTTTAATTCTATTATTCAAATTATATGTTTTTTTGCTATAGCAAAAAAAAACTAAAACGCTTAACTTTTGATTGTGTCTAATTGATAGGAATTTAGTTCTGATGACTCTAAAAAGTGCCGTCTCAAACATCGAGCTTGAATCTAAGGTGTTGGTGTCTACCTTAAAAGCTCCAGATACAGTTTTTGATAGAAAAGTTATATTCATACTGTTAGATGCAAACGGCGAACATGTTGGGATATTTCTTAACAGTCCTCATTCCCTAAATGAGGAGTATCAATCTAATGTTCTTTTTAAAGGCTTTATGGCACCGCCCAGAGACCCGTTACTTTTTGGTGGATACGTTGAACAAAAGACAACATGGGCTCTTACTGATGACCCTCGTGTTAACGGTATTGGAAGTAATTTTAAGATTGCTAAGCTCGAAGATTTAAAAAAGAATTCCAGACTTTACTTTGCCGGTTTAGGGTTTTGTCATTGGGGTAAAGATCAGTTAAGAAGAGAAATTGCGCTAGGCTATTGGGAAATTTCCTCAATTGATATCAGGTCCATTTCCAACCTCGAACTAGATAATACATATTACAAAGCTGTATCAAGTGTTGAGGGTAGAGAAAGCCAGCAAATGCCACCGAGCAATCTATTAAACGCCGCATCAGTATCGACAGGCGAACAAGATGATTTTGTTAAATCAATATATTCAGAGTTCGACCAACAAAGAATAGATTTTAATGAAAGCCAGCTTATTTTTTCGAGCTCAAAATCTGACAATGAGCACAAATACGATGCGATAATAATCGGTCACTCAAACACCAAAACTAATATGTTCTCCTGGGGGTGGGCCACAGGAGAACTGCCAAATTCCGCAAAGGTTAAGTCGCTAGTTCTGAAGCAGATATGCAATTTCTATCATTTCGAGGGTTTTGGTATTGAAGGATTCAATTTAGAAACTTCAGTTACCAATAAGATGTCATTGAGCAAAATTCTTGATGTGTCCAAAGAACATTTAAAATCAAAAGCAATCATTCCAGTTCATCGCGAACCAATTACTTACTACGTCGCCATCTAAAAAAGAGCCCCTTAAGGGCTCCCAGATTTATCTTTTCATTAACTCCGATGGAGAAAAATATGAAGCTGGTTTACTAAAGCTATGATCGAAGCCTTCCGTATCGGCAATCAATGATGTGACAACATAATCTTTTTCATCTAAGTCATAAACAACTTCTGCTGC
>Ga0181589_10005210_pt1 | contig 10396 bp, 4 predicted proteins | sample 071ome_25_FD_132444 | JGI IMG/M metagenome (GOLD analysis project Ga0181589, IMG submission 132444) | Coastal salt marsh microbial communities from the Groves Creek Marsh, Skidaway Island, Georgia - 071410BT metaG (megahit assembly) | ecosystem: Environmental > Aquatic > Marine > Intertidal zone... | reverse complement strand
GTCGATGAATCCACGAGTGAGCGATCCATGCCGTACCGCTCTTCCAACAGTGCTGCAATTTTCCCGTCAGTGTCGACCCGCCCCCGCAATCGACACTGCCTCAGCACGTAGTCGTAGCCGAAGCTCGCGCTCGCCTCCCTTGCGTTCACGTTGTACATAAAGTCGCTGGCCAGCGCGACCTTCTCGTTCACCTTTTGAAGGTAGGACAGGCTGACCAGGCCCGTGTTGGCGACCTGCGCTGTCGAGATCGAGTCTCCGGCGTCGTACCTCGCCGCGAATCCCACCCCAGACCGCCCTTGCTCGGCCAAGTAGAAAATCTCTCCGCCCATCGACAGTTTGGGCGTGACGCTCTGGAAGTAGTTTGCTCCGTAAAACTGCGACGTCCCGGCCTTGACCTGCGCGTTCCAGTCCGAGCCCTTGAGGTCCAGGTCGAACATACCCTGCGACATGCCCTCCTCGCTCGCCATCTGGAATTGCGTCTTCAGGGACGCCATCTCGCTTAGGTCGTACTTGATTCGACCGGTGAGGCGCCCGTCGTTGGTGATGCGGCCCAGCGCCAGGTTGCCCTGGTTGGTGACCAGGTTGGCACCGAACTCGTACGTCCCGATCGGGACCTTGACGATCTGGCCGTTTGCCGTGGGGACCTCCGTGTTTCCCATGAAGATGCTGTGGGAGAGGGCAAAGTTGTTGTTCAGGGGCTTGGTCATGTCGAAGCGGAGGCCTTCAAACACGTCCGGCTTGAGGGACACCATGACCTCTCTGTGCAGCTCTTCGTACTTGACAGGCTGCGGAAGGTTACTGTAGTCCGTTGTGGAACGCTGATGGGTGCAGGGGGTGCGGGTCGGTGAGCGGCGGACGAATGAACGACGGTGATGAAATTGGAGCGTCGTGATGCACGCGACGTACCTCTCCGCTGGCCACGGCCGCCGCCGCGGCGGGCATGAATGGATTCGGCGTTGCCATGGTTACCTCTGGACAAACGGGATTCACTATGGGTTCACGACGACGCGCATACGGGCGATCAGCTCGTCGTCCTGCTCTGTGTCGAGCATGGAGGCCACCGTGACGGCCTCTGCGCAGCTCCAGGCCAGTTCCTTCTTGCCGTTCTTGCCCCGAGACATGCACGAGTCGAGGACGGACACGATCGCGTCGGCGCGAGGGTCGAGCACGTCTGTCCTGCCCCCGAGCCGGATGATGGCGCCGGCGACGTACCCGAGCGCACGGACGCTATGGACGGCCACCTTCTCGTGGTCTCGACAGGCTTCGACGGCGGCGTGGAGGAGCTCTGAGAGCATGGCGAGGCCGTGTTGGCGCGTGGTCGGGTCCCGCCAGGCGTCGGCGATGTGTTCCATGGACGAGTGCCAGATGGTGGCGGAAATGTCCGCGGCAAGGACGGCGGCGTTGATCCGGACGGCCAGGACGGAGTCTTTCAGGGAGGATGCGACTACGCGTACAACGCGCTGCGGCCGGTAGGCGTTGGGGTGGATGGTGGACGGATCGTGGTCGTTGGCGTTGTCCGTGTCGAGTGTCTGGCTCGAGACAAACGGGGCGAGGGCGTGGCTCCGGGTTCGTTCTTTGTCCCTCGAGATCGCCATCAAGACCTCGAGGTAGGCCTTGACGGCGCTGGAGCGGACGGTCGACTCGTTCTCGGCGGCCTCGTCTGCGTGTGCCTCGGCCAAGTCGAGGCAGTCGTCTAGGCGACCGTCCAGGCGACCGGCGGGACGACCGCCTATGGAACCGTCAGAGCGCCGAGCGCACATCGACGCGAGTGAAGCAAACGCCGCGGCGCGGATCCGCGCCGACGGGTGGCCGGCTGCGGCCGCCGCCAGCTCCCAGTCGGCAATCCCCACGTCCCCAAACAGCAGCACGAGCTGCTGCGTGAGCCGTTCTTTGTTCGAATGTTCCTTCTTTTTCTTTGCGATTTCTTTCCGCTTGGCGGTCGTGGCGCCGGCCAGCGTCACCTTGGTTTCGGCCACGAGAGGCGCCAGGGGTAGGAACCGGTCGTCGTCCTCAGCACCTCGGCTCCCACCGTCACAACGAAGCGCCCCGCGGAGCGCAGCCGCCGCCTCGAGCTTGATCCGAGTACTTTTCGCGCTCGCCAATCGCCGCATCAGCACGTCCAGCGCCGCATCCATCCGCTCCCTGTCGTTCGCGGCCGTCTCGTCCGCGCCTTGTTTGATCGAAATGATCCCATTCGTCCCGAAAATCGACGCCAGCGACCCCAAACACGCCACCACGACATCATCCGAAGGCGAATCGCGCACATCACCGACATCGACCTTGGTCAGGAGCGCCGCCACGCACCGCCAAGCCAGCCCCGCAGGCATCCTCCCCCCACCTGCACCCGCACCCGCACCGCCCCCGCCAAGACCCCAGGACCCCACCAAGAACGTCGTCATCGCCCGCACCATAGCCGCACACGCCACGTCGTCCTCCGCATCGCGCGACGAGCACGCCCGTGCTACGCCCGCCTGCAGCGCCTCCACATTCGCCACCACCATCCGCCCCAGCACCTCGGACAGGCTGATAAAACTCTTCACCTTATTATCCCCTCCGGGTACCGTCGCCATCGACAGGTACGCCCGCTGCGCCGGACCCTCGATCAGCGTCGAGATGGACGCCGCCACCGCGTGCCGCACCTTCGGTGCCTCGTCCCCCAGGTGCACATACAGGCCCGACTTGGCCTGATCTGACGGCTCTGGCGGCTCTGACGTAGCGCCCCCGAGCAATCTCGGCCAGTCCCCATGGAACGCCTTCGGATCCGTCTTGACCAGCGTCTGCAGGCAGCTCAGGTACGTCACCCGCGCCGACGTACACCCACAGCACGCCCGACCGAACAGACTCGGATACAGGTCGACGAACGCCTCGCGGACAATCGTCAGGGTCGACGCGGTCGATGCGGTCGATACGGTCGATGCGGTCGAGGCCGACGACGACGGTTCCGACGGCCCGTCCCGCCGACCACCGCCGACCTCGCTCGTCAGCTGGATGACGCTCGTTTGGAGCCGTTTCAATAGCGGAGCGAGGGTTTCATCGTCAGGCGCGTGTCGACCGGGGTTCCGCTTATCGATGGCGACGACGATCGAGGCGATATGTGCCAGAATCACGTCTCTCGTGGACGCCGAACCGCCCATTTCGAATTCGGAGTGTCGTTCCGAACGGTTCGTGTCCGCCAGCCTCTCTGTGGTCCCTGGTACTCTCGTACTGGCGCGGGCATATCTGTCGCGTAGGATATACCAATATGACGGCCGTGGAAGATGCGGCGCCTGCGCCGAGGACGTATGAGGAGGTGCGTGGCTCTTTTCTCGGTGGCGAGCATGGCATCCGGGTTCTAGGCAGCCGTCTCGTCGGCGGCGGCTCGTCCGTTCGTTCGCTCGCCGTGTCCCCCGCGTCCCCTTCTCGCCATGCTCGCCTCGCTCGTCTCGCTCACCCCATCCGTGTATTCCAACGACGGCAATCGCCCGACAGGAGCTGGCGTTTATCGAGCGGCGCTCGCCGAATCACTACGAGATCAAGGTGGGCTTTGTTCCAAATATGCGCGTGCCGGGTATCGTGTATGTCAATGATCAGTTGGACGGGCTTCTGTTCGACGAGCTGAAGGCTGCCGTGGATCGGGGCAACACGGGCGGGTTCTTGCCGGCGGTGAAGCAGATTGCCAACGTGGCGGCGCTTCCTGGGGTGGTTTCGCATTCGGTGGCGATGCCGGACGTCCACTCTGGCTATGGGTTCTGCATCGGGAACGTCGCTGCCATGGACATGGCCGACCCGGAGGCGGTACGTGATGATGACGACGGTCGCGACGATGACGACGATGATGGGAAAACGACTCGCTCGATCGCTCGCTCATTTTTACAATCCAACAACGACACGGCGTAGGTTGTTTCTCCGGGTGGAGTCGGGTTTGATATCAACTGCGGGGTGCGCCTGTTGCGGACGAATTTGATGGAGTCGGACGTGCGGCCGGTGCAAGAGCTGCTGGCGCAGACGCTATTTGACCACATTCCGGTGGGGGTGGGCTCGCAGGGGATTCTGCCGACAACGAAGGAGGACTTGGAGGAAGTCTTGGAGCTCGGTATGGATTGGTCGTTGCGGGAGGGATACGCGTGGCCGGAGGATAAAGAGCACTGTGAGGAGTTTGGAAGGATGTTGAACGCGGACCCGTCAAAGGTGAGTGCGCGCGCGAAGAAGCGGGGTCTGCCGCAGTTGGGGACGTTGGGTGCCGGGAACCATTATGCGGAGATCCAGGTGGTGGACGAGATTTACGACCAGGCCGCCGCGACCAAGATGGGGATCGAGTGCGTCGGACAGGTCTGCGTGATGATCCACTCGGGGTCGAGGGGGCTGGGGCATCAAGTGGCGACGGACAGCATCTTCGCGATGGAAAAGAGCATGTCAAGGGACGGGATCGCATTGAACGACCGGCAGTTGGCCTGCGCGCGGATACAGTCGCCCGAGGGGCAAGAGTACCTGGCGGCGATGGCGTGCGCGGCAAACTTTGCGTGGGTCAATCGCAGTGCCATGACGTTCCTGTGCCGGCAGGCGTTTTCAAAGGTGTTTGAAAAGTCGCCTGTGGAGCTGGGGATGAGCGTAATCTACGACGTCAGCCATAATATCGCCAAGATTGAGGACCACATGGTCGACGGGCAGCTCAAGACGCTGCTGGTTCATCGCAAGGGCGCGACGCGGGCCTTCCCACCCCACCATCCGCTGATACCGGTGGACTACCAGCTGACTGGACAGCCCGTGCTGATCGGAGGGACGATGGGAACGTGTTCGTACGTGCTCACCGGGACAGACCACGGGTTGAGGGCCGCGTGGGGGTCGACGTGCCACGGCGCGGGCCGGGCCCGTTCGAGGAACAACGCGCGGAACAAGCTGGACTACAAGCAGGTGATGGAGAGCTTGAAAGTGAAGGGTATCGCTATTCGGGTGGCTTCCCCGAAGTTGATCATGGAGGAGGCCCCGGAATCGTACAAGGACTGCGACGCCGTGGTGGCCACCGCGCACGACGCTGGGCTGTCCAAGCGGGCCGTCAGGCTGCGTCCCATCGCTGTCATCAAAGGATGATTTGTTTGAAGGGTTCGAATGACTCGATATCATGGGTTAACTTATGCTTAATGCCTCTTGCGGTACTTGAGCCTGGCGAACGAGCGACGCGGGTGAGAGAGTGGCGCGAGTGAGAGCCGAGTCTGGGCGTGCGAAGTGCGAGAAAGGAAGAGCGAGGAATGAAGAGCGAGCGCACGTCAATTCTATAAGCGAGGTCAATTCTACGCACAAATTCTTCTCGGCCTTCTTGGCGGCCTTCTCGGCCGCCAGCCGCTCCTTCTTCAGCCTCGCCGCCTCCTTCGCCTTCAGCCGCTCTTCCATGGCGGCGGGATCCTCGTCGTCGTCTCCGTTGTCCAAGCTCGCCAGAGACGCCACCGAGCTTGCGGACGTCATCGACGCCAGACTCGCCGTGCTGGCGACGTCGGTGAGGCCACCCTCGACCGTCACGCGGCCGTCGGCCACCTGCCAACGCTCGTTCACGCACGAGTCGACGAACTCCGAGTTATGGCTGATGATCAGCACACCGCCGTTATAGTCGTTGATACCCGCGGAGAGCGCGCCCAGGGAGTCGCGGTCCAGGTAGTTGGTGGGCTCGTCGAGCACGAGAAGGTGCGGCTGCAGCCACATGGCCGCGGCCAGCACAAGCTTGACCTTCTGCCCTCCCGAGAGGCCCCGAACGGCGTTATGTGCCGCAATCTCCTCCTCCAAGCCGAAGTCTTCCAGGTGCTTGATCACGCCCGCCTTGCTCAGCGGCCTGTAGTTCCTGAAGTTGGCGATCTTGGCGTCAATCTCCTCGACCATCTTGCCCAGGCCCATCTCGTCGACGAGCTTGGAGCGCGTGTACCATACGTTTTCCCGATCGCTCTGGCCGTACCAATGGACCTCGTACTCGTACTCCTTGGTCTTGCTGCCCATGCGCCTCGAGTTGAGGTAGTCGACGACGCGCTTACCTGCGGCGATGGCGTCCTCCCTGGCCTTGACCTCCTCGTCAGTGAGCTTCCTGGTGGCCTTCTCGGCGGCCTCCCGGTCTTCGCCGTCTCCAAACCTCCACCACATGTACTCCGACGGGGTCTTCTCGAGATGGTCTTCGATGTGATGGAAGGCGTGCTGGGCGACGTAGGCGATGCGGAGGTTGGGATGCCTCCACACGTTCCCGTCCGTGGCGATCGTCTCGCCAGTGATGACCTTGATGAGCGTAGACTTGCCCGCACCGTTGCGTCCGAGAACTCCGATGCGCGACCCCAGGGTGCACCGCAAGGTGACGTCAGAGATCTGCGGCTTTGCGGCCCCGGGGTACTGGAAGGACATCTTGGAGACGCGAATCACCGGCGTGCGCTTGCCCTTGACGCCGTCCAAAAATCCAGGCTCCGGGAACGTGAACTTGAATGCCGCCGCCGACAGCTCGTAGTAGGCCTTGGCCTCCGGCTTGACCTTGACAAACTCGCTCAGGTTGCCCGTATAGTGGACCAACTTGCGCTTCTCGTAGTGGATGATGTCGGTGCACACGTTGTCCAGAAACCCGGAATCGTGCGAAACAATCATCGACGAGATGTCCGTCTTGGTGGTCAGGTAGTTGACCAGCCAAGCCACGTTGGTGGTGTCCATGTGGTTGGTCGGTTCGTCCAACAGCAGGATGTCGGCCCCGATGAGCATGGCGCGCGCCAGCGCCAGCTTCATCCTCCAACCGCCAGACAGCGAAGCGATGGTCGACGCCTGCAGCTGATCGGAAAATCCAATCTCCGTCAGCACCTCGATCACCCGCTCCCTCGACGGCGCCTGCGCCTCCTGCACGACGGGGTCCTCGTAAATGAGGTCGACCACGCTCGTCTCGCTCACGGATCCATCCAAATCGTGAGCCACGTACACCGTACGCAGCTCCTCCTTGGGGGGAAATCCGTCCAACTGTCCGTTGGCGATCGCCTTCATCAGCGTCGACTTGCCGGCACCGTTTGCCCCGCACAGACCGTACCGCCGACCGCGCCGCAGTCGCAGCACCGTATTCGTCAACAGAATCCGGCCTCCGTACGCCAGACTGAACTCGCAGTTGCACAGCTCGTCGTCGTACACCACCTCTTCCTGCACCACCTCTCCCATATGGAACAGCGCCCACTTCCGGATCTTCGCCGTGATTTCCTTCGCCGCGTCGCCCGACGCCGACGACTCCTCGTCGCTCGCACCACCCAACGCAGCCACCAAGTACTCCCCGCACGCCTGCTCCCAGCTCCTCGTCCCGTGAATATGACTCCTAATCAGCGCCGCACACAGCGTCCCCGCGTACCCCACCGCGCTCACCAGCGCCGGCGAGTTCAAATCGATACTGGCATCGGCATCGACACCACGCACCACCTCCTCCACGATCCTCCCGAGCTCCTTCGCCACCTCCTCCCTGGTCGCGGCCACCCCCGCGACCCCCTTCAACTTCTCATCCTCCTCCTTGATCCGCTCCAGCGCCCCCTTTGCGCGCGCCGCCACCTCCCTGAGCTCTGGGTCCGCCGCGTCCTCCCCGACCCGTTTCAACGCCGGAATCAACACGGGCAAGAACGGCCTCGCGTCCGCCGGATCCAACACCAGCTTGCTCATATTCTCGATGATCACCGCCGCCCGCCGCTGCGTCTTCGTACTCCGCTCCCGCAGCGCCCGGTCCATAATCGGCACCAGCACCGCCAAACACGCGTCCTCCATCGTCTGCACAAACGTCGTCGCCGACAGCTTGCTCACCAGCTCCGTCACCTCCGTCGGATTCTTGATACAACTCACCACACTCGCCACGTTCGGATCCAAATCCCTGTTCCCAGCGGCGTAACAGCACGCCGTCAGCGCATCCGTCGCCGACCCCGCCACCTCCACCCTCGAATCGCTCACCGAGTCGCTCAACACCGGTATCAACTCGTGCATCACATGCCCCAGGTCCGCAGGATACGCCACAGCCCGCGCACGAAGACACCGAAACGCCCCCACCCGAACCTGCCACTTGGCCCCGGATTTTGACGACATGACCGACATCAGGTGCTCCACGATCCCCGCCGTCGCATGCGAATTCAGCCCCTCCATCAGCCGCTCCGCCACCCCCCTCGCCATCTCCGACGTCTCCTTGAACTCGAAACACGCCAGGAGAGACGGAAGAAGGTCCATCAACGTCGGCTCCAGCGACTTGGAGAGCGAGCGCGCGACGCGCGGAGAGAGCGCGCCCACACCACCGTCACCCCCACCACCCAACATGGCACCCAACGACCGCAGCGCCGTCGACCTGGCGTGCACACTCCCCCCGTCCCGCAGCGCAGCAGACAACACACCCGGTATACTACTCGCGTACAACGCCGGAACACCGACGTACTCCACGAGCGCCGGGAGCGCCACCGCCGCGTTCACGTCCCCACTGCGAATCCCGCTCGAAATGTCTTCCGCGGCCGCCGACGTGTCGCCCTCTGCCGTCACCAGATAGTCATTCAATGCCGCCTCCGGTGTCTTCTCTTGATGAAGAATAGGGGAAGAGGACGACGGGGCGCTTTCCGCCGCCCGAGCCCGGCCTATCACTCGAACCATGCGGATTTCTGGACGATGCAAACAAGCACAGAAGACTGGAGACTGATGATCTATCCAGTCTCCTCTCGATGATCGATGATCGAAAGGTTGTTGGTACTGATGCGATGGCACATTGGCGGCGAGGGTCGAGACTCGAGACTCGAGACTCGGATGGTCCCCTCCTCGGCGCCGCGAACCTGTCTGCTTCAGAACGAATCCTTTCATTCAGACACGATGACGCTTTGTGCGAGTGCGAGTGCGAGTGCGCGACCCCTTCACGGGAGCGGGACTCGTCCTCGTCCTCGTCCTCGTCTTCGTCGGATCGGTGGCGTCTCTTCTTCCGGTCTTGGTCAGCGTTCAGTCTGTGATGGATTGGGATGGCCGCAGAGGATTCCACGCGCGACCCCTCGGTTGCGGGTTGTACGTGCGTTGGGCTCTGGTGGTTCTGGTGGTTCTGACGGGGAAGGATGCGAGGATCGTGGTCCGACGGGGGAGCGTGTGGCGGGGGAAAATGTCGAGGAGGGAATCGCGTCGAGCACGGCAGAGGCGAAGAACGAGAAGAAGCGCGAGAGAGACGGGGAGTCTGAGATCGATATCACGTTGTCCGACCTGGACGCGATGCTGGGGATTGTCGAGGAGCCAGGGCAGGAAGAAGCGCCGGCGGACTCGGAGCCGTCGCTGAACGTGGAGGTTTCTCCGGCGGTGTTGGAGGCAATTGCCGCGGCGGAAAAGGCGAGGGCGGCCAACGCAGCGTCCTCGTCGTCGTCGTCGTCGTCGTCGTCGTCGGATTCTGCAAATCAGAACAACACGAAGATTGAGCTGTCGAAGGACGTGAACGATTCGATCGGTCGGATCGTGGAGATGGCGAGGAAGCAGAGCCAGGAGCGGGAGCGATCGTCGAGTGCATCCAAAGCGTCCCGCGGGGACGACTCGCCTTCGTCTTCGTCTTCGCAGACGTCTTCGTCTTCGTCGCAGACGCCTGGTGAGGAGGCGATGCGGAAGGAGTTTGAGCAGTTGTTGTCGGCGTTGACGTCGCCGCGTGGTCTGTCGAGCGAGGAGATTGACGAGATGAAGGCCAAGGTGTTCGGTCCGCAGACGTATTTCGTCACGGAAGTGCTTCCGGTGGTCGAGTTCGACCAGGGGATTCTGGTCCGTGGGAATTTCCGGGGGGACCGGACGAAGAAGTATCGGGAGATTTGCGAGAAGATCGAGGCGTTGTACGGGGATCGGTATGTCGTGCGGATGGTGGAGGAGCGCGATCTGATGGATGACGACGTTGGGGAGGACGGTGCTCGGGTGAGTCTGCAGGTGATTCCGAAAGAGGCGGCGATGAAGCCAGAGGCGCAGGGGTGGCAGCGGGCGCTGGCGTTTGTGCTGGTGGGGCTGACGTTGGTGAGCAGTTTCCAGCTGGGGATCACGTCGAATGTGGGGTTGCTGCCCAGGGAGACGCTGTTGTGGTTGGCAAACCCGGAGAATCTGTCTGGGGATGCGGCAAACTTGCTGCCGCCGGGGTTGGAGGATTTCGACCCGCTGCCGTTCTTGGAGAGTGCGGTGAAGGTGGGCGGGTACACGTTGTTGCCGCAGCTGGCGCATGAGGTCGGGCACGTGGTGGCGGGGCTGGCGTTGGGGATCAAGACGGGGCCGAGCTACCTGGTGCCCAACGGGCAGCTCGGGACGTTTGGGAGCATCACGCAGATCAAGAGCTTGGCGAAGAACAAGAGCGATTTGTTCGACTTTGCGAGTGCGGGGTTGGTCGGCGGGTTTGCGGCGAGTCTGGTGCTGTTCACGGCAGGGCTGGCGGCGAGCGCGGCGGGGCAGGGTGGCGGCG
>Ga0181589_10005209_pt1 | contig 10396 bp, 11 predicted proteins | sample 071ome_25_FD_132444 | JGI IMG/M metagenome (GOLD analysis project Ga0181589, IMG submission 132444) | Coastal salt marsh microbial communities from the Groves Creek Marsh, Skidaway Island, Georgia - 071410BT metaG (megahit assembly) | ecosystem: Environmental > Aquatic > Marine > Intertidal... | reverse complement strand
GCAATGAGGTTCCTAACATCCTATTTTTCATCAATTCAGAACTCATCTGTAATTCTAACTGGTTCAAAAAGAATGAAAGAAAGACCTATTTCAATTTTGGTTGATGCTTTAAGAGAGTTAGAGGTTGATATATCATATTTAGAGAATGAAGGTTATCCTCCAATTAAAATTAATGGTAGAGTTATTAGTAAGAAACAAGTTCACCTTCCTGCAAATGTAAGTTCACAATATATTTCATCCCTTATGATGCTTGGAGTATCTCTGCAAAATGGACTAATTATTAATCTCTCAACAGAAATAACCTCTTTTCCATATATTGAGATGACAAAAAAAATAATTGAAAGAATAGGAGGTCATGTTAAGCTTCAATTAAATCAAATTCTGATTGATTCATTTTCAAATAAAATAATACCAAATCAAGTAGTTGAGTCAGACTGGAGCTCTGCATCATATTTTTACAGTATAGTAGCATTATCAGATTTATCAGATTTAACTTTAAATACTTACCACAAAAATAGTATACAAGGAGACTCTCGACTTGTTGACATTTATAGAAATTTTGGTGTTAAAACTACATTTATTAATAATGGAATTCATTTAACTAAGTCAGAAAATAAAATTGAAAAAAAAATATCATTAGATCTTTCAAATAACCCTGATCTTGCTCAAACAATTGTTGTAACATGTTTAGGTCTCGGAATTGATTGTGATCTTTATGGCTTGCATACACTTAAAATAAAAGAAACAGATAGGCTTAAAGCATTGAAATCTGAAATTCAAAAATTTGAAGTTGATAATATAGAAATAACTGATAATTCTTTACATTTAAAAAATAAGTCAAAACTTAAATCAAATATTTCAATAGATACTTATAATGATCATAGGATGGCTATGTCCTTCGTTCCACTATCCCTTTTAAATCCATTAATAATTAATGATCCAATGGTTGTAACAAAGTCTTATGTTAGCTTTTGGGATCATCTTGAAGAACTTGGATTTGAGATTTCAAAAAAATAAATAGTTAAATACTTGACTTTCGGTATTCTAGAATACTATATTTGCCAACTTAATAAAAATTTATGAAGTTATCTAATTTTAGTTATAAGCTACCTCCAAAACTTTTAGCTCAGTATCCATCTGAAGAAAGAGATGAAAGTAAATTAATGCTATTAAACAGAAGCGAACAGACAATTGAGCACATAGTTTTTAGAGATATTATTGATTATTTTAACGAAGGAGATGTAATTGTATTAAATAATACTAAGGTTTTTCCAGCAAGGTTATATGGTAATAAGGAAAAAACTGGTGCAAGAATTGAAGTTTTTCTCTTAAGAGAATTAAACAAAGATCAAAGACTATGGGATGTTTTAGTTGACCCCGCTAGAAAAATTAGAATTGGAAATAAGCTTTATTTTGGTGAGGATGAAAGTCTTGTAGCTGAAGTTATTGATAATACTACATCAAGAGGAAGAACTTTAAGATTTCTTTTTGATGGCCCCTACGATGAGTTTAGAAATAAACTTCAAGAATTAGGCGAAACTCCCCTTCCAAAATATATAAAAAGGCCTGTTGAAGAAAATGATAAGGATAGATATCAAACTATATATGCTAAAGACGAAGGTGCAGTTGCTGCACCAACTGCTGGTTTGCATTTTTCAAAACATTTACTTAAAAGACTTGAAATTAAAGGAGTGCTTCTTCCTGAAATTACACTTCATGTAGGACTAGGTACCTTTAGCGCAGTTGATGTTGAAGATTTATCTAAACATAAAATGGATAGCGAAGAACTTATTATAAGAGAAAATTCAGCTAACATAATAAATAATGCCCTAAAAAATAAGAAAAGAATTTGTGCAGTTGGAACTACAGTAATGAGAGGCCTTGAAAGTTCCGTCTCATCATTTGGAACTGTTAATCCTTATGAGGGTTGGACTCATAAATTTATATATCCTCCTTATGATTTTTCTATTGCTAACTCAATGATTACTAATTTTCATACACCAAAGTCAACTTTAATAATGATGGTGGCAGCTTTTGGTGGAGTTGATTTTGTTTTAAAGGCATATAAAGAAGCAATTAAGGAGGAATATAATTTCTTCTCATATGGAGATGCTATGATGATTATCTAAGCCTAGGGTTTGAATATTTCCAAAAAAATAAAAAAACCCATTTCTCAAGAATTAAAAATTTTTGAAAAACAATTTTTTAGTTCAGTCTCCTCTAAAATTAGGTTGCTCGATTTAATTCTAAAGTATATTTTAAAAAGAAAAGGAAAACAAATTAGACCTATTCTTGTAATTCTTTTTTCTAAAATGTTTTCAAATGGAAAAGTTTCATCAAAAACATATAGAGCTGCCAATTTAGTTGAATTAATTCATTCTGCTTCACTAATTCATGATGATATTGTAGATGATAGTAATATTAGAAGAAAGTTTCTTACTATTAATGCTTTATGGAAAAATAAAATTTCTGTATTAGTAGGAGACTTTTTTTTGTCTAAAGCTTTACTTATTTCTACTCAAAATAAAGACTATGATTTATTAGACCAGGTATCAAATGCGGTAAAAGAAATTTCAGAGGGAGAATTATTCCAAATTCAAAAGTCTAGGAGTTTTAATATAACAGAAGAAGATTATATCATGTTGATCACAAAAAAAACAGCATCTTTATTCTCATGTTGTTGTATGCTTGGGCTAATTTCATCTGGTAGTGAAAAAAATAAAAATGTTGAAAATTTTGGATTATACTTAGGGATTATTTTTCAAATAAAGGATGACCTTTTTGATTATTCTAAAAAAAGAATTGGAAAACCAACTAAAGATGATTTAAAAAGTCAAAAAATAACCCTTCCCTTAATTTATGCAATAAAAAAGGCAAGTCAAGTTGATATTAGATCAATTAGACCTGTTCTAAAAAGAAAAAAACTTTCAAAAGAAGATAAGATCATTATTAATAGGTTTGTGAGTCAACATGAAGGATTTAAATATGCTGAAAGTGTAATGTTAGATTATAAGAATAAAGCTTTAAAAATACTTGAAAACTTTCCAGATAACGAATCAAAAAATTCGCTTAAAATCTTATTGGATTTTATCATTGACCGAAAGTATTAATTTATTATATTAATGCTTAAATTAAAAGGTTTGATTAGTAAAGACACTATTGACAAAGTTTTTGAATATGCTAGAGTTGAAGAGGTTATATCTGATTTTATAGCTTTAAAAAAAACTGGTGCTAATTTCAAAGGTTTAAGTCCCTTTACTAATGAAAAGACACCAAGCTTTATTGTTTCCCCATCAAAACAGATTTGGAAAGATTTCAGTTCTGGTAAAGGAGGTAATGTGATTGCTTTTCTTATGGAGCATGAACAATTTAACTATCCAGAGTCAGTTCGATACCTAGCTAATAAGTATAACATAGAAGTAATAGAGACAACAGATAAATTTGAAAATGTTGAAGAAAGAAATGCAAGAGAATCTCTATTTATTATTAACTCATTTGCTCAAGAATACTTTCAAAATATTTTATCTAAAGAAGATATTGTGAAAGATTATTTAATAAACAGGGGTCTTTCAGCTTCAACCATTGATAACTTTAATATTGGCTTTAGCCCTGATTTAAAAAATAGTTTTTACAATAAATCAATTGAAAATGGATTCACAAGGGATTATTTAATTGATACAGGTTTGGTTATTGCAAATGAAGATAATTATGTTGATAGATTTAGGGGGAGAATAATGTTTCCAATTAAGAGTATTTCAGGCAGGATACTAGGATTTGGTGGAAGAATAATTAATTCAAATAAAAAACTTGCAAAATATATAAATTCTCCGGAAAGCAAAATCTACAATAAAAGTAAAACTCTATATGGTATTTATGAATCTAAACAGTTTATCGTAAAAGATGATGTTTGTTATTTAGTTGAAGGTTATATGGATGTTGTTCAATTACATGAGCATGGAATAAAAAATGTTTTAGCTTCATCTGGAACTTCTCTAACCAAAGATCAAATAATTCTCATTAAAAGACTAACACCAAATATTGTAATCCTTTTTGATGGAGACCAAGCAGGTCTATCAGCATCTTTAAGAAGTATCGATATGATTTTAGAGGAAGGCTTAAATGTTAGAATTTGCCCTTTACCTAATGGGGAAGATCCTGATAGCTTCGTAAAAAAACATAAACGTAATAAAATGATTAATTATATTGATGAAAAATCAAAAGATCTAATTGATTTTATATTAAGTGTTAATAAAGAATATAAAAATGATGAGGATAAAAAAGTCAATATAATTAAAAGTATTCTTAAATCAATTTCTCTGATTCCCGATTCTCTTAAACAAGAGGTTTACATTAAGAAACTTTCTTCTGTTTTATCTATAGATGAGTCATCTCTTTTTAGATCTTTTTCTACAATTGAGACTGCCAAAAAAATACAAAAAACAAAAATTTCAAATAATTCTGGAGATAATTTATATAAAGTTAAAACTTCAAAAAAGGAAAATAGAAGTGAATACATATATCAATTAGAAAGACAAATTATCAGTATTTTGTTAAAGTATGGTGCTGAAGAAATAATTTTTGAAGATGTAATTTTAAACAAAAATGAAAAAGGAGATATTGTTGAAAATAAAAAAGAAATTAGATCTAAAGTGTTTGAAAAAATATATTTAGATCTTCAACAGGATGAGATAGAATTTACTCATGAACCTTTTAAAGAGATATACAATAAGCTTATAAATAGTTTCCATAATCAAAACTTAGTTTCCATTGACAGCTTTATAAATGATCTTGAACCTAGTTCTAGTAAAATAGTCTCAGATATTCTAATAAATGATGAAAAGTATCAGCTTCATGATTGGGAGAAAAAAAATATTTATGTAAAAAAAATTGGTAGTGAATTAAGTCAACTGGTTAATGAAACTATATTAAATATGAGAAGATATTTGATTGATAAAAAAATTAACGAACTTCAAGATAATAGTAATGATAACAAGGAAAAAGTTCTTGAAGAGGTTATGAGCTACTATAGTTTAAAGAAACTTTTATCAGCAAAGCTTAATAGGGTTGTTTGATATGCTTTCTAGCTAAAATAAATAGGTCTGTTTTTGAATTAACCTCTAACTTTCTCATTATTCTTGTAATATAGGTATTGACAGTCTTTTGATTTATGTTCAGTTTTATAGATATTTCAATATTTCTTTTACCTCTAAAAAATAATTTAAGAACCTGAAGTTCTCTTCTTGAAAGACTATTAATTTTTTCTGTGTTGTAATCAAAGTTGAACCGATTTTTAAGCCTAGTAAACTTATTTAATTCACCAGAGCTATATCTTGAAAATGCAATTTCTTGAAGTACATATCTAATAGTTTTTTTCTTTAGATTCTTTGTTAAAAATCCTGAGGCACCACTCTTTAGAAGTTGTAATGATTTGTTCTCATTTAAAATAGAAGTAAAAATAATTAATGGAATATCAATTTTATTTTTTTTTAAAATCTTTAAGATGTCTAAAGCTGTACTTCCATTAAGATTAATTTCAGAAATTATAAAATTTATATTCTGTTCCTGAATAGTTTCAATTAGAAGATCTTTATTTTCTAGATATGAGCATACCTCAAACATCATAGAGTTTTTAAAAATAGATTTTAAACCAATATGAATTATAGGATCACAATCAAGAACTAAAATTTTTAATTTCTTCAAAACTTAAAGATATTCTTTTGGTATTTTACATACTGGAATAGGATCCATTTTATGTTTGTTCGTAATATTAAATGAGTTATATATTTTTAATACGTCTTTTTCTCTTTGAGATAAATTTTCTTTATTATCATAATTTATCATTGCTTTTTCAATTTCCTCATATGATGCTCCAATCTGATCTTCATCACTTCTGTTGTCATTCCATAATCCGTCATTTGGTTCAGCTACGATAATTTCATTAATAATATTATGGAATTTTGCTAAACTAAACACCTCTGATTTTAGTAAATCAGCAATTGGACTAATATCTACTCCTCCGTCTCCATATTTTGTATAGAAACCTATTCCAAAATCTTCAACTTTATTTCCTGTTCCAGCAACAATATAATTATAAAGTCCAGAAAAATAGTATAGTGTAACCATTCTAAGTCTAGATCTAGTGTTAGCTAAACTAAGCTCATGTTTGTCTGAGCTATGATTAGGTAAAGAACTAACAAAAGATTCAAATGTTTTATCTAATTCTATTTTTTTTGAAGTAACATTTTGAAAATTAGTTTTTAACCAATCGATATGTTTTCTTGACCTTAAGACTTGGTCTTTGTTCTGATATATTGGCATTTCTAGACATAAGACATCTTGCCCGGTCTTAGCACAAAGAGTAGAGGTTAATGCTGAGTCAACTCCTCCTGAGATACCTACGACTAGACCTTTAACTCCAGATTCATTAACATAGTTATTAATCCAACTAACTATATAACTTGAAACTTTTTCCGGATACTTCATCAAATGGTATTTGGTTATATTTGTGCAAATCTAGTGCATATTAAAATTATATGAAAGAAACAGAAATAACAATTAAAGTAAAATTAGATCAAAATAATATTCCTGAAGAAATAATGTGGTCTGCACCTGATGGTGGTATGAAGGACCAGTTTTCAAAAGCTATATTTCTTTCATTCTGGGACAGTAAACAAAAAGAAACTTTGAAAATGGATCTATGGACAAAAGAAATGCCTGTTGATGAAATGAAAACGTTTTTGCTTCAAACACTTCAATCAATGAATCAAACTATTTCAAAAGCAATAGGTAATGAAGAGTTAATAAAAATTATTGATGAATTTTCCCAAAAGTTTGAGAGTGAAATTAATCAAGATACTAAATAGAGTGTTTCTTAATGGATTTATCTACAAACTTTAAAATTTCATCCACACCTATATTATTCCAAGCTGAAGTAACAAAAGTCTCAGGGAGATCCTCCCAAAAGTTAAGAAGTGCATCTTTATAAAGTTTAACTTTTTCATTTACTGAACCTGTTTTAATCTTATCAGATTTTGTAAAAACTATGACAAACGGGCAAACCATGCTATTAAGGTATTCCATGAATTCAAGATCAATCTTTTGGAGGTCATGTCTAATGTCAATTAATAGTAGGGTAAAAAGAAGTTGTTTCCTAGACTTAAAATAACTTTCATGAATTAATTTGATTTCTCTAATTACTTGTTTTGAAGTATTTGCATATCCATATCCAGGTAAGTCTACAAAGTAAAATATATCATTAATTTTAAAATGATTAATTAAAAGAGTTTTTCCTGGTTTTGAAGATGTTTTTGCAATTGATTTTTTATTAAGTAATGTATTAATTAATGAAGATTTTCCAACATTAGACCTTCCTACTAGGGCAAATTCAGGTAAATTTCCTTCTGGACATTCACTGATCTTGCTGCTGCTTTTTTTAAATTCTGACTTAATAATTTTCATAATCAAAAAGATTATAAGTTATTTTTAGAGAGCCAATCTTCCATAATTTTATTAAATATATTAGGGTGTTCCATCATTGGAGCATGTCCACATTTATCAATCCATGATAAATCGGAATTTGGAAGAAGTTTATTAAAGTCTTCTGCAACATTTGGTGGTGTTACGGAATCTTGTTTACCCCAAATAATTAATGTTTTAGTATTCATTTTGGGAAGATCTTGAGCCATATTATGCCTTATTGCACTTTTAGCAAGAGATAAAGTTTTAACTAATTTTCCTCTATCATTAACACTTTCAAAAACTTCATCGACAATTTCTTTTGTTGCTATTTTTGGATCATAAAAAACCTCTTCAGTTTTAGTTTTTATATATTCATAATTACCTCTTTTAGGATATCCATCACCAATCATTGACTTTTCGTATAATCCAGAGCTACCAGTTATTATTAAACCGCTTATAAGCTCCGGATAATCTCTTGCAAATAATAATGCTACATGGCCTCCTAATGAATTACCCAACAAGACTACATCTTTTAATTTTTTATATTTTATAAACTCAAAAACAAACTTGGAGAAAGTTGCAACATTTGTTTTTAAAATGGGTGTAGAATCAATAGGAAGTTCAGGAATTATAACTTTATGTTTATGACTAGGAAAATAATCATATACTCCTTTAAAATTACTTAAACCCCCCATAAGACCATGTAATATTATTATTGGTCTTCCCTCACCATCTTCAATATAGTTAAAGCCACCTTCGTTAATTAAATATTTCTCCATAAATAGTGAGTATTTAAGACTTTAGTTAAATCATATTTTGTGCACAGACTTAAAGATTTTAGCACAAATATATACATAAAGAATAACCTATTTTTTATACATCTTAACTCATTGTAAATCAGGATAATGGATGAAAAAATTTTTTTTTATCAACAAAGTGGTAAAAAGTGGTAAAAAGTGGTAAATAAATTTTATATTTGAGTAAATCAATATTAATGCAACACTTTGTTGGCACATATGAATGTAAGGCAGATGATAAAGGAAGAATTATGCTTCCTATGTCTCTCAAAAAACAACTTTCTGATAAACTTAAAAATGGTTTTGTAATAAAAAGAGCTGTTTTTAACCATTGTCTCGAGCTCTATCCATTAAAAGAATGGGATGAGTTAATGGGTAGTATAAATAAGCTTAATAGATTTAATAAGAAAAATATAGATTTCATTCGAAGATTTACAGCAGGTGTTAGACAGATTGATATTGATATTTCAGGAAGAATTTTAATCCCAAAGGATTTAATAAATCATGCAAAAATTAAAAAAGAAATAGTTGTATCGTCTGCAGTAAATATTCTTGAAATATGGGACAAATCATATTACGAAAACGCTATTGATGATGCAAAATTTGATTTCGGAAGTTTAGCAGAAGAAGTAATGGGAGATAAAGATGAATAACAGATATCATATTCCGTTATTATTGAGAGAGTCTATAGAAGGGCTAAATATTTTACCTAATGGTGTATATGTTGATGCAACTTTTGGGGGAGGAGGTCATACTAAAGAAATTTTAAATCATCTTAACTCATCTGGAAAAGTTATAGCATTTGATCAAGATACAGATGCAATAGAAAATCAAATTGATGATAACCGTTTAAAGCTTATAAAATCAAACTTTAAATATTTAACTAATCACCTTAGATACCTACAAATTAATAAAATAGATGGCCTTCTTGCTGATTTTGGAATTTCATCATATCAAATTGATACTCAAATGAGAGGCTTTTCTATAAGATTTGACTCAGATCTTGATATGAGAATGAATAAAAATCAAAAAAAAAATGCAAAACATATATTAAATAAGTATAGTAGTGATGACTTAAATTATATATTCAAAAATTTTGGTGAGCTTAAAAGTTATAAAAAAGTCTCACAAATTATTATTAGTCAAAGGTCCAAGCAAAAAATCGTTACAACAGGTGATCTAATAAAAATATTAAAGCCAATATCACCCAAAAAGGACAGTAACAAGTTTCTAGCTAAAATTTTTCAAGCTATAAGAATTGAAGTTAATGATGAGCTAGAAGTAATTAAAAAATTGCTTGAGGGTTCATCAAAATTCTTAAATAAAGGAGGAAGACTTGTCTGTATTTCATATCATTCTCTAGAAGACAGGTTAGTAAAAAGATACATTCAAAATGGAAGTTTTAATCAACATGTAGAAAGTGATATTTATGGTAATAAAAACGTTCACTTTAAGAAAATAGGCAAGATTATTACTCCATCTATTGATGAATTAAATAAAAATAATAGATCAAGAAGTGCTAAGCTAAGAATTGCTGAAAAAATATGAAAAATTTTCTATCGTTTATAAATATTGATTTTCTAGCAGGTAAAGACTCTAGAAAAAATTGGAGAATGCTAATGTTTATTTCTTTTTTAATTATGATGACTATCTACAGTAGTCACAGTGCTGATCAAAAGGTCTTTAAAATATCTGAGTTAAATAAAGAGGTAAATAACTTAAACAATATATCAGTGTCAACTAAAATAGACTTAATGAATGTGAAAATGGAGTCTAAGGTAACGTCTAAATTGAATGAACAAGGTTTCTATCCTTCTAACAATCCACCAGTAAAAATTATCATAAGAGACTAGTATGAAAAAATCTGATAAAAGAATTATTAATAGAATGAACATTGTGTTCTTCTTATTTCTTTTGTTTTCTTTTTTTGTTATTGGAAAGATATTCTACTTACAAAACACCCATGAACAAAATCCCTCTGTATTAATTGAAACTATAAAAAATGTTGAAGTAGAATCTTCAAGAGGAAATATCTATTCTGAAAATGGTGATTTAATAGTGTCAACAGTTACTATGTACGAGTTGAGATGGGACTCAAAAATTCCAAGTCAAAATCTTTATAATTCAGGTTTAGATGACTT
>Ga0181589_10005204_pt1 | contig 10400 bp, 5 predicted proteins | sample 071ome_25_FD_132444 | JGI IMG/M metagenome (GOLD analysis project Ga0181589, IMG submission 132444) | Coastal salt marsh microbial communities from the Groves Creek Marsh, Skidaway Island, Georgia - 071410BT metaG (megahit assembly) | ecosystem: Environmental > Aquatic > Marine > Intertidal zone... | reverse complement strand
GTCATATCCGTCATCCGGTCCCCACGAATCCGTCAAGGTCCCGCCCGGCAAGTTGTCGAACCAATCCATGCACCATTCGAATACGTTCCCATGAACGTCGTGCAATCCCCATGGGTTCGGTTCCTTTTCTCCCACCGGATGAGGTTGAAGCCGGCTGTTTCCTTTATACCATGCATATTCATGGAGGGATTCATAAAACGGATCATCTCCATAACTGAATCGGGTGGTCGTCCCGGCGCGTGCGGCATAGGCCCATTCCGCTTCAGTGGGGAGACGATACTCAAAGTCCTCCGTGAGATTTCCCGCCTGTTGTTCCTAACCTGCCTATTCGATCTATCGTTTGATGAGTTGATACCAGTGACTGGCTTGATCAAAGGGAATGAGGATTTTACTTGCTCCCTCGGTGTCCGGGACGTCGGTCCAGTTTGGAACAGGCATGGTGGCTGTTTGTTGCAGCAATATTCCGGGAGCTCCCAACCAGGACAAGCGCACTCCATCGGTTTCAATCGAAGGAGGGTTCAATTTGAGTTCGGGAGTGATGCGGTAAATCAAAAGACCGTCCTTACCTGCAGCAACGTAGGCGAGGTCACCGTGAATCTCCAAACCATAAGTGTCGAAGTCAGAATCATCTGAACTTACTTTGATGAGCCTGGATGGATCCCCGTAATCGAATACCGACAATCCTTTCCCGGTGACGGCAGCATAGGAACTCTCCATGAACGCGACTTTATGGGCGTGAGGCTCAGTTATGCTCGCAGATTGTTTTGGATTGGCAGGATCACTCATGTCAATGAGCTCCAGGCCAGTGAACAAATCACCGTGTGCAGCGATGATCCATGAATTCTTCCAGGCAAGGTCCTGAACGGACGCATTCGGATAGTAAGAGGTAAGCAGATTCGGCGAGGTGGGGGAGGTGATATCCAAAATTTGAATACCGCCCCAACCCTGGCTGGCCGCTGCATAGGTGCCGGAAGTTGCGATGCCTCTGATGTTCCATGTTTCATTTTGAGAAAGTTCGTTCGAAGGCCACACTCCTCCGGCTCTCATTGGATTCTGCAAATTCAGAGCGTTCCATCCGTTTTCACCTCCCATGAAAACAAAATCACCTGAAGGCAACATGACCTCATCGCTCTCGGTAACCATCACTTCTTGCGTAGGGGCGATCGGGTTGTTGATGTTGAGCAATTCATAAATCCTTCCGTTGACATGCAGTCGATTTTTTTCGATGGCAACTTGATGGATGTTTGACGAGTAATGTCCAACTATTTTTGGCACCGTCAGATCACTCGCATTCAGGATGCGCAGTCCATCAAAGCCATCTGCCAGATAAATGTAAGGGCCCGACACGGCAACATCCGTCGAAAACCCCGGTCGAGTGAAGGTGGTCGGATCCTCGGGCCAACGTCCGATCAGTTCAATACGCGTCCTGGGAATAGGGGTCAGGATGGCGGTGTCGCTGTCGATGGATGCTTGTCCATCCGTCACACGTACCCAGTAACGTTCCTGTTTGGTGATCGGATCGGTGGTCAAGGTGGATTGAGTCTCTGTTGCAAGTGGTTGGCTGGTATCCCCGGTTTCACCAAGGTACCACTGGTAAGACAGGGGGGCGTCCGCAAATGCTTTTAACTGGATCGTGGCACGATCTCCTGAAGCCAGACTGAGCGACTCGGGTTGCTGAATCAACTTCACGCCCTTTTTGACCATGCTGTAAGCAGCCAAACCAAAACCCTGTTCCAATACATAAACATACCTATTGGACATCCCCACGTATGCAGCCGGTCCAAGGGTGGCAATGCTGCCCAGATGGTGGGGGACATCATGATCGCTTACGTCATATATGTTTACCCCGTATTCACCTTCGGCCGTCAATAGGTAGTCCTGGTAGGTCGTCAGGTCCAATACTTCGCCCTGGGCTGTATGATCAGAACGAAGCTCGGGGTTCGTCGGATCATTCACATCCACCACGGCAAATCCGTGTTGTCCCAACCCGACAAACGCCTTGTCTTCGGAAACATGCAAACCACCCACCCGACGGGCGTCATTCTTCCAATCGTTTGCAGGGAGGATGGCGGTCCCTGAACTGGAGCCATCCAAAGGGCTGTCTGTCGGGAAGCTGTCCAACTGGTCCGTTCCCCCATAGACAAACGAGTTTTGATACAGATGATTGCCATCAATGAACAATCCACCGGTGACGGCATTACCATCCGTTATGATTTGTTCGATGATTTGCGGTTTGGCTGGATTGGAGATGTCGATTTTATTCAGATGACCACGAAACCGGTTCGAAAGCGGTTCACTCATTAATCCGGCAACATACAAGTGATGTCTCTCCGGGTGATGAAGGATTTTAGGTGGTGGCGACAACCATATTTCGATGGGGAGCGTGATTCGGGACAGGCACTGAAGGGATTCGGGGTTGGATGCGTCCAGGGTTTCCAGTTTCAAAATGCGGTTTTCCTTGCCAACAATAAAAAGTAGATCATTCGAATACTCCAATGCATCAACTGCGTAAGGGACTTGATATTCTCCAACTTTTTGGGGACTTGAGGAGGACGAAAGATCCAGAAACTCAATCAAGGCATGATGCTTCCGATGATCCGTGCTGAACATGATTCCCTTGTCGCCGTCGCTGATGAATTGGCGTGGTGTCAATCCGGTCTCGAACTGACCGAGGATGCTCATTTGGTTCGGGTCCTTGATGTCAATGATTTGAAGTCCCCCGTAGGAATCGGCGACATAAGCAAGGCCGTTCTTGATCTCCAAATGGGTGGCGTTTCCGGGCGTGTCTATTCGGTTGATGAAAACAGGTTGGGCAGGATTGCTGATGTCAATGACCGCCAATCCCTGAATGCCCGTGCAGACATAAGCGTAACCATCCTGAATGCTCAATCCCTCGTATCCTCCATCGATTCCATAACTACCGTTGGAAGTATTGTTTATTGGAAAGACACTGAAATTCAGTGAAGCAACGAGTGATGGATTTGAAACATCACTCGTGTCAAAGACAGAAAGCGTGTCAACGAGATTGCTCTGATTTGAATCTGTGCGATTAAAATTGCGATGTGTTGCGAAAACATACGGACCTTCTACCTGCCAACCTCTCAGAATGCCGCCAGCATAAGAAACCCCTGCCACATTGAGAAACTGGGCATTTTCCCAGTCTGAAATGTAAATGTATCCCCCGGGTGATACATAAAACTGATCTCCGACTGATCTTATCGTGTCAGGTACGATTACATCGTCTCTCCCGTATTTTAATTGGATAATATCGATCAGAGTGGGATTCGATGGATCACTCACATCCAGACTGCGAATGGCGGTTTGTGAATGGATTTCACCTTCACCGATCAGCAAGCGATTGCCTTCGAAATCCAGACACCTGATATCAGTGCCCAAAGAATAGGTCGCGATTTCTGAAGGATTCTCTGGTGATTCCAAACTTAAAATGTGTAACCGGCCCCGATGTTCGCCTGTTTCCTGAAAGTGACTGCCCCTGTGTTGTGAAGTTGCAGCATAAAGATGATCGTTGTGAACCCTGACCATTTTTACATGCTGCCCCTCAAAATGATGACCGATCCACTCGGGAGAGGCGGGATCCTTGACGTCAAGCACCAGAAGTCCACCGTCACCAATTGCGAGATAAGCGTATTGTCCATGCACGGCAACTTCCAGGACTGGGCTGCGAGGTTGATCCGGCCAGCTTGCGACTTTTTGGAAATTGAGCGCTTGAGCGCCCCTCTCAGCAGCGGATACCTGCTGTGCAGATGCCAGGACGGTAAAGAAGGTGACGAAAATCGGTAAAACGGAATCCAAAAGAGGAGACCACCAAGCCAAGGCGTGACGGAAGGCTGTATGTTTCATACGCATTATTTGCAATTTCAACAATGAACAACATTACCCCCTCTCGGTAATAGTCATACACCTACCAAAAATGATGCCGGATGTCGATGCAAATGTCATTGAGATCAGAATATGGGGTGCATCTCACTTGATGCCTTGAAGGAGCAGAAACGCAAGGATTTCTATGGAGTGCGTGCGACTCGGCGCCGCTTTGGATATGATCCATCTGCTCAAACCATATACTTCATTTAAACACACCCACCCATACCCCAACGCGTCATGTTATTCTGGTTACGGGCTGCTGACATGGACTAGATTCCGAGAGATGAGTATGCTGAGGCATTATCCAAAGGTATCCAAAGCGGCGCCGAGTCGCACGCATTCCATATGGCTCTCGGCTCACACATATAATTTTAGAAGGAACTAAGATGCGCCCCAGAATATGTCATCTTGATACACAGTACATAAAGGTGTACATTCTGCTCCGCTGGATCTGAAAGTGTATGAATAGAAAAGTCACGTTTACCGAATTTCGCAAAAATGCCTCCGAGCTGTTTTCAGATGTTGAGCAGGGAGAAAGAATCATCATAATTCGTCATGGAAAACCGATTGCAGAAGTGTCTCCTGTTTCGGTATCGAACAAGTCACCCGCATGGAAACAACTTTCTTTGCGACTCGCATCAACGGGAACTGATCTATCATCTGCTATTCTGGAAGAGCGGTCCAATAAAGATGTTCTTTGATTCGTCCCTCCTCTTGTTCAGCTCAATATGTCCCTGATGACTTTTGTTTCTTCGACTCCGGTGAGTTTGAAATCCAGTCCCTGGAAGCGGTAGGTGAATTGTTCATGATCAATGCCTAGGAGGTGGAGGACGGTGGCATGGAGGTCGTTGACGTGAACGGGATTTCTGGCCACGTTGTAGCTGAAGTCGTCGGTTTCTCCCCAGGTGGTGCCGGGTTTGATTCCGCCTCCGGCCATCCACATGGTGAAACAGCGGGGGTGATGATCGCGTCCGCCTTCGGGACTGTCCCATTTGCCCTGACCCGCGACGCCTCTTCCGAATTCGCCTCCCCAGAGGACGAGGGTGTCGTCGAGCAGACCGCGTTGTTTGAGGTCCTGGATGAGGGCTGCGCTGGCCTGATCGGTGTCGCGACAGCGGGCAACACACCAGGAACTCAGGCGGCTGTGATGGTCCCAATCGGGATGAAATAGCTGGATGAACCGGACGTTGCGCTCGGCAAGGCGACGGGCCAGGATGCAATTGGCGGCGTAGCTGCCGGGGCGTCGGGAATCCGGACCATAGAGTTCAAAGGTCGAATCCGGCTCGTCACTCAGATCGGTTAAACCCGGGATGCTGGCCTGCATGCGGTAGGCCATTTCGTATTGACGGATCCGGGTTTCGATTTCGGGATCGCCGGTTGCCCGGGATCGCAGTTCGTTCAGTTCGGAAAGCCCGTCGAGCATGCTGCGCCGGAGCTGTCGTGGGAGTCCGTCCGGATCTTTCAGGTAGAGGACCGGATCTCCCGAGTTGCGGAGTTTCACGCCTTGGTAACGGGATGGAAGAAAGCCGCTGCCCCAATAGTGGTCGTATAAAGGTTGATCAGACGGACGACGCATTTTTGAGAGCAACACCAGGAAGTCCGGCAGGTCTTTGTTTTCACTTCCCAGACCATAACTCACCCAACCGCCCATGCTCGGTCGGCCGGGGATTTGGTGTCCGGTGAGAAAATGAGTCATGGCGGGGGCGTGGTTGATTTCATTGGTGGTCATCGATTTGATGAAGCACAGTTCATCTGCCACTTTTTTGAGGTGCGGCATCCATTCACCAATGGTGGCGCCGCTTTGCCCACAACGTTCGAACTGCGTGCGAGAGGGCATGATCAATTGTTTTTGATTCGCCGTCATGGTGGTCAGGCGTTGTCCTTGTCGCACGCTGTCGGGGAGCTCTTTGCCGGCCCATTTTTGAAGTCCGGGTTTGTGGTCGAACAGTTCGATCTGGGAAGGGCCACCGGATTGGGTGAGAAAGATCACGCGTTTGGCTTTGGGGGCAAGACGGCCCACGGCGGGATGAAGTCCTGGTTCGGTAACATTGGTTTGTGCCGCCAGTGATTGTTTCAACAAGTCGGCCAGCGCCAGGGAACCGATACCGAGTCCGGTGCATTTGCCCAGGAAATAACGGCGGGTTACGTTGAGTGCCTGCTCCATGTTGTGTTGATCGGACTTATTCATGGGTCATTGCTTCGTCGAGGTTGAAAATCATGTTGGCCATCCACATCAGGGTTGCGTGCCGGATCGGGTCGAGCGTCGGAAGGGCGGTTTGTTGTCCCACGTTGAGTAGTGCGCGGGCTTCTTCCGGATGGGTTTGATAATGGGCCAGTGTGTTTTTCCATTTGCTCTGGATGATATCCCACTCCTGCGCCGTAAAGGATCGGCTCAAAATGCGTGGACCAAGTTGCCGCAGGGCCTCTTGAATTGATTCGCTTGATTCCAAACAATCGGCGGCCAGTGATTGGGATGCCTCAAGAACGGTTTCATCATTCAAAAGGGTCAGGGCATGCAACGGCGTGTTGGTGCGTCGGACTCCCACTTCACAAACGCGGCGTTGGGCCTGGTCGAACAAAAACGCAGGGGCGCTTGAACGCCGCCAGAAGGCATACAGCATCCGACGATACCGGGCTGTTCCGGGACTGGGGACGTAGGTGAACCTCCCCATGAACATGTCCTGCCAAATGCCGCCCGGTTGAAAGGGTTTGACGGGAGGTCCGCCCTGGATGGGGTTCAACAGTCCGCTGGTTTTCAATACGGCATCATGCAGCATCCAACTGGGGAGCCGGTGGCGCGATGCGCGTGCCCAGAGTTTATTGTAGGGATCCTTGTCCAACCATTCAGGATCAACATCGCTGCTTTGTTGATAGGTGCGACTGGTGACCATGAGTCGCAGGATGTGTTTGATGTCCCATCCGCTCTCCATCCATTCAACCGCCAACCAGTCCAACAGATCCGGGTGAGTGGGTTGTTCGCCCTGGAGACCAAAGTCATCGGGTGTTCGAACCAAACCGGCCCCGAACATGAGTTGCCAGAGGTGATTGACGATCACCCGGGCGGTGAGCGGGTGTTGGCCGGACACCAACCACTCGGCGAGATCTTTACGGGTGCCTTGCCTGGGTTGGGTTGAGGCCCCCAATGCGGCCGGAAGTCCCGGTTCAACGATTTTTCCTTTTTGATCCCATACACCGCGCACCAGGACATGGGTGTCCCTGGTTTCTTTGCGATCGGCGAGCACCATGACTTTTTGAGGTTTGGCGGCGTTTTTGATTTCGTTGTAATGCGATTGCACGCGGTCGAAACGCGGTTTCTCCTTTTGGTATGGCTGGTGGTCGACGAGGAATTGTTTGCGGAGTCGTTTGGTCAGTTGCGGCTCCAGATCTTTTTCCCCGTTTTTCAATGACGCGGCCAGGACTTCCATGGGCATGGGATCAAGTGACCTTACCGCTTCGCCGGGTTGATTGGATATGGATACGCGAAACGTTCCGGTGTTGGCATCACCGATCGTGGAGCGGTGCATCATGACGAAGATCATTTCTTCGTCCGGCGCCATTACCAATGCCTGCTTGAGAGCGAAGACTGCCGTGTGTTTTCTGGCGGTTTCGTCGCCGTGGGTGGTCCATCCGTTACGGGGATCGTCATCCAGGGTGTCTTTGACCTTGCCGTATCGTTCGCCTCCTTCGGGTTTGGCTTCGAAATCGGCGATGGCTCGGTCGAGAATGACTTCGTGCATCAAACGGGCTCCGATTTTGCGGGTAAATAATTTGACGTTGGTCAGGATGAATTCACCTGATTTGCCACGTCCGTATCGGCCGTTTGCAAGGTTCGAATCAGGGAACACTTCCAGTCGGATTCCGGTGATTCGATCCAGCTCCGGTTTGGCAACGATCTGGTAATCGTCCTGGCGAGGATTAGGGCCTTGGGCGATGAGGATGTTTTCCGCTCGGGTGCTGAACGTGGTGCCTTCGGCACTTTGGATGCCGGTTGGTTGCAGAGCATGCCAGGCTTTGAATCCTGTGCTGGCTTCTTGTTTACGTGCTTGCAGCCATGAGTTGAATGCGGGGACAGCTTCTAGAATGACCTGGTCGATGCGTTGTTTTGCCTGTTTGAGTTGGCGTTCGGCTGCCCTGAGATGCTGCGTCATGTTGGGCGATTGATATTCCAGGTAGGGTTTCGCGGCCGAACCGGCGCGTCCGTCCTCGTCGATGTTGTTGAAATAAGCGTTGAGTTGATAGTATTCCTCCTGGGACAGGGGATCGAACTTGTGGGAGTGACACTGGCTGCAGTTTACCGTCATGCCCATCCAGAGCGTGCCGACCGTGTTGACGCGGTCGATGACGTAGTCGATGCGGGATTCTTCCGGATCACGTCCGCCTTCGCCGTTTGTCATGTGATGCCGGTGGAAACTGGTGGCCAGGATTTGTTCCGGGGTCGCGTTGGGCAGCAGGTCTCCCGCGAATTGTTCGATGGTGAACCGGTCGAAGGGCATGTTGGTGTTGAATGCTTCGATGACCCAGTCCCGCCAAGGCCAGTTGGACCGGGTGGCGTCCTGTTGATACCCGTCGGTGTCGGCATATCGTGCGGCGTCCAGCCACCACATGGCCATGCGTTCGCCATAATGGGGTGAATTGAGCAGGCGATCTATCTGGTCTTCCAGCGCGTTCGGTGAGGTGTCTTGTTCAAATGCCGCGACTTCTCCCGGAGATGGAGGCAATCCGGTGAGGTCAAAGGACAGTCTCCTCAACAGGGTGTGCCGCGGCGATGGCTCGGCGAGTGTGTGTCCTTCCCGTTGCAATCGACGTTCGATGAATGCATCGATAGGATGCCCGGCGTGAGCGGGCAGGGGAGGGCGCACGGGAGGTTCGAAAGACCAATGCCTTCCCCAATCCGCTCCCGAGGTGATCCATTGTTCGAGTTTGTCGATTTCCTCCTCGGTCAATGCCTTGTTTGAATCGGGAGGTGGCATCAGGTCGTCCGGATCCTGGGCGCGGATGCGTTGAACCACCAGGCTCTCCTCTGGATTGCCCGGTTGGATGGCCGCTTTTCCATCTCGGCTCGCCAGTGCATCCTCCTTTTGGTCGAGTCTGAGATCGCCTTCCCGATGGTTGGCGTCCGGACCGTGGCAGTAAAAGCAGTTGTCCGACAGGATGGGCAGGATGTCACGAGCGAAGGAAATCTCGTCCGCCTGTGACACCATCATGGATAGAGTCGTCAAAGCGCCCCAAACGTGGGCTCTGATCGTCCGTTTTCGATGTCGTTTTTTGTTCAAATCCATGGAGTGCGTCCATCATATCGGACCTCGATGGAATTGAAACGCGTAATTTCCGACAAACTTCCGTGTATGCTGCTTGTCATACCCCTTCCTTTCTCGTAGTTTCGAGCCATGTTTGAGTCGTTATCCGGCAAATTACAGGGTGTTTTTAAGGATCTGAGAGGATTGGGCAAGATCAGCGAGTCCAATGTCGCGGATTCCCTGCGTGAAGTGCGTCTGGCGTTGCTGGACGCCGATGTCAATTTCAAGGTCGCCAAGCAATTCATTGCAAACGTCAAGGAAAAGGCCATTGGCGAAAAGGTGATCCAGAGCATTCACCCCGGCCAACAGGTCATCAAAATCATCAACGACGAGCTGGTGGAGTTGCTTGGTTCCCAGAATGCGGAACTGAAGCTGGATGCCAAGCCTTCCTGCATGATGATGGTGGGACTGCACGGCGCCGGTAAGACGACCTCCAGCGGCAAGCTCGCGAAGTGGCTGATGAAACAGGGGCGCAAACCCATTCTGGTGGCTGCCGATGTGTATCGTCCGGCTGCAATGGACCAGTTGGAAGCCTTGGGTAAACAAATGAACATCCCGACCGTGGTGCGACGAGGCGAAAAGGATGTGCTTGCCATTGCCAAGGCAGCGAAAATAGAAGCCGCCGAGCGCGAGTGCGATATTTTGATATTTGATACGGCGGGTCGTTTGCAGATCGACGAGGTGTTGGTGCAGGAACTGGTGCGATTGCGCGACGACATTCAGCCTCAGGAAATCCTGCTGGTCCTCGATGCCGCGACCGGTCAGGAAGCCGTGAATGTGGCCACCCACTTCGATGAGGCTTTGGATATTTCCGGCGCGGTCCTGACCAAACTTGACGGTGACGCCCGTGGTGGTGCGGCTTTGAGTTTGAAATCCGTGACCGGCAAACCCATCAAGTTTGCGGGTGCCGGTGAAAAACTGGAGGACTTCGAACCTTTCCACCCTGAACGTATGGCAACCCGCATCCTGGGGATGGGTGACGTGGTCAGTCTCGTTGAAAAAGCCGCGGAAAATGTCGACATGGACGAGGCCCGCAAGCTGGAAGAGAAGATGCGTAAGGGAGTGTTCACTCTGGACGATTTTCTCGATCAATTGCGCCAGATGAAACGCCTTGGTCCCCTGGAATCCATTGTCAAGATGCTGCCCGGTGGCTCCGACATGGTGGGAGGTGCGGACCTGAGCAAGCATGAAAAGGAATTTCGCCGCATGGAAGCCATGATC
>Ga0181589_10005200_pt1 | contig 10403 bp, 5 predicted proteins | sample 071ome_25_FD_132444 | JGI IMG/M metagenome (GOLD analysis project Ga0181589, IMG submission 132444) | Coastal salt marsh microbial communities from the Groves Creek Marsh, Skidaway Island, Georgia - 071410BT metaG (megahit assembly) | ecosystem: Environmental > Aquatic > Marine > Intertidal zone... | reverse complement strand
CCCCAGGCGGTGCTGCAGCGCGCACGCGAGCTCTACGCCGCCCGCGCCGCCGCCGACCACCGCCACCCTGTAGGGCTCGCCGTCATTCCCCCCGTCGGCCCGACAACGCCGGACGAACCCATCCAGGATGCCGTCGATCTTGACGGCCAGAGCCGAGATGGGCTTCACCGGCGTCGTAAACTCGTTGACGCCGGGTGTCTCCGCCGTCGCCGGCGTAATCCCGACGTTGATCGACAGCACATCGTACGGGATGCTCGGTCGCGGCCGGTCCTCAAAGTTCTCCGCAAAGTGCTCGAGCTCCACTCGCTGTGCCTTCGAATCGACGCCGATCGCAGACGACAGTATCACCCGCGCATTCGCAAACGTCGCCAGTCGACAGAGATCGATGTGGCACTCTTGCAACGTATAGTGCCCCGACACAAACCCGGGGATCATGCCAGAGTACGGCGCAGACAGCGTGTCGGTGATGAGCGTCAGCCGCACGCCCGGACGAGGCGAGGCGCCAAACCGCCGAAGGACCTCCACATGCGTGTGTCCCCCGCCGATCAACACGACGTCCTTATAGACCGGAGACTGGGAGGCCGGCAGCGTGGGTCGCATCGCTGCGGCCCTGTGAGTCGGTCAGAGTTCAGTCGTCGAAACCGCAGCGGAATGTTCGTTCAGTGCCCGGTTCGTCGCGCGAATATGTGCTTCATGTATGCATGTCTTACGTCGTGAAGTGTACGGACTCAACAGCTAGAATTGAATCTGGTGGACGGCAGCACCGGTCCGTGCTTCCGCCACGCTCCTCGCCGCGTCTTCCTTCTTCCTCTTGGTGGGGCTCAGCTTGGCGATCAACCGCTTGATGGGGCTCCGGCGCACCTTGTCCCGCCCATCCCCCTTCCCATCCCCCTTCCCGCTCCCGTTCGCCTTGCCACCCCCCTGCCCGCCGGCCCGGTCCATCTCGTCCTTGAGCCGTGCTGTCAGCAGCGCTTCCACCTCGTCCTGGGTCTGCATCAATTCCACCTTCATCGACTCCATGCTCTCCTTCATCTCTGCCATCGACGCCTCCCGCTCTCTCACCATCCGCTTGAGCCCGTCGATCGCCGCCTCCTTGCCCTGCAGCACGACCCCCATCCCCTCGAGCTCCCGCGCCAGCGTGGCCCTCGCCTGCTCAATCCTGTCCACATCCTGACGGATTTGTGCCTCGTTCGAAGCCTCAATCTCCCGCAAGGCATCCATGTTCTCCTTCCGCTCCACCTGGAGCGCCTCCTCGTGTCGCCGCTTCAAGCTCTCCACCTCCTCGTCGTGCATCACCCGCGTCTTTCGCAGCTCTTCCTTGAGCGCCGAAACCTCCGCCTTTGCCACCTTGGCATTCGACGTCATCGTCTCGAGCACCTTCTTGATCGCCGCAAACTCCATCCGCAGCGCTTCGGCTGACGTCGCCTCCGCCACGTCCAGCTTTTCCGTCGCCCTGAGCACGTACAGCTCTGACGCCGCAGCCGCGGCGGCTTCCTCCGCCACGCGAGACTTCTGACGCTCCACGTGGAGCTCCGCCCGAAGCGCCTTCACCTCGAGCTTGCGCTCCGCCCCCTCCCGCTCCAACGCGTCCCGCTGCCTCGCCACCTCGACCGCCGCCTCTGCGTGCTCCGTCGCCAGCCGCTTGGCCTCCAAACACGCCTCCTGCAGCGCGACCACCTCGTTCCGCAGCCCTCGGTTCTCCATCTCGAGCGCATCGTGGCTCGCGCTCATCCGCCTCTTGCTACTCTCCACCTTTGTCTTGAGCCGGCTGATGGCATCGTCCGTGTCCACCAGCCGCTGCTCCAGCTCGAGCCGCCTCGACTTCTCCAGCCCCGCCAGCTGCTCTTGCTTCTTCAACGACACATCCGCATCCTCCAACTGCGCCCGAAGCGACGCCACCTCGCACTGAAGACCCCGCATCTTCCCGAGCGACCGCTCGCTCGACGCCTTGAGCGCCGACAGCTCCACCGCCGACTCGTCCGCGAGACGCGCAGACGCCTGCACGTCCTCCTTTGCGCGCCGCAACGCCTCCTGCTTCTCCATCACCGTCGCCTGCAGCCGCGACACCGTCGACTTGAGCTGGTCGATCGCGTCGTCCCGCTTGTGCAGCTTTGCCTCGTACCGGAGCGCCTTGGACTCCAGCAGCGCCACCTGCTGCAGGTGATGCGTCGAAACGGCAGGCGGCGTCGAGGCCGGCGCCGGCGGCCTCGACGACGGCATTCCCTTCGTCGTAAGCGCCTTCATGGCGTGGATCTCCTTCCGCAGCTGCTCGATGGTCTTGACCGTCGCCGGAGAGCTCTGCCGCGACGCCCGCATCACCCTCGACTGCTCCTCCCGCACCATCACCGACTCCAGCCGATCCGCCATGAGCTTCCACGACCGCAACCGCGCCTTGGCCCGGTCGACCGCCGACGCATCGCCTTGGTCGTTGGCGGGGCCGCCGAGGACGCCGAGGACGGCGTCGTCGTGCTCGTCGTCGTGCTCGCCGTCGTTCTCGCCGTAGTTCTCGTCGTCTTTCCTGTACGCCGAAATCAACCCCGCTCCGTTTGCCGCGGCGGCCTTGGGCGTGCGTCTGAGCGGACTCCCCTTGCCCGATTTCAGGGGACTCGATCGTCTCGCACCGAAACCCCCCGAAACGGACCCACTCGGCGACGGCGCCGAGTCAAAGACGTCGAACGAGACTTTCCTCGACACGCGGAGAGGCGAGGGCGAGGGCGCCACCGCGCGGTCAGCAACAGAGGCCATGAAACGCCAAACCACCGGTTCGTTAGGCCTCAGATGACCGTTGCCCGACTGGTGTGTGTGCTGCCGTATTGCGTCGTCTCGCGCGATACGACTACGAATGTACGTATTGACAACGTATTTAATGGGTCAGTCCGCTGCCTGCGAGCCAAACGACCACGGGCCCGTGTTCCTTTCCTTCCTTTCCGTCGGTTGACTCGTGCCCCTTCTTCTCAGACAACAGACAACAGACAACAGAATACTCCGCGAGGACACAAGCTGCCGTCTTCTGCGCACATCGAGCGCACGGGTACTGAGTTGGTCACGGATGCGTGCGCGGTAAGGCGGAAAGGCGTGCGGACAAAGGTCGCTGCCAACCCAATCTCGGCCCAATCGTTCGTGTCACCGACGGTTCTCGGGTCGGTTCTCTGGTGCTGGCTGCTGGCTGCTGGCATACGGGGGATGACGGGGATTCCGCAGTACGCGCGTCGGCGTCGTCACGGGAAGGCGGGAGGCCATGGGTGCTGCAGGCTGTCCTTCCTGACATTTCTGGTGCTGTGTGTGGTGGTTGGGCGGGTGGTCTGGGTGTTCAGGGGTCGGGGCGTGCGGAACGCGGACGCTTGGTTTAGTGCTGGGCGGGAGGACGTCTTGGTGCGAATGGAAGCGGGGCGGGAGCGGGAACGGTTGGAGCGGTGGGAGCGTGCGTGGCTGGTGGAGGACTATGCCGGTCTGGAGAGCGATTACGGCGATGATGACGGGGACGACGCGGACGGGGACGACGCGGACGAAGACACGGGCGAGGATCGGGATCGGGATGGTGCGGAACAAAAACACGCACACGGAACGACGGGTGTGGTGCCGCAGCCGCCGATCTACCCCCCGCCGCCGCCCAGGCCGAAGCATTTGCATCCGGCGTGCAAGATAGGTATTTTGGATCCGACGCCGTCGTTGTGCAATGTGACGGACGTCTGGCCGTACGATCATCCGGGGCGGGGGATGGACGGGATGTCGAGGACGCCGCACATGCACGCGCCGCACGCGGCGGGGCATTGGCTCGTTGAGGCCGTGCGACGTACGCCGGGGTACTACGAGTCGAATGTGGACAAGGCGGACCTGGTCTTGGTGGATACGCACTGCTTCGAGGCGATGTACGCGGCGGCGGCCGGCGAGCGGGCGCGGGAGCGGGTCTCGCTGGAGATATCGCGGGTGTTTGTCGACGCCGTGACGAACACGAATGCGTTTGTGAAGAGCAAGGGGAAGAAATTTGTGGTGGTGCGGCCGACGCTGGGGGCGCCGCCTGGGAGCATGCTGGACTCGTGTGCCAAGCTGAAGAGTGTGTTCTTCGTGGGGTCGGAGCGGGGCGTGTTCTGCGATAACGACCGGGAGCGGGCTTGGCGGGGGCAGAGCGTGCTATTGCCGCCAGTGACGGCGGGGTACGAGGCGGGGTACGGGGCGATGGGGGGGAGGGCGTGGGATCAGCGGGACGTGCACGTGTACGTGCGGTTGCCGCCGTACAGAGACCTGCCGCGGTCACCCAACACGATCTTTCTGGAGTCGTTGGAAGCGCGGATACTGGGTTCCTGGGACGTGCTGCGGGGGTTCAACGCGAGCGACAGCTCGCGGAGCGTGGTGGTCGACACGAGCGGAGATGTCGGCAACGGCGGCGGCTCGGATCATTCGGCGGGGGTGCAATCGAGGCATCGAAGCCTGGAGTTGATGGGTCGGTCCAAGTATTGCGCGATTCTGGCCCCGGGAGATCGGCAGTCGTCGGTCGAACTCGGGCTGGCGGTGCGGCAGGGGTGCATCCCGGTGTTCCTCGGGCCGCCGTTCCATGCGATGCCGCTGGCCGGCCAAGATCGGTCGCTGAGCATTCAGTACGCTGATTTCGCCGTGTTCGTGCACGTCGCTGATCACACGAAATCGATGTGGGCGTTCGACGAGGTCAGCCTGGCCGACGGCGACCTCGAGCCCGACGCCGACATTCTGGGCAGCCCCGTCGAGGTGCCGGACGTCATCGACGCCATTCGGTACGTGTGGAATCTACCCGAAGACATCACTGGCGAGCCTCACGACGGCGTGCTGAGCGTGCGGGATCTGTTTTCGTACGAGACTGCCGGGCGGGGTCCGGCCGACGTGGCGCTCGACGGCATGTGCAGCTACCTGACGACCATGAAGATGGAAGAGGCTCGGAAGAAACAAGAGCGGGAGGACAAGGCCAGACGCGAGGCCGAGGCGGGGGCGGAGGCGGAGGCTGAGGTGAAAAAGGCAAAGGCAGGGAACGGGGGGTAAATAGGTGCAGGCGTGTTGTGGTGTGGTGTCGTCACCGGCAGCGAGGACGCCGACGGCCGCGGCCGTGGCGTGCGCATCCTAAAATGGCATCAACGGTCATACTACTCCTATTACTACTTCTTTGTCAATATGTTTTTCAGGATTGGGATGTCTGAGAGGGCCAGCCAGACGTCGTCCTCGCTGATCTTGAGCTGCACCCTGGACCGCTTGTCGGCAGCCTTTCTGGACGAGAGCTGGATCAGGCCCATCGTCTCGAGCACCTCGACGGCAGTCGAAAACTCAGAGGGCGTGTACTTCTCGACGCCGATACTGCCGCATAGAGACCGCTGGCCCTGCTCGATGTCGGCCAGGGTCACGGGCTGCACGGCCGGCTTGGCGGCGACGGCGCTCTCGGGCGCCTTGTACGTCGGCAAGGAGACGAGGTTGTGGCTGATTTTCATGCCCAGCAGCGGCTGTCCGTCGCGACTGCCATTGGCGCGGTCCTCGATCCCCCTCGCCTGGAAGGTCTCGCCGACCATGGCGCTGAGCGCGCACATGATGAGCTGCTGGGGGACCGGGAGCTTCTTGATGGCCTTGACGTGCTCGTTGGAGGTTCCCACGCCGCCGGAAAGCTTGTTCAGCGCCAATCCCATCTGCCGCATGCCGACCGTACGCTTGACGGGGGCTTCCGAGAGTCCGGGGAGCTCCGAGAGCTGGGCGACGCCGGCAGGTGCAACCGGCGCACCGTTGACGTTGGTGTTCTCGTTCCCCTTGGCACCGCCGTTGGCGTTGATCGCGTCCTTGACGGCCACGTCGATGGACAGCGACGCGGCCTCGAGCGCGCGGCGCATGTCTCCCGTGCCGTTGGCGATCTTCCTGGCGCAGAACTGGACGGCCTTGGGGTCGATGACGGGGCCGGGCAGGGCGTCGAGGCGCTCCTGGAGCAGCTGCGACACTTGCTCACGGAGATAGGTCGGGAAGATGACGTTCTTCGGCTTCATGTTGAACCTGTGGAACACGGCGCCGGGCCTCGTCAACTGCTGCATCAGGTCGATGCTGTTGGCGATGCCGATGATGACCAGCCGAGACCCCTCGGAGGACGCGAGCGCCAGCAGGCTGCCCATGATCTCCTCGCAGTTTCTCCCGCTCAGCATCCCGTCGATCTCGTCCAGGATGAGGAAGATCAGCCCGGTCTGCCTGACCAGGTCGCTCTCAGAGACGCTCGAGCGCCGCTTCTTGCCAGAGGCCGCGGCGTCCAGCTGCTGCTTGGTCATGATGGGATGATGCGCGATCTTCCTCAGGTGCTCTTCCGGGGAGAGATCCGCCCACGCGCCCTCCAGGACGATACCCTCCTCGTTCTCCGGAACGCGTACGAGGGGGTCGTCGCCGAGGCGGCCCGTGATGGTCTGGAGGGCCGCCGTCCGGAACCCGGCGACGATCCTGTTGAGCACGTCCTTGGCCGTTTCGACGCGCATGCAGTTGATCGACAGCGCAACGGGAGGAGCCACCGGCGCGTCCTGCATTCCGGCCACGGCGGCCCTGATGATGGCGTTGGCGGCCAGCGTTTTGCCCGTGCCCGGCACCCCCGAGATGTACAGCGAGTCTCCCTGCGTGTTCTGGACGCGCGCGTTCAGCCAGTCGCTGATCTCGCGGATCTGATTCTCGCGGCAGCTGGGAAGCCCCGTCATGCCCGTGTAGGACACGTGAAGACAGCCCTTGGCCTGGCTGACGATCGACTCGTCCAGCGGATTCCACCACGCCTCGTCGCGGGGCGGGCTCCGCTCGACCTTGGCCCCGCCGTCGTTCGTCGGAATGACGATGGGCGCGGGGATGGTGGAGGTGGCGGGGACGGTCGATGCGGCGGGGACGGCGGTGGTCGTTGTGGCGGTCGCTGTGGTGGTCGCCTTCTGCTTGGCCTCCAGTTCGATGGGGGAGCCCATCGGCAGGGGATGTGCCATATCCTCTTCCTTCTTCTTTCCGGCCGTCTCTTCCACCGCTGTCTCTCCGTCATCGGGACTCGGGACCGCGCGCTCAACGTCGACAGCTGCAACCGCGTCCTCCGCCGAGGCGCCGTTCGTCGCTGCGATCCGCGTCTCCAGCTCTGCGGGCGACAACTCGTCCACTCGCTCCGCCCGATCCCTGGCCACCGCCGGCGTCTTGCTGTCCAACGTCGTCGTCGCCCGCTCTTTGCTGGCCGCGATCGAGGCGGGTGCCTCGGCGACAGCCTCCCCGTGCTCCTCCTGCCACCTCGCCATCTCATCCAGGGTGTATCCCCTGCACCGCCTGCACCCCTTCTGACGACACTTGGAGCAACCGACCCGCTTTGGCGGGTTGAGGAACCGCTCGGGCGTCAATGGACGCTTCTTTTTGGTCGCGTTTGCAGCTCCCTCGGTCGTCCTCGTCGTTGTCCTTGTCGTTGTCCTCGTCGTTGTCGCTGCTGCTTCTGCTGGTGGTCGCGGTTCTGCCACCCCCCGTGCTCTCGTCGTTGTTCCCGTCGATGCCGTCTCGGCCGCGGCTTCGGCAGAGGCGCGAGCGGACGGCATCGCCGGCGTCGTCGTTGCCACGGGAGCCGGGACGGCCTCGCCGACATCTAGAGCCGCAGCCTCGATCCCATCCTCCTGTTCCCTCTCCTCCTCCTCCTCCTTCTCCTCCTTTTCCTTCCCCTGCTCCTGCTCCTTCGCCTCCAAGACCTCGCGCTCGCCCCGCTCCTCCTCCCACCTGGCAAATTCCTTCAATGTGTACCCACGGCAGCTCCTGCATCCCTTCTGACGACACTTGGAGCATCCGATCCGTTCCGGTGGGTTGAGGAACCGCTCAGGCGTCAGCGGACGCTTTTTGACGATCCCCCCGCGCAGCCTGCGCGGCGTGGGCTTCATGCTGAACGAGAACGGCTGTCGATCGGATGCGTGGGGCCGCCACGTCGAGCTATGGTGACGCCGAATACGACCCACGAGTCGGGTAATACACAAGAATTGCTCTGAGAGCGCTCGAGGAGGCCAACGATTCCGGACTGGAGCGTCCACGGTTCAAACGAACGAGCTTTGAAATTTGAAAATTCGACGCCTCAATTCGAGTGGGTGCCGACGTCGGACGGGGTATGCACGGCGCACACAACGAGATGAAGCCCTAAACTGTCGGTAAAACGTCACGTATGGAACAACAACAATTCGTTCTTTATTCCCCGCCCTTGACCTTCTCGAGCTCGGCCTTGAGCACTGCGACCTCCCGTTGTGCCTTCTCCACCAGCTCGATCGCCCTGTCCTCCACCGTCTCCACGAGCAACGCGGCCTCTGCCCGAATCTCGTAGCTCCTTCGCTTCGTCGCCTTGGCCTCGTCCTCGAGCGCCCGCTCCAGCTCTGACAGATCTGCGACCACATCTGCATTCGTAATGCGCACCGTGCTTCCGTTCTTCTTCGAGGCGCTCTTTTTCTTCTTCTTCGAGGGGTCCGCTTTGCCCGCTGCTCTCTCGTCCTTGTCGTCCTTGTCGTCCTTGTCGTCCTTGTCGTCGAACGTCATCTTTGTCTGCAGCTCGACCAGCTGACTCCGCAGCTTGGTATTCTCTCCCTTGAGCATGTCGATGGTCTCCTTCTGGAGCTCCACCTCGGCCAGCGCCTCCATCTCCCGGTGCAGGTACAGCTTGGCCTCTTTGGCCGCGTACCGGATGTCCTCCTCCAGCTGCGCCACCTGCTGATGTCTCGACACCTCGTCCTGCTTCAGCGCGAGCTCGGCGGTATCCCTCGCCTCCTCGATCGCGCGGATATCCACGAGCGTTTCCTCGAGGATTTTCTGCAGGCTGTCGAGCGCCTTCTCGGCCGCGACGCGGCCGAGGTGCTCCTCGGCGAGCTCCGCGTGCGCGGCTTCGAGCCGTCCGATGAGCTCGTTCTGGTCGACGTAGGACGCCTGGAGCTGGGCGTCCCGGGCCTCGAGCTCGGCTTCGGTCGCCTCGAGCCGGTGTGTGAGTCGAACGAGCTGGAGCTCCTCGTCCGACGACGATGCGCGCGTCGTCGTCGTCACCCGCTGGGTGTGTGTGTTACTATTGTTACTCCTGCGAACCGTGGCGCTGGGGGGCGCCACGAGAGGCTGTGCGCGGAGAGAAATCGCCATCATCGTTCGAACGGATTTTCTCAAACGGAGAGAGAGAAAAGCCAACTACCCGTACCTACCCCGCTCTCTCCAGCAAACGGAACGTTCGTATCGCGTGCCAAGACTCTTGACAGAGAGAGGGAAAGTAAGTAAGTTAGGAAAAGCGTTCGCAATCAGCACTTCTTCACAGCCGAAAAGTCCTCGTCGCCCAGCCCCGCCTCCAGCCCCGCCTCGTACTTCCCTCGGGCGCTCTCGGCGGCCGGGACCGCCACGCCCTTCTCCTTGGCCAGCTCCACGGCGAACCGCATGTCCTTCAGCTGATGCTTGAGCGGGAAGGCCGTCGGGTACGAGTCCTTGAGCATGCCCGGCCCCTTGAGCGCAAACATGGGGTTGGCCATGGCGCCGTTGTTCAGCACGGCCAGGAGATCATCTCCGCTCAGACCGGACGCTTCGGCCAGTTTGATTCCCTCGGCGAAAGACTCCATCATCGTCCCCATGATCATGTTGACCACGATCTTCATGTTGGCCGCGTTTTTAATCTCCCCGAGGTAGACGGTGAGCTTCCCCATGATCTCCAGGAGGGGCAACGCGGCGTCGTGCAGCGCCTTGTCTCCCGCGGTCATGAAGATCAGCGTGCCGGTCTCGGCGGGGCCCTTTGAGCCCGAGACGGGTGCGGCCAGGTAGGCGGCGCCCTTGGCGGTGATTTCGCCACAGATGCGCAGCGAGGTCTCGGCCTCGACGGTGGAGACGTCCACGTAGCCTTTGTTGGGAGCGAGGCCGTTCAGGAGGCCGTCGTCGCCAAAGGCGACGGCGTCAAAGGTCGACCCGTCGACCAGGACGCTGACGATGATGTCAGAGTTCTCCGCGAGCTCCTTCGGCGTGGTGGCGACCTTGACCTTATCCGGGTGGGCGGCGAGCATCTGCTCAGGCTTGGCCGTGCTGCGGTTCCACACGGTCACCGTCTAGGTGGGGCGGGAGTCGGGTGGGGCGAGTGAGGAGCGGTTCGGGGGTCGGTGCGTGGTCGGGATTCGGAGACGTACGTAGCCGGCCTTGATGAGGTTCTCGGTCATGGGGTAGCCGAGGATGCCGAGGCCTGCGTTCGAGGGCGGCGAGGGTGGGGGTGGTGAGTGGCGAGTGAATGTCGATCGTAATCGAAGTACGCACCTACGAATCCAACGCGCACGGCGCCTGGCGCGGCGGCAGGTCCTTCGTATGTGGGAGAGGTAGCTGACATCGTGACGATCGGGCGTGTGGAGGCTGGGATGGACGGGTGGGGGCGATGCCGAACTGTAGTATGGGAGGATCCGGACGAAGGAGGTTTTCTTCGTGTG
>Ga0181589_10005194_pt1 | contig 10408 bp, 1 predicted proteins | sample 071ome_25_FD_132444 | JGI IMG/M metagenome (GOLD analysis project Ga0181589, IMG submission 132444) | Coastal salt marsh microbial communities from the Groves Creek Marsh, Skidaway Island, Georgia - 071410BT metaG (megahit assembly) | ecosystem: Environmental > Aquatic > Marine > Intertidal zone... | reverse complement strand
GGTTTTGTTGGCCATTCTATACTATCTGGAAAGTCAGGTTGTGCGGGGATGTCTCTAAGAGCTTGCCTGTATTGTTTCCATTCATCCGGAATTGCTTCTCCTGATTCTAAAGATTTTGTTACAATCCAATCAGTTTCTGCTAATAATTGATTCCGTTCTTCTTTGCGTGTTTGTTTTAGATGTTCAATTGTATCTACAGTTGGCATATCTGGTATTTCAATAATGCCCTTTGAAGTGTGTACTTGCATTTTTCTTCCTTATCTTTTTCTTCCGTATAGTCTAAATATTCCAGACATCCACTCACCAGGAGTGTTTTTTAATATAAATCCATGCGGAACTTTTTCTGCTATAATGTAGAGTTTCGTGGATAAAGGAACACCAACGTAAGTCCGTCGGTAATAACCGTCTCCAATTGGGATATACACAGTTGATGATGTATTATAACCGGGATACGTAGTAAAACTTTCACCGCCTATGATGGATGATCCATTATTATCGTCATTAGCTGCTATTCCTGTATAAAAGCTCATGTGTCCTTGCAATTTATGTGCCAGAGCGTTGTTAATAATATAATAATTATTACTAAATATTGGGTAAGCCATTGCATCATAATTAGTTACGTACAGATCAGCACCTGTGTACTTATTTGAAGGCAGGAACTGTTGTCCGGTGTATACGCTTATATATTGTTTATAGTAATTATGTTGTATGACTGACGGTGAACTAATATTCCCTGTAAAAGGTCGAATCCGAATGTTAGCTCCTTGCAAATTACCGTTGTCACCATTTAAATTTGTTTGATACCAATCTGAAAGTTCATATGTACATTTAATCTCTGAGTAATTTAGAACATCAGACTCATTTTCAAATGTTACAGCCGCATCCGTGGCCTCTTCAAATGAAACTTCATCTAATAATTCCCAATTTCCGTTTGTTGCTCCTGCAGCTTCTCCAGCCGGAGTGTTCCAATTATTATTTGCCCAAATATAGAATTTACCAGTGTCAGTTGTAAAAGCCGTATCTCCTGGTTCATTACCGATTACAGGTAAGTAATTTGAATCATATAAAACTTGTGTTCCTGCTACAGTTGCTGTGGCAGTAGATGTAGTCGTTGTTCCAGCAGTTCCTGCAACTTCTTTAATCTTATTTTTTAAGCTAGGAGTCCTTTCTACATATGTTGCTAAATCTTGTGGTACAAATTTGTTATTAGCTTGATCATAAACCAAACACATTTGATCTACAAGTGCAGGAATTGGTCTAAGTTCAATTTTTGTAAAATGTTCTTCTTGACTATGTTGACCATATATAATGTAGTTTCCGTTTTCATTAGTTTCAACTTCTAGATCCTTTACCCTTATTTCTCCTCGCATGCTTTGATGATTACCACACTGATAGTACAGTGTATCTGGTGCATCCATAGGTACAACTACAGTTACTGTGCCTACATCAGTCCTAGAACCAGTAACACCAGTTGTGTATTCTCCTATGTATTCTCCTGCTGCAAATGCTGTTTCGTCTGTAGTAAGGTAAAAAGGATGACCTGAAGCATTGACATTGATTATATAAGTTCCTCCTCTATACCAAGGACCTATAGTTGTGTTAAATCCATGTGAAGTTCCTGTCACAGTAGGGTTTGACGGGTCTGGCATAAACATCCAATTTAATGAACCGTCGTTCATTCCTGCTTCAATATAATAATTAACAGTTGGAAGATTTAAAGTTGGTACTGTAATTTCTGCAGGCACTGTAAATTGTAGCACAGTGATTGTATGACTATTTCCGCTATCTATATCTGGATGGCTTTTAACCAATGTAGCATAATTTACCCAATCTACAAGATTATCATCTCCTGCACCTTCTACCCATTTTAATTTAAAGCTGTGGGTTTGTGTCATGTCACCGTGTATGCTGCTAGCAAAGTTATTAATTTGATATTGTCCTTGCATATATAAAGGTACAATTACTTGAGGATCGTTTGTAATAACAGTCCTTGCATAAGGTAGACTGCTAGTTGCCCATGTCCAAAGCCATGCTGTGCCGTGACCTGCAGTAGGTTCATCTACTTGTATTTCTAAAATTTCCGGACTGATATTTAGATCAAAATCTAGTATCTTATTTGCACTTAGTGTTTTGTCACCTAAGAAAATAGTTTCTGCTGCTACGTACAATGAATTCCACTTTTTATCAGGTGAGCCTAAATTATAAGTTTCGTCTAGCTCTGGAATCAATCCTTCGCTTGTAAAACTTGCAATTTTAGTTTCATTTACATTTATGTCTACAGTGGATTCTGTGCCAACAACACCAGTGTCAGATCCATGTTGGACATACAGTTCGTCAAAGTTTTCATTAATCTTTTGGAATGCAGTCCTTAACGGATCACCGTCGCCTTTATTCTCGCTACTTCCTATATTTACGGATTGTTTTGCCATTATAATCTTCCTACTACAATTTCAACAACGCCCTTCCCGTCGTCGGTTTTTTCTCCTACTGCCTTACCTAAGACAGTTCCTATCCTTGGATCATTATCAACAATTGCGTAACCAGCTATTGCACTTGTTACTAGCATATCACCTTTTGCAACCTTACCAATGACCTTACATGGTACACGCCCTTGTAATGCTAATGGAGTAACATGCTCTCCTTGTAATGCATCATTCATTAAATGTGCAGGGTTTGTAGAAACTACTCCTGCGATTCGTTTATCGCCCTTTGTATTTGTTATTGTTATTTCAAAAGCACCTCCAAATACTAGAACTGTACCATCGTCGTACTTTTCATCTGCTAGATAATTTTCAGCTAAGTCTGCATATTTGGATCTTGTACTATAGCCAGAAAAAACAGCACCATGGACAATGCTAAATGGATTTGCATAGGTACCTAAATCAATTGGATTTGTAGCTGATGCATCAACAGCAAAAAACTGTGTTCTTATATCTGGATTTTCAACTGTACCTACATTTTCTGTAGACATCTTATATCTTGCTGCTCCGTCTAACCAAAATACAATTGCGTTAGTTCCAATGTTGTTATCATGTTCTTGTGCAAGTCCACTGCTGCCGAGTAATATAGCAACTCCTTGATCTGTAGCAGTGTTATCTAATTGTAAACTTCCTATACCGCTTGTGTAAGAGAATCTAGATGATATATAATCTGAGCCTATTTGAAAGTTTGTTTTGGCTGGATGAACCCCACCTACTCTTATTTGCCCAGCACCTCCAGATGTAGCAACAATTTCGTTATTATAATAAATGTTGTTTGTAAAATTTAAATTTGTTCCGGTGATAGTTCCGCTGGAATCTCTTTGTACAATAGTGCTTGATGTATTTCCAGTTGAAAAACTAAGCTGTCCCCAGTCCGCTGCAGCTCCTCCGTTATCTGTGCTACTTCTATATAATATTTTATTACCGTCTGGAAAATAACTTTTTAGCAAACCACCACCACCGCCTGTAATTTCTGCAAAACTAAGTTCTGATACATTTCCATCTGAGGATAGTCTTCCTAATACTCTATTAGCTGAAATTTGTTGCAGATCTCCCAGAGATATACCGTTTGATTTAATATCGATAAAGCCTGAAGCTGTAGCTGTAAAACTTGCGGATGAAAAAGCTGCTATACCGCAATCAGCTTGACTAGAAATTGCAGCATCATTAGCTACAGTTTTTGCCCTAGTTAATGAAAGTTTAGATTGTAAAATACCTGCACTATTATTAACATCCGCATTTACTATTGAATCTTCTCTAATAGCAAATTTAACAGCCGCAAAATCTTTTTCTCTTTCTACAGTTACAAATATATCATTACCTTGGAAATCTGTTGTGTCGGTCTGCGAATCATACACGCCAGTAAAGTGTCCCGCATTTGTTACTTCTTCAAAACTTCCTCCTGCATCACCAGGTAGCAATTGGCCATTAACCGCTGCATTACCACCTGTGTAAGATCCAGAATATATTGCACCTCCTATTGTATTTTGTACACTTAAAGGTTCTCCAAGGGTTAAATTATACGATACTTTTTGTATAGATCCATATAATGGATCAACAGTCTGATGTGATTGTATTATAACTCCTGTAAATGTTGCTACACCAGCTGCATCATCTTCGGTGTTCCTTATTATTGCTCCGTCATCAAATTGATCAGAAGCTCCTGTCAAATATATTACGTAATTACCTGTAGAAACAATAAATTCATTTGCTTCCAGTAAGCCTGGATCACTGTTTGGACTTGTATCTGGAGCAATGGCTGGATCCGGTAGTCTTGTATCAATCATAAAATTTTTATTTTTTGTTAATGATTGAGCTCCGGCTTTTCCATCAACATATAGTTTATTCACAGCATCTAATGAGTCTATAGGATTTGCAACATTTCTAACACGATGTTCTAGTCCTGTATTTGGATCAGAACCCATATTCAAATTGCCTTCCATTGCTACTGTACCGTTCAATGGAAGGAATCCTGGACCTATCCTTTGTGCTGCTGACAGTATATTACTAGGATTATGTGGATCTAAGCCTAATACTCTTTTGATATAACCTCTAATTGACTTTTCTGTTGGTACAGCTAAATTTGAGTCATCTGCAAATTGCTCATCGCTTGAAAATTCATTTATTGTTACACCTTTTTTAAAACCTAATGCATTTGCATTTGAAATACCAACTTCGCCTCCGAATGTAATTGACCCTGTTCCTTGGTCAACACTAAAGAATCTACCTACTCTAAAAAATCCATATTGATCAGTACTTACCCAAAAAACACGACCTTTTTTCTTTTCCCATACTTGCGCTCTACTCTGAAAGCCTGTATCATTTGTCCAATAAGTATCAGTCACTGGCTGACTAGGATCGCCTAAAATTACATTTGGATAGTTAGAAGTGTTATAACCTCCAGTTCCAATTTGTGTAAAATCATGTCCTGTTGCCCTTACTAATGAAATAGCTATTGTAATTTCACCAGCTGCATCAACATCTAAACCTGCAGCAAAAATTCTATTAAAATTATCTCCATTTCCGTCTTTTATTCCTTCTACTAATCCTGTACCTACATTAGTTAAATTTATTGATGCATCAGTAAATGTGATTATACCGTATTCTTGTGCTGTTACGTTTTGGATTGTAGTTGAAAGAGATGCTAGTGCAGCAATAGATACGCCTCTATAAACAGGGTCGCCTATATTAAATGTTCCTGTAATTTCACACACTATAATATCGCTGCCAGATTTATTTTGAGCAACTCTTGCTAAAGCGGTATAAGCTCCGTCGGGTCCGTTAGCAATGTATTCATTAATAGATGTAGTAACACTGCCAGGACTTATATTTAAAGCAGTTACATCTGCAAAATAATCAGTTATTCTGTGTGTCTTTCCTTTAAAAGTAAAAACTTTTGGACTAGTAGGATCCTTTATTCTGTTACTGTCTGTTTCTGGGCCAGGACCTCCTAAAAGTTTTATTGCTAATCTTGTGTCGTTTTGTGAGCTTCCGCAACCTCCGTCCATATAATTTTCAACTGTTCCGTCGGTTTGTTGTCCAAAACTTTCAAATTGAACAGTTTCAAAATTTTGTTCAATAGTTGCTCTAGCTTTGTCAAACACATTTGCAGCTATTGATCCAATTGAAACATTGCTATTTGTTCCACTAATGTAAATGTCGTCACCAGGCAAAAATAAACCTTGTACATTATGAACTAAAACTTGACTTAGATTAGCAGCATTTGATTCTAGTACTGAAGCAGTTGCTCCTGCTCTATTTGAAATAACGGTAGGAGGTGCTACAGATAGGACAGTTTGACCAGAAGCTACAAGTGTAAAAATTAATTCAGTAGAGAGCGGAGTTCCAAATGGATCTTCTGTTTGGAAATCTAAACTTCTGTAAGTTGTATTGCTACTCTCGTCTATGTTTATTGCAGTACTTGGTCTAGTGACTAATTTTGTTGGTCTTGCAACATTTTTAAATGTAAGATCGATATTATCTCTGTATTCTATAGGCGTACCGTGTGCAAGTGCTGTTTGTAAAAGTCCAAAATAATCAGTTTGTATAACATCATCTGCTCTTAGTTCTAATCTATATAAGGTTTTATTTCTAACTATAACTGTTGGCCCAGCAGTTGGGTCAGCCGCTCCAATGGTTCCTGGCGCATAATCTCCTACTAGAGCACTTAAACAGCTAACTGCAGAAATTCTATAATTTAGAACACCTACTACGCCTCCGTGATCTATTGTAATAACACTATCAGGTTGGGGAGTTTCTATCATGTTATATACAATGATAAAACTATCTTCAAATGTTGCAGCATATGTAGTTGACAATGTCCCTGTATCAGTTTCAGATTGATCTGCAAATATACTTGCAGGTCTGCACATTATCCGATCTAATTCTACTCTATCAGGAATTTCATTAGGATCAGCTCCTTCAGATACTAATGCAAAATTACCATAACCATTTGAACCATTTAATGATCTAATTTCTCCGCCGTTACATGAATAATATGCTGCATGACAGTAATAGGTAAACATAGAAACCATTTCAGAGAAAGCACCATTGGTCACTACTAATCCGTATCCTAAATCGTTTACCTGGGTGTAGTCATTACCTAGTAATGATCTATTACCTGCTGTTTGTAAAAATATTTTAACACCTTCTGCAGGTATACTTTCCACAAATCCTAGATTAGGTCCATCAGGATCAGCAGGATTATCAGGACCTGAGTTCTTATCTAAATAAATTAACGCAAAACCAGATGCTTGATTATAATCACTAATAGCATTAACTTGATAACGAATACCTCCTAGATAAAACGGACATGGTAATTGGGGTTCTCTAATTCTTAAACCTTGCTTTTGTCCGTCAACAGAATCATCAGATATTATGGCTAATATGTACGGATCATATTCGTAATTTTGAACATCTATTAATGGATCTCCTTGTGGTAATATTCTGGCCGGCAAATTACCTACATATGCATCTACTAGCATTCCTCCGGAAAAGGTTTGGGCATTGATACTTTTACTAAAGCTTGAGGCTGTTTGAATATAAGGTGATTTAGTTAAAATTTGTCCATCTGGATCTAAAACAGTCATAAATCCTCCGTGACCTCTACATGTTAAATTTCTTATTATGGTAGTGTCACCTAATAAGAAACAATCCATTTCGTCTGCTCTCTTAGGAGGATTGTATGAAGCGTCAAAAGAAAATTTGATTAAATCTATAGAATTGCTTACTGTTGTTAAACAGCCGTCTTCTCCTACTAGTAAAGACCCAATTTCATCAAAGATTAAAAATTGTTCAGTAGTGCTATACAAATCTTCACTTGTGATTTGTATTCCTGATAACAGTTCTACTGATCTTGATTTAATAAAATCAAGAGCAAGTTCTTTTGCTGTTATGTGATCTACATCAACTTCCCCAAAGAAAAAACCTTGCGCTTCGAGCACTTTTTCTTTTCCACTATACTCAAAATCATATGCTATAGCTTTGATTACCAAGCCTAAGATATCTTTATAAACTTCTATATCATATGTAAAATTTGTTGGAAGAGTGCCATTATCTTGTGCAATTATATAATTCAAATATCCTATAGTTTCATCTTTTAAAAACTCTGTGTTTTTTTGGATTATGTTTGCCGCATTTTTGCTACGTGTTAAATTATTAATTACAATAGAGCCTGCATTATCAACATTTAATGGTTTTGAAGGATCTGTAAGATAGTGATATCCAAACCATCCTTGATATTCATCTACTATGTTTTCGTCTTGTGTTTGATTATAAAATTTACTAGTTCCGTTTGTTGTAATCTCTAATCCGTCAAAATATCTATCTCTATAGAAATAGGTATTAGCCCATTTACTTTGAGATAATCTAGGTTTGTGCGATTCTGTTTCTGGTTTAGGTTGTACAATAACACGTCTAAATTCGTCGCCTTTGATAGAAACATTATTTGAAACTTTTATAGGGTAGTCTTCATAGTAATTACCTGCTTCTACTCTAATAACTACTTCTTTCTTTTTTATATAATTTGCAAATTCAAGAGCTTCGCCTTCTTCAAAGTCTTTTGCTGATAATAAATTTAAATCAAATCTGACTAAATCGTTACCAAAAGTATTTGTGCTATTATTAACAAATCTAATAATTCGACCAATTGCTTCGGATTTTACACCTCTAATTACTTTTCCAGGTAGTGCGTCTGCATTAAAATCCGAAGTCTGATCAGTAAAACCAGCTCCTCCTGTTGAAACATAAATTCTGTATGGTCTACCATAATTGGTATCTGCAATTAAAGGATAGTCTACTCCTTCGGATATTATTAATTGTATCAGAGACCATAATGTTGTTACACCTGTAGTTTCTGAGACTGATGCTTCTGGTACGTCCGGAAATGTAGGTTGATAATCTACTTGATATAATTTACCAAATGTAGCAAATATAGTGTTACCTTCACCGTCGTCATAGCCAGTATTTGAATAAGAATTCAAATTACTTGTATCAATTGGTGTGGATAAAGCTTTATCCTCGTATAAAAAGAATCTATCTTTATCAGCGTTTATAAATTTAATATAAAATACTGAATTATTAAAATCTAATGTTGACTGTAAACCAGACGATAAAGGAATATCTTTGAAGGAGATTATATCTCCATCGTTCCAGCCATCGTCAAGTCCACTAGCAAGAACAACCTGTGATGTTAATTCACTGCTTATACTGGTAAACACTACAGCATCTGATAATTGCTTATTTAATAAATCTATACAAAGTTGTTTTGCGAATTCAATGGCTGCTAAAGTTTCTGTTTGTTGAATAGTCACAGCTCTTCTTCCGCTAACTGAAGAAAAATATTTTTCTGCTGCTTGTTTTGATAATGTATTAGTGCCAATTTTTCTATAAATATCGTAGATAATAGCATCTAATAACAATCCAATATCTCTGTAACAATAATCTTTATCATATTGAAAATCTGGATAGGTTGTATCAATCCATGCAATGGTTTCAGCCTGGATGTAAGTTCTATTTTCAGATAATATTGTTCTAGGAGTAGTAGCGTAGCCATTTGTGTCAGTTGCTTCCTCTATATCATATCCAATAATCACGCTATTTTGAGAATTTAAATTATCTGTATATGTAAGTTTTTGAATATAAGGACCCGGTGTGGAATCTGCAGTTTTTATAAGCTCTGCTGCTCGTGCTGCTGCAGCACCTATTGTTTTAAATGCATATGCTTCTGCTGTACCTTCTCTTCCTGCTGGTACTCCAAGCATTTGGTCATCTCCTGCTGTACTTACATACAAAACTTCGGGAGAGCTGTAAGCAGCACCTTGATCAACATATAATTTTGTTGCGGCTAATAAATCTTCTTCTCCGTTTGGCGTTCCGCTACCTTTGAGATCTCCAGGATGATCCGACAAATATAACGGCCCGGACATAGTGTCGCCTGATCGCAAAACTAAAGATTTTCGAGGAACTGCTTGGTTTGATAAAAAGTTCCCAGTTAAACTGGTGTCTAATGCTGCTAACGTGATGGTATGTATATCTTCTTCAGAAGTTCCGTCGCCAGGGCTGTAATATATAGAAGCACCGGTAAGATCCATTTTATTTTGTAATGCTATGTCAGCATTTTGTTCTTTTGCTTGTGCTTTATCTAAATAGAGCCATAAATGATTTGGGCTTGCTACTCTTATATATAAATTAGGATAAATTTGATTTGTTTCTGGATCTTTTAATGCTTCTGGTATAAATAATCTCGAATTAAATTTTATCTCCGTACCATTTTGCGAAAATGATATTCCGTGCCCTTCTTCTTCTGTTTGTGTAGGTGTGAAATGTTTTACAATGTAAAGCGTATCTTTAAATGCGCCTTCTGTCTGAATATAATCTGCAATTTGCCATGTATAATGAAGAAGTCCTGTAGGTTCATCGGCAATAATAATTGGAATGTCTGATGTAAGATATCTTTGATCAGCATATCCTTTAGTAATTACAAAATTTTCTAATGTCCAGTTTGTTTGATTGGTTTCTGCATTATTTAACTCGTTTAGATACAGTTCATCAATAGTTGCTCCTACAATAGGAAAACCTGCAGCATTCAACGGTCCTCCAAGTTTAGGCATTGTATCATCTGCAACTCTGGAAAATCCGGCCGAAATAATTAATTTACCAGGAGTATAAACTTCTTCAGTTTCATTTGTATTCGGATTGGTTATTGTTTCTGTATAACCGTCTTCAAATTGAAATGTTACAGAAGGTACAGGCTCACCATTTTGATCATATGAGTAAGTTGTTTCTAGGACGGCATTGTCAATAAAAACGCCTTCAGAGTTTACTAGAAATATAGAATTTGGTTGATATATGGTTGGGGTATCGTCTAAATCTTTTAGTGTTATTCGACCACCTTCATTAAAGACAGCATATAATTCATTAAAATTTTC
>Ga0181589_10005191_pt1 | contig 10411 bp, 10 predicted proteins | sample 071ome_25_FD_132444 | JGI IMG/M metagenome (GOLD analysis project Ga0181589, IMG submission 132444) | Coastal salt marsh microbial communities from the Groves Creek Marsh, Skidaway Island, Georgia - 071410BT metaG (megahit assembly) | ecosystem: Environmental > Aquatic > Marine > Intertidal... | reverse complement strand
GGGTGGTAATACAGGTACTCCTGTTCGGGGGCAGCAAGTGCGCTGATGTGCCTGAGTGCCGGGCCAGTGCCGAAAGGGACCCGGTCGGAGAAGCGGCTTGCCAGCCTGATCGGTTGGCCATCCAGAAGTGCCACCTTCCCAAGTTTGGCCAGTTTGTTGAGCAGGTAAAAATCCTCGCCCGCCTGTCGCCTGGGGAAGCCCCTGGCCTGTGCATAATGCACGGCATTCACCAGCAGAGTACTGCCAATGGTATGAAATGCCCAAGGTGAACCGGCCCAGGCAAGCGCGTCGACATAGTAATGCAGTGACGTGTCATACAACATCTGGGCTTTGGCAATATCGGCCTGCGAGCTGGTGTCATGCACAAAGGGGTAGATTGCGGCGCTGATGGCCCCCGGGTCCAGCTGCCTGCTGGCGGAAAAATACGTGGTTGGGAGCACGGCATCTGCGTCTGTGATGTGTATCCAGGGAGAGGTGAGGACCTGCCTGCTGAAAAGTTTGCAGGCAATATCACAGGCGATCTTGCGGGCAAGGCCGACACCGCCTTTCGGATCGAGAAAGTATCCCGGGATACTGCGGTCCACCAGCAGCAGGTCAACATTCTGCTGCCATGCCAACATCCATGCGGGGGATGAGAATGTCTTCAGCGTTTGATGACTGGCGACCAGACCTGTGATCAGATCGCGGTTGCGGCGCTGCATGTGCTCCTGGGCCTCGGGTGGCGCATTGACAACCAGAATCACCAGCAATTTTTCGCACTTGGCCTGGGCTAACAGTGGCCCAAGGAATGCCGGGTCCTCACCAAAAGCCGGGATGCACAACACCTGGCTATAGGTGCGGATACAGGCGTCCGCTATCTCATCACCCAAAGCGCAGTCAGGTTCGGCATAGCGGGTGAGGTACTGGATAAGCGACATGCGGCCCATATTACCAGTTCAGCGGGTTCTGGCGACTAATCCGGTCGCAGGGTTGCTGCGTAAAAGGGGTATGAAAAAGCGCCGTGATATTTCCGTTGACCAACCTGCTGACAGGCCATGGTGGAATACAGTACTGGACATACTGTTGTTCAAGGCAAGCTGGATTCTGCTGGTGCTGTACCAGGAATTGGTCATCATTCCGGTGCTGGTCCTCAATGCCGGAAAATTATTTTTGGCCACGTTCAGGGTGCAGGATCTGTGGCTGGTTCTGTTCATGTTTCTGGCCGGCGTGCTGCTGGATACCGTACTGCTGCTTGCCGGAGTCCTTGTCTTTCAGCAGTCATTCCTGCCGATCTGGCTGATCATTTTGTGGCTGTGCTTTGCCATCACATTACCCCATGGTTTTGGTTTTATTAAGACCTTGTCCAGGACTGGGCAGGCCTGTTGCGGAGCTCTGGCGGGCTGTGTGGGTTACGGTGCCGGCATGTGGCTGGGCGCGGTGACTTTTGGACCGGTACTGCCGCTGGCACTGGTCGTCCTTGGTTGCTGCTGGGCTCTGCTGATACCTGGTGTGGTCTATGCGTCTGAATATGTGCAGACAAGAGAGTTGTCATGAAAGCCGTCTTCAAAGCACTGCTGCTATTTGTGATGTCGGGCATGATTATGGCGTCAGAGCTTCCCTGGCAGGGTTTCCAGCAGATCGGGAATGCGAGGTTGTCTGTGCTGTTCTGGCGGGTCTACGATGCCCGGCTTTATTCCCCGACGCCAGAATTCTCATTTCCCGGAACGCGCCCCTTTGCCCTGGAGCTCGAATACCGGCGTAATTTCAGCCGGCAAAACCTTGTTGATGAGACGCGACGGCAGTGGCAGGCCCAGGGGCTTGATTACCGGGAAGCGTGGCTTGAACAGCTGGCAGTTTTACTGCCGGATGTCATTGAGCAGGACCGCATCACCCTGTATGTGGATGCTGCCGGCCGCAGTGTGTTTTTTCTAAATGATGAAGAACTTGGTGTGATCGGTGATCAGGAATTCAGCATGGCCTTTGCCCGTATCTGGCTTGCCGAGCAAACAGCCCATCCCGATTTCCGTAAAGCTTTGCTGGGAGAACCCTGATGACAAGAGTCCTGTTGATATGCCTGCTGTTGACCGGATGCAGCCAGGTCACCATTGATGATTACCGGGGCAGCAGCCCAGGGCTGGATCTGAAAACCTTCTTTGATGGCGAACTGTCTGCCTATGGCATACTGTCGGATCGCAGCGGACGGGTGACACGCAAGTTTTCTGCCTCGATATCGGCATCCTGGAACGGCGATGAGGGGGTGCTGGAGGAGCATTTCCTGTTTGATGACGGCGAGGAGCAGGATCGCACCTGGCGCCTGACCCATCTTGGAGACAACCGTTACACCGGTACTGCAGGTGATGTGGTTGGTAACGCCGAGGGCCGGATTGCAGGATCGGTGTTCAACTGGCAATACCGGCTGGATGTGCCCTGGCAGAAAGACAGCATTGTGCTCAACCTGGATGACTGGCTGTACCTGGTCGATGAAAACCACCTGATCAACCGTACAGTCATGCGCAAATTCGGGTTTCGCGTCGGCGAGCTGACACTGGTGATTGAAAAGGATCTTTGAGCCGGATGGAGTGATACCTTGTATCTGTCATTAATCCTTCAGTAAATCAGCAGGTTCAATCACGATACTGGCGGCATGCATGATTGCCGCTGTGCGGCTGGGCATGACAGCGCTTTCACCGACCAGGTTGAGAATGCCAAACCGGTTGATGATATCCCTGACCTGATCGCGAAGCCCGCAGAGCAGAACCAGATCGCCTTTTTTCTGGACGGTCTGGATAGCCTCCTCCAGGGTGATGGAGGCGCTGCTGTCGATAAAGGGTACATCTGACAGATCAATGATCAGAACATCCTGGTTCCGGGAGGATGCCAGCATCCGGGAAATATCCTTGGCGGAGCCGAAACTCAGTGGGCCTTCCACATGGAAAATAACAATGCGGCCATCCGCCTGCTCAAGGATTTCCGCTTCCTGTTTGCTCAGGTTGCCAAGATGAGCCGGTGCAGAACCGATGCGGGCACTCTGCATCTGCACATCTGCCATACGCTTGACGAACAAAACTGATGCCATGACCATCCCGACCGCAACTGCGGTGATGAGGTCGACCAGTGTTGTCAGTCCCAGTGTGGCAAGCATAATGACGACCCCTGATTTGGGTGCTCTTGGCAGCCGCTTGAGGTAGCTCCAATCGATGATGTCGATACCCACCTTGAGCAGAATGGCGGCCAGGACTGAAAGTGGGATGTGCACGACCAGCCGACTCAATCCCAGCAGAATCAACAGCAGGGTCAGTGCATGGACAGCGCCAGACAGGGGGGTTGAGCCGCCGGAACGAATATTGACCACAGTGCGCATGGTGGCACCGGCACCGGGGATGCCGCCAAATAGTCCTGCCATCATATTCCCGATACCCTGACCAACCAGTTCCTTGTTCGAATTGTGATAGTTGCGGGTCATGCTGTCCGCCACCAGAGAGGTGAGCAGGGAATCAATGGAGCCAAGAAACCCGATGATCAGGGCATACCGTATGACCAGCTGAAAGTCTTCCGCGGAAAAACGGGGAAGATGAATGCCGGGCAGACCGCTTGGAATTTCACTGATAACCGGGGCATCCGGAAACCAGACCATGGCAGTGACGGTGCCAATGATCAGGGCAGCCAGTGGCGGCGGTATCAGCTTGCGCAGTCCTGAGGGCATGAATAACACCACAGCCAGGGCCAGTGCTGCCGGGACCAGCGCATGGAAGTGTACTGCGCCGGGCAGGTCCCCCAGGCTTAGTAGGATGACCAGGTTGCCGCCGGATGGCATTGTTGTGCCCACAAAGGGAAACAACTGCTGGAGAATGATGATGCAGCCAATGCCGCTCATGAAACCGGAGATGACCGGATAGGGGACAAGATTGATGTAGTTGCCAAAGCGGAAAAACCCGAACAGGATCTGGAGCAGGCCGCCCAGCATGATGATGGTGAACACTACGTCCGGATTGTCAGAAAAGCGGCTGAACAGGATGGCGGCGACCACGGTCATGGGACCGGTCGGTCCGGAAATCTGGGTAGGTGTCCCCCCGAGTACGGCGGCGAAAAAGCCAAGCAGTATGGCACCGTAAAGTCCGGCCAGAGCCCCGGCGCCTGAGGCCACGCCGAAGGCCAGGGCCAGGGGGAGGGCGACGACGGCAGCGGTCAGGCCGCCCATGATGTCGCCTCTCAGATTGGATGTTTTAAACATACAGCAGGCACGCCAGAGTCAGGATGCGCCATTGTACGGTGCCCGGGCATCCAGCAACAGGGGCTGTAGTCAGTATAGAGACCTAATCGTCCGAGGGAATTACGGCAAAGCCGTTGCGAGGATTGACACTCTGGCCGTCAACAACGGCATCGATCCAGGCTGCTGCACTACGGCCATCCTTCATGGGGTTGCCGCGAATGGTGATTTCAGTCCCGGGAGGCAGTGAGCTTTTACGAATACCGGCACGCATCAGTGTGCTGGGTCCCTCCGCCTCAAAACCCCAGGTGGTAACACTGCCGTCGTCATTGGTAACATCCACCAGCAGCCAGGAGTGCGGATTGGTGTACTGGAATTCCTTGACCACACCGGTCAGCTCCACGGTTTTCCGGAAATCAAACATGGCCGCTGAATGATGGGCCAGGATGCTGGTGGACGCTGCCAGCAGGAGTGGTGCGGCGAACAGCCGTAGTTTGTTTTTCATGTTTTTCCCCAGGGTTATTCGGCTTATCTGATTTCGTCGTCAGAACTTGCCGCAGCATCGTTGTCTATAAAATCAAAATCCAGGAACTGGCTGGTACCGTCACTTTTTTCCAGGATGACATTGTTCTGGTTTTCCCGGCAGTCCCAGTAGCGTATGCGCAGGTAGTGGTCGTCATTTTCCAGTTCTGTCCAGCTTTGCCGGCTGTACCAGGGCTGTGCGAGATTAACCGGGTCAAATACCCAGTAGTCAGCTTCCAGGGTGTTGCCGCTTACTTTCCGCCAGCGTTCCACCACCTCGACCTGCTCGGAGTAATCCGGTTGGGTGCCGCGCTGGTACTGGCCGCTGATCAGGTAGGTGGTATGGGTGACCAGCATGCCGTCAGTCCAGAAGCCGATGGTGTCACCGTTAGCCGTGGCATAGGCATCCTCCGGTAGGGTATGGTCGCGGCCATCGGTGTAGACACGGCGGACATCATTGACCATTTCGTTGATCAGCCAGCTCTGCTGAGGCGTGACAATGAATTCATGCAGGAAGGGTTCCGTGGCCCAGCGGGGAAAGGACGGTGGGCGGCAATCGGAAATGGGGTCATATTCCCCTCCGGTACTGGCCATCAGGTCGATTTTGCGCTGGCGGGCGGCAGCACCAGCAGGTGTCAGTTTGGCGGTGGTTTCACTGGCCGGGATATCGGGGTCAAAGGATAAGCCGCCACCGGTGCGGGTATAGATACCGGACCAGTCATAAGCGGGTTTGCCCATCTCCTCCCAGTTCAGGTCATCCCCTCCCTCGGCCTGGCGTTCCAGAAAGCGATAGAGCGCTATGGAACTGTCAAACTGTTCACCAAACTGCTGCAAGCGTGCCTTGCTGGCTTCCCAGTTGTCGCCTTTATCGAACCACCCGACCAGATCCTGGCCGACAGCGCAGGTTGATGCCAGACAGAGCAGGGCGGGCAGGTATTGATGAATTTTCATGGGCGCTATTCCGGCTTGTTATTCTGAAACCAAGCATAACGATTTGAAAAGGACAGTGTCCAGCCGGAATTTAGGCAAAAAAAAGCCCCGGTCAGGCCGGGGCTTGTGTTTATCCGGTAATCAGAGATTCAGGACATCGTCATGGGTGCTGGCGGCAATGGCCATGACCTGATCAATCAAATCTGAAGGAACATTGAGCTCTTCCAGGGTGGCCTTCAGGTTGCCAGCGACTGCCTAGAAATGCTCTTCCGTCAGGTTCAGATGCTTGTGTCCTTCCCGCATATCCTTGCCGGTATAATTGCTGGGACCGCCAAAGCCCATTTGAGCCAGATCATGCCCTGCTGAAGGCAATCAGGCGGGGATTGGTGATCAGATCGCTCAGATGATACTGCTCAAGCACCTTCATGAAGTTTTCACGGGCTTCAAACAGGGCTTTTTTCAGGCGACACATGCCGTCAATGGCACAGGTATTGGTGTCCCGATCAAAGCATTCAACGATGTTGGCATTTTCCAGCTGGTCGACAACACGGCGGATATTGATACGCTCGGCTGACATGGCCAGGGTGATACCGCCATTTCTTCCCTGTGTGGTATGGAGGTATCCCAGCTGTGACAGGGCATGGACAACCTTGCGCAGGTGCTCCTTGGAAATGTTGTAGGCCTCGGAGATCTGGGTGATCGTCACTGTTCTGCTGGCAGCGCCAACATAAAGCAGCACCCTTAGGGCGTAATCGGTATGACTGGTCAGTCGCAAAACAGGAATTCCTGGCAGGATGATTTACTCCGGACAGCATAGAAGAAAGCCTGTGATGCCGCAATAAACTCCAGCATCCATGATCCCGGTTTCCGGCTTTGATTGCTTTACATCATGTAAACCGGCTTTTTTATCCAGTTCTTATTACGCAGATATTTTTTCTGAAAATTTCAATGCGCATCACTCATTCGCCCCGGCCAGGATGCGCAGTCCATTTTCTAAACGCCCAGTGATTCTCAATGTCCCTTTGTGGACCTGGACACAAGATACAAGTCATAAATATCAAAGATAGTGACAACCGGGCTCGGGAACAGGGCATCCGCGTTCTGCTGCTGGATACGCCGGAAAACGAAGGCGTGGATTTTCTCCAGAAACTCAGCCAGCAGTCGGTGGAGCTGGTCTCTCAGCGCTTAGGCTCCCATCAGGCTCTCTCGGATGCACTGGAAAAAGACAGCTGGTATATTCTTCAGCTCAATGATCGCCTGGCATCACTAACCACTGAGGAAATTCTGGACGTCTTCCGTCAAACGCGAAGTGAAACCGGTCTCGTTGTTCTGATCCTCCAGAACGATATCCGGCCAGAGAACCAAAGCGCTAAACGCCAGTGTGGCGTAAATGATGAAGTCACCGGCACTATCCAGGTGAGAGCCAAGTTCTGTGACCTGGTGCAGGCGGCGGGCCACATAGCCATCAAGGGCGTCCGTGATTTCTGTGAGAACTGCCAGGAAAAGGAAAGCCGCTGGATTCTGGGCAAAGGCCAGGTACAGCAGGACCGGTGACATCGAAATTCGTAATGAGCTCAGGGCATTGGGTATATTGATAGCCTGATCTGTGGTGTTCTTGCTGGACATGGGTTGCTGTTTCCTTCCTGCTTCCCTTTCATGATCTCCCGGCTGATATGGCTCAGGCAGGCTTGGTGCCGCTGACCAGGGAATAATACCCGGCGGAGCGCTGAGAACTGATATTGGTAAATCCAGCCTTTTGCAGGATATCGCGCAATTGCAGGAAGGTGAACTGCTGCCCCTTGGTGCCCCAGGTCATCAGGAAAGAAAAGGCCACAGGTGGATAGGGGCCGTCACCTTCATCATCGAGCAGCATTTCCTGCAAAAAGATTCGACCGCCCGGTGCCAGGGCATCAAAACTTTTTTGCGCCAGGTCCTGGCAGGTCTCTAAACTCCAGTCATGAAAAACGTTGGCAAAGAAGTGTCCATCGAAACCTTCAGGCCAGGCTTCACGGAACATATCCACTGTCGTGGTGTTGACCCTGTCGGCAACACCGGCCTTGACGATGTAGTCCTGGGCAACCGTGCAGACAGGCGCCAGCTCCATGATGGTGCCGAGCATGTCAGGGTTGGCATTGGCGATGGCTGAGGTGTAGCAGCCGGAGCCACCGCCAATATCCAGCAGTTTGGTCACCCCTGAAAAATCGCAGGTATGGGCCAGGGTTACAGCAGATGCGATTGAGTGGCAATGCATGTAATCGGTGATGGTGCGGGCAAATTCGGGATCCATCTGTCCGGATTCCCAGCCGTCAGCCGCTTCCCGCTCTTCCACGGTTTCCCCGTCGCGAATGTTTTCCATGAAAATCTTGTAATTGGGCAGGCTCAGTGAGGTCCAGGCAAAGAAAGGTCCCCAGAAATACGGACTGTCCTTGAGCATGTAGGTTTTCGACAGGTTATTGAGCTGGTAATTGTCGTCGTGGCGATCCAGCAGGTCCAGACATTTGAGCATGCCGATAAGTGCAGTCAGGCCGCGGGCATCGTAGCCGGTACGTGTTATCAGTGCATCCAGAGAGGCAGGCTCCCTGAGATGTTCGAAAACGTCCAGATCCAGCGCCAGGCAGATAGCCGGTGTGTTGTACAGGCTGAGCATGGCATCCCAGATTTTGCTGTCATTGATCACGGGTATTGCTGGATTCATGGATACGACCTCGTTGTTATTATGGAATAGGAATCAGGTTTGTATGGCGCTTAGAGTACAGCGGGATGCCGGGGATAAACAACACCCCCCGACACCGGGTTTTAAGAAACAGAACAATCGCGGTTTTTTACCATCCGCATTGTCTGAACTGGTTTTGCTGGTCCAGCCATTCCTTGAGTGGAGCAAAGTAGTCAATGATGGCTGATGCATCCAGTTCACGCTGCCCGGTCATGGCTTCCATGGCGTCTTGCCAGGGATGGCTCATGCCCATCTCCAGCATGGCATTAAGTTTTTCACCAGCTTCCTTGCTGCCATAAATCGTGCAGCGGTGGAGAGGGCCTTCATAGCCTGCCGCATCACACAAGGCGCGATGAAACTGGAACTGCTGTATATAGGACAGGAAATAGCGCATATATGGTGTGTTGCCGGGAATGTGGAATTTGGCGCCCGGATCAAAATCGTCTTTAGATCGGCTAATGGGTGACATGACCCCCTGGTATTCCTGGCGCAGCTCCCACCAGCGCCTGTTGTATTCATCAGGCGTGATGTCGCCGTTGAAGACTTCCCAGCGCCATTTGTCGATCAACAGCCCCCAGGGCAGGAAGGCAATCTTGTCCAGGGCGATGCTCATCAGGTAGCCAAGATCGCTTTCCACAGGCGGTTCTTCATCGAGCCAGCCGATATCCACCAGATATTTGGGGGTCACTGACAGTGCAATGGTGTCGCCGGTGGCTTCGTGGAAACCATCATTGGCCCCGCCACGGAACAGGGGTGGCTGTTCCTTGTAGGCGCGCTGGTAAAAATTGTGGCCCAGCTCGTGATGGACAGTCTTGAATTCCTCATAGGTCTTGTCGATACACATCTTGATGCGCAGGTCGTCTTTGTCATCCAGGTCCCAGGCACTGGCATGGCATACCGCTTTATGATCGATCGGTTCTTTGAACATGGAGCGTTCCCAGAATGTATCAGGCAACGGGTCGAAGCCCAGAGAGGTGAAAAAGTTTTCCGCCACGCGCACCATGTCCAGCTCATCTTCGGCCTTCTCCGCGACCAGGTCGTCCATGTCAAAGCCCAGGTCGGAGGTTTCCGGTTTAACGATGTCGTAGATGTAGGTCCAGTCCTGGGCCCACTGGTTGCCCATGACGTGTGCCGGAATTGGTCCGGAGGGCGGCACCACATCCGGACCATAATAGTCGCTGAGCTCCGCACGCACATGACAGTGCAGGGCGTCGTAAAAAGGTTTTACTTTCATCCACTGGGCATCGGCATCGGCAGCAAAAGCATCGGCGTCCATGTCGTACTTGCTGCGCCAGAAGGTGCTCATATTGTCATAACCCAATTCCTGGGCTCCCTGGTTGCCAATTTCGACCTGACGTTCATACAGCGCTTTCATGGGTTTGGAAATTTCCCGCCAGCCCGCCCAGAACTCAAGCAGCTCATCGGCGTCGCGCAGTTCCCGCATCAGGTTTTCAATGCGGTCTCCCGAATAACAGACTTCTTCGCCAGTAATGCCTTCATTGCGGCAGTATTCCCCGGCGCCATACATGGCCTGCATTTCGGATCCGATTTCCGCCAGTTCCCTGCTCAGATTGGAGTCGGCCGGGGCTGGAATGGTCAGGACCTGTTTCAAAAGCTCCATCTTGCGACGGTCGCTTTCTCCAAGCTCAACATCATTGAATCTGGCAGCATCCACTGCAAATCCCACGGACAGGTCCAGATAGCGCTGGTAGGCCAGGGACTCGACTCGCTGGCTGTCGAAACCAATGTAGGTATTTGCAAGCCAGGACGCATGGGCCAGTTCATGGCTGGCAGTTTCCAGGCGGGTTTCGGCATCAGCCAGAAAGGCCTGGGCTTGTTCAACGCTCTGTGCGTTGGCTACTGATCCGAAACCGGTCAGGGCCATGGCCAGAACGAGTGGTTTTTTGACGAATCGGCAAAGCACGGGATAACTCCGTTTATTCAGTGGGCTCAAAAGACAGCGGGAAATTGCCATCATAGGGCGGCCAGTTGGGTACCGGCTGTGTCCGTGGCGCGTAGAACATGGCGCCATGCACATGGCGGATCAGGCCGTCCTCGAT
>Ga0181589_10005189_pt1 | contig 10414 bp, 15 predicted proteins | sample 071ome_25_FD_132444 | JGI IMG/M metagenome (GOLD analysis project Ga0181589, IMG submission 132444) | Coastal salt marsh microbial communities from the Groves Creek Marsh, Skidaway Island, Georgia - 071410BT metaG (megahit assembly) | ecosystem: Environmental > Aquatic > Marine > Intertidal... | reverse complement strand
TTGGGCGGTCTTCAAGGCGTCTAGCTTTTCTTACACCGAAAGGCCATTGATGTAGTTCTGTCGCTCGGTCGTAAACTCCTTAACTTCAGCTTCCATGCGCTGCTGATCGACCTTGTCGTCAGTCCGCGCCGTTGCCATGAGGGTATCGGCAGCCTGCCCTACAGCCTCTCCTGCCTGAGAGAGTTGACGGCCTTGCGCAGCGCCAAACATATCTGCGCTAGTCTGGAAGCTCTGGAACGGCGTAGCGGTGCCCCGGAGCTGTACGCTGCCGACTTCTTGCCCTTGTAGTCTAGGTGTTGGTATCCGTGCCATTTATCAGCTCCACCAACCAGCTTCTTTACCGGCGCTCTGAACTCTACCTGCGCTGCTAAGCAGAGACCCGGCTGCAGCCATCGCACCGCTGGGGACACTGTCCGCTTGTAGCTGAAACAGCCCAGCCTGAGCATCGTAATTGATGCCCTGTATCTCGGCAGCCCGTGCTTCCTGTTCGTAATTGTAGCGCAGCTTCAGGATGTCGTACTCACCAGCTTCAGCGATGTCGGCAATCAACCCCACAGCCGTGCTGTCTTCTGTGTCGTCTACCAGCAGGCCGTTAGCGGCCAGACGCGCCCTCGCAGCGCCTTTAGTGGCGGCAACCCGCTCGCGCTGTTCATCTTCAGCAACCTCCATACGCTGCCGAATAGCAGTCGCGTTTTGCCTTGCGATGATGGCGTTATTTTCTGCAACCTGCCGCTGGTAGTTTGCCTGCGCTTTGGCAGCCTGCGACTGCTGCATCGCGCCCAAAGCACCAAAGCCCGCGCTAGCAATGCTCCCTATAGCAGCCAGAGTACCCACCTCTAAGCCCATGTCAGACCTCCTTCAACATGGGGTAGCCAATCTGCTCGAAGCCCATGCGGGCGAACAACTGGGACGACCTGTAGTCGTCAACCCCACCGCTAATATCGAGGCAAACCCAGTTCGCACCTTCGCCCTTGGCCCACACCTCAAACTCCTTGACCAGCTTCCGCATAGCGGAGGCCGCTGAAAAACCACCTTCCCCGTACATCAGGATCGTGCGGGCTAGGTTCACGTCAATGCTGATATCTTGCGTCACCTCGCCAAACAGCATGGCTAGAGGCAGCGTGCCGTCCCAAGCAGAGCGCGCAAACACACCGGGCTTGCCGAGGATCTCGGTAAAGATGTATTGGGCACGGCCAAAATCCATCGCATAGTCGCTGAACCGGCCGCGCTTGTGCATACGGCTGCCGAGATCCAGCAGCGCATCTGCGTCTTCAGGAACGGTGTCTCGAATAATCATCAGTTACCGCCCACAACAATATCTGGGATAACGGCCAGTATCGTCATCGGGAGCGGGTCTCGCTGCTGGACAACGATATAGCCATCCTTATTCCAACTGGGCGACATAGTAACATCTTTGTCGCCAGTTAGCCACGAAGACGGCTGGCCCCAGCTTGCGGGGAGGCCGTACTTGATCTCGCGCATGTGGTCACGATCCGGCCCGTACCAGCCGCCCAGAGACTGCTCGAACCGCAGGGTCAGGCGGCTGATCTTCTTGGCGCGCCCTTGGATCGTGTCGGCCACGTTTCCGCCGTCTATGCGCAGGGTCTGCATCTCGGACGTATAAGGCAGGCCGACGTGGATGCGGCTAGCAGCGCCCTCAGTGAACGTCACAGAGCCGTTGGTGACTGTCAGGTCGCGCACCACATAGCCGTTGGCTAGAGCGACCACAGAGGCCCCCTCAAGGTGCCACAGGCCCGACACCGTAGTGACCGCCTTTCGGACCTCGCCACCAGCGTAGTATGTCGCAAAGGCCGTGCCGTCTACGTCTGCCCCGTTGTTCTGCAGCTCGAATGTAGTAGAGGTCACGTTGGCTACTGTATACCCGGCACCCTCAAGGTCCGTGTCCCACACCCAGCCAGTAGTAGCATCGTCGTTCACAACCTTAATGCGCGTGATATCTACGGTATCGCCGTTGCTGAAACCGTGGGCGGTGGATGTGGTAATGACTACTGGGTTGGCTTTGGTGTAGCCAGAGATGCTGATTGGCTCGTCAAGAGATAGGCCGCAGTCTACGAAGAAGCTGTCCTGCACATCAGTGTTATCTCTCGTAACCATACGCTCGATAAACTTTTTGGTCACGCCGTTTATGGTTCGTTCTACTACGAAGTACGCAAAGTCATCGTCGCCTTCGCGGATGGAGGCTACTGACTTGAACTCACCCCGCGTCGTATGGCGAGACCAGCCAAACACGTTCTGCTCGCGGGAGTAAGTCATACACACGGCGATGCCGTCATCGCGCACGCACCAGATCAGGTTGTGCGGAGCCTGCGCAAACGACCAGTCCAGCATCGTGTTGTAGTCAAACAGATGCCGGGCGAGGATCGACAGATCGTTACCGCTGTAGCTGTCGCTCTCAAACTTGTAGCCCATGTCGCGGACAGTCTGTCCGGGCTGCATGTAGATCACAATGTCGCCAGCAACAATGGGCGGCAACGTCGTAGATCCGTAGTACGATTGCGGGTTGAGCTGGATACCCGTCGGGGTAATCACGCCATCGATACCCTCGATCAACCACTCACCGCCAGAAGTCAGGATCACTAGATCAGATAGCGAGATGAAGTGCCGGATCTCGTTGACCTGCCGAGACGCAATCGTCGCGGTAATAGCATCGTCGTCTTTTGCAGGCGTAGACACCGACATATTTGCGATGCTTGCGGTCTGCGACATAAAGAACTTCTGCGTGTCGTTATCCGTGTTGCCAAAGATGCGGCGCTGCTGGTGATAGCCGACGGCCGACGGGTAGTCGCCCACCGCGTTGAACGGGTTGCGCGCTTTAGGCGGGCTGTCAGTCGTGTCTGGGTCTATGTTTTCGTCCCTAAACGACGTGCCCTCGGCGCGGCCAATAAATCCGTAGATGCCGTTCTCTTGCCGATAGATGTTGTAGCTGCCAGCGCCTGAAGGTTCGACCCAGTTAATTGTGTTGTCCGGGGTCGAGCTGGCGCTTGTAACCGCTTCAAACTCCGGCAGGCTCTCCTCACCCGTCTCCTCGTTTACGGCCGTCACTGCGTAGTCGTAGCTGCTGCTACCGCCTGAATTGACGACATGGGTCACGTTTGTCGGAGAGCCTTGGCTCGGTGTGAACGTGATCGTGTTCAACGTCCAGACATCGTGATCTGACCGGGTCAGGTCTCGCGGTGCGTATCCGGGGTGAACAATAGTCATAACGTCCGCCGACTGGACGTACTGCAGGTCAAAGATGTCAGCTTCGAGGTACGGCGTCGTTAGCTCAAATACCTTATCTGCCGTGCCGCCGGATGAGTAGGCCGTATACCCTGTGGTGTCGATATCGTTGCCGGCACTGTCTTGCAGGCTGAATGTGTTGGAGCCGAGAGACGTAATATTGAAGGTACGTCCGTTAAGCTCGGTCATGCCGACCACGCCGGTGATGTATACGCTCTGACCGTCGGACATGCCGTGTGCAGGGCTGGCCGACACAACGGCTGGGTTTGCCTGTGTGATGTTGCTGATCGACAGAGATACAGCCGTATCCAGCACCTGCTCGCCGTCTTTCACGACGCGCATATACTCGTTGCCAAATTCTAGGATGTAGGTCTGGGTGGTGTTGAACTCGAACGGGATCAGGCGCGTAGCCCCCGTCCCCTTGGCTGGGCCTACAAACTTGAGGCCGGGTCGGTTTGTCAGCCCACCATGAACCTGCGGAAAGAAGTTCTCCGCTTTATACACTGAGGTTTTGTATTTATCGATGTCAACGCGCGCAGCGATAGCATCGGATACTTCACCACCAGATAAGTTAGGCTGGATGACTTTGACCATTAAACGCGCGCCCTAATCCAATCAGCGTCAGGGTTGCTCTCCTCGATACCCTCGTTAGCGTCAGATGCCCCAGCTTGGCTAAGCACAGCACGAGCCTGCTCGTACAGGTCGCCAGCAATGCTGCGGTCGCCTGTAAGCGGCATAGCCATGCGCGCTGCCAGAACGTAGGAGAACGCCATAACAAACTCAGGATCGTAGTCTGCAGTGTCTTCAATACGCGCCGTGTAGTAGATCTGCGGCGTTTCTTCGTTGCACATGAAGATGCGGTCGCCGGTGCTGTTGCGCGCGACTTCAAACTTGACTTTGGGTTGGTCTTCGCCCAGCGGGTTGATGATACCCAAGAGCCGGATGCAATCTGTAGGATACTGGAACATATAATCCCAGTGGCCCGGTGCAGTCCCGCTGAGCGAAGCCGGTGATGTATATTTAGTAGCGAACGCCCAAGGATGCTGGCGGAGCAAGGCGTCTCGCGTGTCGTCAAACAGCAGGTTTACCTGCTCAGCCTCCGGTGTCGCCTCAGCAATGTCACTGATGTCGTAGCGGTCACCGATATGCTGCAGGGCCAGCTTCGCGATTTGAACCTTGCTCGCCATAGCTTAGTCCTCTGACTTGCTGCGCGTCTTACGCTGCGGTGTCGCTTTGTAGTCTCGCGCAGGGCGGTTGAACGGCTTGCCATCGATACTGTCGATGTCGAACTTCGGCAGGACTAGATCGTCGGGTACATCGTGCGGCTCCCCTGCACGATACCGGCGGCTGCCGTCAAAGAAGTCTTCCTTAAACACTACGGTAGGCATCATATATCTCCTCTATGAAATGGTGGGGGGCCGAAGCCCCCCACCACCGTAGCTTAGTTAGCTGCGTCCGGGTACGACTTCCAGCCCTTCGGATCGAAGGTCAGGAAGGCGTTGATCTTGCCAGCAGTCAGCGCGGCAGTGCCGACATTCTGCTGAATACCAAGATAACGCTCGTACGCAGTGCTGCCTTCCAGCGGAACCGGAATGACCAGCTCATAGCCAGCAACCAGATCTGCCTTGCCGATGGCTGCGGACGCATAGTGCAGCGTCTCAGAGCCGTCAGCGGCCAGCGTGGAGCTGCCGTCAGACACGAGCTGGAACGACACGGTGGCCGCGCCAGCAGAGGTGACAGCAGTGTCCACCTGAATGACCAGATACATACCCCGGCCATTGCCAAGATCCTGCGGCGTAGCGCCGAGATCGATAACATCACCGACAGCCGCGAGGCCCGTTCCGGCGGTGCTGAGCGCGGTGGCATCCGCAAACTCAAGAAGTTCGTCCATAATCATGGATATATTCCCTTCTGTATGGGTTCTTAGGATACGGTGGCTTCGTTGGTACGAAGCGCATCGACGCGACGGATCGGGATGCCACCCCAAGAGGTCTGCATCGTGCCACCGACCATATCGACCGACAGGGTCGAGTTCTGGACAGCGTTCGCGGTCTGACGACGCAGGAACGACATGACCTGCTTGTCCATGTACCAAGAACAGCGACCAGCCGAGGTGCTCGGCAGCTCGGTCCACGCCTGATGCATGAGGTCGTTCAGGTCCGCACCCGTCGAGATGTCGGCCGTCAGCAGGGAGCGGTCGATGTTGGCGATACGAACAACATAGCGCCAGTCGCGAACCGACAGGCCCACGTCCCAGCGATAGTGCGTGCGATACGCCTGCATACGGCCGTTGCTGCCGTCAGCGTTCTCGATGGTGACTTCACCAAGATCGCGCTGCTGGATACCAGCCTTCGAGCCTTTGGGGATGATACCGTGACAGGTATTCGGACCCCAGCAGATCAGCCAGATCGAACCGTTGTCCGAGCCGCTGCCGCCGCCGTTGATGATGTTGTCACCGTTCTCAGCGGACAGCGAGCTGTAACGCGGAGCGAAGCCGGTGAACTCTTCCGGCGCGGTGCTTTCATCGCCATAGAACAGCGTAGACGTGAACTCTTGGTTCATGCCTTCGATGTGCGGACGGTCTTCCTGAAGACGGAAAGCAGCAGGGTTGCCGGCCATGTCAACAAGGGCTTTATCGACTTCGGAGTAATCCTCCATCATGCCCGTATTGTCGGTGACCTGAACCGCGCGGCTCTTCGTCGGCTGGACGCCGCCATACAGTTTACGCCAAGTCGGCGTCGGGAGACCGGAACGGATCGAGGTCCGGTGGCCGGTCGTGAGGTTGCCCTCAAGGAAAGACATATCCATGAGAACTTCGTTCGTGGCGTTGAGGATTTCCACAACGTCCGCGATAGACCCGTCGGGATCGGTGACCTTTGCGAGGTCAGCGAGCGTCGGGTTAGTGGTGCCGAGGACTGCCATTGGTAGCTCCTTTACTCAGCAGAGTTGAACATCGTTGGATACATCTTCTGCAAGCTAGCCGGACCTTCGACCTTACTATCCCCGGTGACCAGATCGCTCTCAGAAATTGCTTTTCCAACGCGATAGAACAGGCGGATGACCTCGGGATGATTGCCCAGACCCAACCCATCAGGGTTTTCTGCGGAGGGCGTATCAATCAGCTTCGCAAGCTCAGGACTAGCAAACGCATCCATTGCCCGCTTGGCTAGGCCGAGATGCTCGTTGAGCGCCTCGCCTCCAAGTTCCTTATCTGCCTTAGTGGCCTCAGCCCACGACGAGACGCGCTCGGTGTAAGCATCGGCCATCTGAGATTGAGCCTTCTGAGAACGCTCAATCTCAAAGTCGATGAGCTTTTGAAACTGATCCTGAGACAGGCCAAGGCCGTGGGCATACTCGCCAAACGCCTCAATCTGCTCTTCGTCAATTTCAACGCCATCTGGCGGTGTGAACACATACTCTTCCGGTGCCCCGGTTGAGGTGTCCTCACCTTCTCCTTCACCCCCGTCACCCGACAGCAGGGTACTGGATTCCTCTTCGCTGGGTGTCTCCTCAGCCACCTCAGCTTCTGCAGGAGCAGCCTCTACCGGCTCCTCCGCAGGTGTCTCAACTACTTCTTCGTCGGCCATCTCTATCTCCTCTATGGCTCGTAGAAAAACATGACGGCAGTCATGTCGGCATCTTGCTGGTCGATATTGTGGACACGCAGCGTGTATGCGGTGTCTGGCTTCAATATCCACTCAACGGGCAGGCCGCCCGTGGTATCGCCGGTCTTGTTGCCCCCGGCAGTAGAGGTCGCGGTGCTCAGCAGCGTTCCAATGCTAGTGACCGTGGGCGACCCGTAAATGCTAATCGTCGGCGTGTTCAGCGAGGTGCGGTTCAGGTTGACCGCGTTGGCTGGCGTGCCGGCCGCGCTATACGTCGTGCCTTCGTAAAGGAATGTATCGACTGGGCCAGTCAAGCTGGTCACGTCGTAGTTGCGGAAGTGCACGTCGCTGGTGGGGCCAGTGACGCCCATGAAATCAACGGTGGCCCCGGCAGCCAGCGTGAACTGAGACGTGAACACGAACGCCTTGCCCTGATGCACCATATATTGCTCAAGGCTCATGGTCAGCAGCGCGCCGTGCTCGCCATCAATGACCAGAGATCCGCCGTCCCCGTAGATCGACACAGGCACGGGAGACCCCGGAGAGGCGTTGACAAACGTGCCGTCAGCCTTCTCGTGCAAACCAATACGGGCGTGGCGGCTCAGGTTGAACGGCCCCGGCTCCGCACTGGGCGGGTAGCTGTGCGTCGGGTTAACCATCGAAGTGGTTTTCCTCCAACATCTGCATCAACGCCTTCGGGTTGTGGGTACGCAACTGCTCTTGGATCACCGACCCAACAGAGCGCGCACCTTCGTTGTAAGCCGTCGCATCAAAGCTACCGGGGACATAGCTCTGAGAAAACGCATGACCCGTTTGAAAAATGAGGTGATACAAGAAACGGCGGCCGCGAGGCTGCGACACAATGAAGTCCAGATCCTTCTCAACATCTTCTTCTTCCCTTTTTGCCCGAGCTATGGCTTCGGGGTCGCTAGCGTCATAGGTCATACAGCAGTGGTCCCGGTGCCGATCAGATCAGTCAGGGCGTTGGGGTTCTGCGTATCGGTCTCACTGAGCACCTTGGCACCCTGAGCAAGCTGCCCGATCTGCTCCATCGCCTGCATCTGCTGCTGTTCCTCGGCGCGCGCCTGCCGCTTGGCGTCCAGCTCTTCCTCGGAGATGATGACATCCGGGCTGGTGCCGAGCACGTCTGCGTACTGACGCAGAGCTTCGTCGCTGTTGATACCATCCACGATCTCTGGGAACACGGCGACCAAGTTGCCAGCGAAGCCCATGACACGTTCGAGGCTGGAAGCGGACACAGCCTGCTGGGCCTGTGCGAGTAGCGAGATATATTCGACCTCAAGCTCCTCACCCGCCAACGCTTCAGGAGGTTCGGGGAGGAGACCCGCATCCAGAGCGTAATCGAAGACATCTTCGAGTAACGGGTCCAACAACTCCACGTTCAAGCGTTGGAGCACCGGACCCAGCAGCACTAGTTTTTCTTCGTGCCGCTCCACCACCTCTGTGGCGGTCATCTGGCGGCGGTCGGAGTTAATCATCATAGCGAACAGATCGGCGTAGAAGCCGCGCTGGATACGCTCCTGAACCTCCGCAATGTCCATCATCATTTCGTTGATGCGGGGCTGCACCTGATACGCGGGCACGAAACCTTGGCTGCCCTGCAGCGGATCAACGTAGGTGGTCTGTCCGGGCAGCACCGTGGATGGCTTGCCCTTCAAGCTGGTGGGTGCAACCATCGGCGGGTTCACCATCTTGTCGATGGCCTGCGCTTTGCGCTTCTGCTGGTGCTGCAACTGCTTCACGTCACCGAGCGTGTCCATGCCGGGGCAGCGCCCGTATACGTCGCCGCTCAGAACGTCCCAGCGCGGCACATAGGCAGGGAACCGCTTGTAGCCGCCTTCCATCAGCAGCTCGTCGCTCTCCGCGCCCAGCTCGAAGTAGCAGCTCTTGAACGGCATGTTGCGGGCGTCTTTCTTGTCGTAGTCACGATCAGCCATCAGACGCGGCTCGATCATGTGCACGACTTCCACCAGCTCGTCGTAGTTGCTCTGATCCCACAACTTGCGGGTCGCCTTACTGACGCCGGTCCAGTTCATCTTCTGCGTCATGGGGTCGTACACAAACTTCTGCACGATCTGGCCCACAGTCATCGTGAAGTGGCGGCCCAGTGTGTCCACCTCGCCCTGATCGTTCTCCGCAATGACGTACTCACCGACAGTCAGGGGGCGGAAGCGAATGACTTGGTCGAAGGATGGCTGGCGATACAGGGGTGCCGTGCCAAACGCGCCCAGCTCGGTGTAGACCGTGTAGATCGAGTTGTAGAAATTAGAGCGGTTCAAGATTGCCCGCTCGACCATCTCGACCTGAGACAGCCAGCGGCGCACCTCGCCGTCATCCATCAGCTCGTCGCGCACCTTGCGGCGGTGCCACGGCCGCGCGGGTGAAGTCATGCCGGACATCATGCCCGCAGCCATCGTGCGCAGGGCCTGCGTTCCGGTGCTGTCGATGATCTTGGTAGTGCGCTTGCGGCCTCGGCTGTTCTGACCCTCGATCAGGTAGCGGCCGCGCCGTGGTGCCAAGTAGTCGGTAATCTCCATCCAGTGCGAGCGGAAGGACGAACGGTCGTTCTCCAGCTTCACATAGCGGCGATACAAGGCAGACTTCTTGCCCTTGAGGGGCACAGTCGTGTGGAGATTGTCAACGCTTGGCAGTGGCATATTAGGCCCTCATCGATGGGTACATGCGGTCGGCAGCAGCGCCCTGCTTGTCGTCCTCCATGAACTCCATCTCGATCACTTCAAGTGTAGCGCGTGAGCCGTCCTGCCCCTTCGACACCGACGCGACACGCACCTTGCAGTGGATCTCGCGGGTGTCGCCCACGTCACCAATGTCGCCCAGCGCAGCGAGCTGTTCCTCTTCGAGGTGCAGCTTCGGCAGGTACTCGTCCTCACCAGCAAACGGGTCGTTCATCAGCGACCCGCCTGCATCTTTCGATCCCATGTGTACGGCCATGCTAACCGCCTAGTAGCGTGCGGCCGGTGGTCGAGGCGGGGTCTAGAAGGCCCTGCGACCCGGTTACGCGAGTTCCACCAATACCGCTCTGCTGGCGTGCGCGGCGCACTTCGTCGCGTCGTGCCTGCGAGACGGCAGGGTCCACCCTCTTCGGCGGCTCAGGCGGCGGCGGAGGCGGCGGGGGAGGCGGCGGCGCTTTCGGCGCGGAGAACATGCCCATAGCTTAATTCCCTAGTAGTGTGCGTTCTGCGGTCTTGGCGGGCTCGCCTAGTCCGGTACGGACGCGCTTGCCCGGACGTGCTTTTGTGGGGGCGCTGCTGGCGGCAGGGGCGCTGGCCGGTGCTTTGGAAGGTGTGTCCCTTTTTGGACCGCGAACCTCGCCGGTGTCCATATTGTAGTATGTCGCGTATTTGAGCCCAGCCTTCTTCGCCGCTCTTTGCGCCCCCTGCATCCCCGACTCCGTCCAAGCACGTACCGTCGTGCGCATATCAGTTCCCCATCATCGTGCGTTCTGCGGTCTTGGCAGGCTCGCCTAGTCCGGTACGGACCCGCTTGCCCGGACGTGCTTTTGTTGGTGCAGCCTTCGGCTGGGCGGC
>Ga0181589_10005182_pt1 | contig 10423 bp, 12 predicted proteins | sample 071ome_25_FD_132444 | JGI IMG/M metagenome (GOLD analysis project Ga0181589, IMG submission 132444) | Coastal salt marsh microbial communities from the Groves Creek Marsh, Skidaway Island, Georgia - 071410BT metaG (megahit assembly) | ecosystem: Environmental > Aquatic > Marine > Intertidal... | reverse complement strand
CGCGAATATGAACACTACCTCGTTCAAGAAGCAGCGGGCGGAGTTCCAGGACCTGCTCTATCAGGACCACCGTCGCGTCGGGTCGGCCTCGTCGGATACCGGCACAATCGTGCCGGCGGGCGTGCAGATCGGTGTCGGCGTCAAGACGGCGGGTGTCTACCGTATCACCGAGCAGGGAAACCTGGTGTCCACCAACAACACCTATGACGTCGCCATTCAGGGCAAGGGTTTCTTTCAGGTGACCCTGCCGAACGGCGACAACGCCTATACACGGGCGGGATCATTTCAGCTCAGCGCCAGCCTCATGGCGGGCGAGGGCACGGGTCCGGAACACCGCCTGTCCATCAGCGGACGCATCTATGACGTCACACGGGTGCCCGTTTTGACGAGAACCGTCCGCCGCGGTGAAAAAATCGGCCCCGGCGATGTGGCGGTCAGGCTTGTGCGCGCCGAAAGCCGGGCAAGCGGCGCCAATCTCGATATCAAAGACGTCATCGGCAAAACCCCGCGGCGGGCGCTTCGCCGGGGCGCGATGCTCCATGCCGGAGATATCCAGGAACCGGTAATTGTCGTCCGTGGCAAGCTGGTCACCATTGTCCTCAAGACCCGCAACATGGTGATAACCGCGCGCGGCAAGGCACTCGAAGACGGCGCGATGGGCGATCTGATCCGGGTGCGCAACAACAGAAGCAAATCGACGATTGAAGGCGTGGTCGCCGGTCCGGCCCGCGTGACAATCGATATTCCGGGTTAATACGCCGGAACAGCAGGAGACATTCATGACCCGCCAATCCCCGTTCCATGCCATGCGCCTTTATCCGCTTTCGGCGCTCTGTCTGATGGCCGTGGCCCTTTCCGGCTGCAACACGGTCAGCCGACTGGCAGAGGTCGGAAGCGAACCGCCTCTTACCCAGGTCCAGAATCCGACGCGGTCGCCGCACTACCGGCCGGTTTCCATGCCGATGCCGATGGTCGCGCCGCGCAAACGGGCGCCCAACTCTCTGTGGCGGCATGGCGCGCGGGCATTTTTCAAAGACCAGAGAGCCGGTCAGGTCGGCGATCTTCTGACCGTGCTGATTACCATCGAGGACAGCGCAAGCATTTCGAATACCACCTCGCGCGAGCGGACCAACAACGAAGACGCTTCGGCATCAGCTTTCCTCGGCTATGAATCGAGCCTGAGCAAAGTACTGCCGGAAGAAATCGACCCCGGCAACCTGGTCAATCTGGACAGCACCACTTCAAGCGAAGGCAAAGGATCGATCGACCGCGACGAGACGGTCAATCTGAAGATAGCCGCGATCGTCACGCAAAAGCTGCCCAACGGCAATCTGGTTCTTTTGGGACGTCAGGAAGTTTGCATCAATTTCGAAGTGCGCCAGCTTCAGATCGCGGGCGTCGTCCGACCAGAGGACATCACCGCGGAAAACACGATCTCTTATGAAAAAATCGCCGAGGCCAGAATCTCTTATGGCGGCAAAGGCCATATTTCGGACATCCAGCAGCCGCGATACGGACAGCAGATTCTGGACATCCTCCTGCCCTTCTGACGAAGGGCGGATCAGCGGGCGGGATTAATCGTCGCGATAGACCCGTTCGCGCCGCTCGTGACGTTCCTGCGCCTCAAGGCTCAGCGTGGCGATCGGGCGGGCTTCGAGCCGGCGCAATCCGATGGGTTCGCCGGTTTCCTCACAATAGCCGTAGGTCTTGTCGGCAATACGTTCCAGCGCTTCATCGATCTTCTGGATCAGCTTGCGTTCGCGGTCTCGCGTCCGCAACTCCAGTGCCCGATCGGTTTCCGCCGCTGCACGGTCGGCGATATCGGCTGCCTGGAGCGTTTCTTCCTGAAGATGTTTGAGCGTTATGCCGGATTCGGTCAAAAGCTCGCCCCGCCAATCGAGCAGACGGCGTTTGAAATATTCCAGTTGCTTGGCGTTCATGAAGGGCTCGTCATCCGACGGACGGTAATTTTTCGGCAGCTTTGCCATATCCCATGCCTCCCAGCTCAGAATCGGCGCGGAGTATATGAATGGGATGGCGAGTTAGCAAGTGGTAAGAATTAGACGCTAGGAAGTTCCTAAACTATTGTTTTTATTTATTTAATTTTAAAACTCTTTACCCAACTTCGCCAGTTCGACCGCCGCGCGCAATTCGATCTCGCCAATTACCTCTCTCAGGCGCGGATCGGCGACAGCGTCGGCCTGCTGCCGTGAAAGCGTTACGAGGCGGATCAGTTTTTCCTCCGAATAGGTCCCGTCCAGCAGGCCATGGCGAAGCCTGTCGAGCTCTTCGAGAATGTCGCGGCCTCGTTTGGCGGCCCGCTCCCTGTTTCCCGCGGGATCCTGAACTTCCTGTATCGAAAGAAGGCCGGAGACCGAATCGACATCCGCCGGCGCAAAGCCGGCGCTCGCCTGGTCGTTACCCTGAACAGCTTCGGAAAATCCGCCGGCAGTGTTCTGGGCGGGCTTGCGCCTGCGATAATACGCAGCCGAGGCGTTTCTGGTGTTAGCCACCTTCATTGCGGGGTCCTTCGTTTCCTGACGCAAAATCTGCGCCATCACGGTTAACATCCGGTAAACCCGAAAAGTGGCAATTTTCTCGCCGCGTCGGGGAAATTTCTGCCGTCACTATCGGCAATTCCTGCGCGGCGCCACCCCATTCCTCCGGCACCAGAATCCTAACCCACTGAATTTGCGTCTTTTTTCAGAAGACGCGCATTGGCACGCTATTCGCATTTGATAGAGCGACGCAAATGGAACCGTTTCACAGATGATCTCCCGAATTTGGACCACACTCAGTTTTTTTGCCGATGGCGAGCGCGCTCGCACCGCCAGCATTTCCGAGGCCAACAACCCTGTATTCAGCAGGATTTTGACCAGCTCCTGACCGGGTGTCGCCGGCGAAGCCGGCATGTCCAGCGTCATCTTGCCGGTTTCAAGAATTCCGTCGATCAGCTGCGCCGCCTCGGAAATCGTCAGCCGGTCGACATTTTCTCCGCCCAGCCCGTAAGCGGTACGGAAAAACCCCAACCTGCCGGCCGCCTGACCGGCGCTGACGTTCAACAGCCCCATGACGTCCGGATCGATCCGTCCCTGACCGTCATCAAGGAGTTCGAGTCCGTTACTGACGGCTGCCGCGGGGCTGATCAGGTCGTGACACAAGCGCGAGAACAGCAATTGCGAAACCCGGAAGGGTAAGACGGGGTCGGTATCGATCGATGTCATGGTACTATCCTGAATACAGATTTTCCGGGGTCAGGCCTTCGCAATTCTGGTATCAAAACAAGGCGATATTCGGGCATTTGACCTTCAAACCAATGAAAAGGGCCGACGTAAATGAATGAAACACTGGTACCTGGAGATTACGTCCGTCATCCTGACTGCCCCGATTGGGGGCTGGGTCAAATCCAATCCGTGACCCGCAACCGGATCACCGTGAATTTTGAACATAAAGGTAAACAGCTGATTAACGGCGCGCTGATTTCTCTTGTCCCCGTGAACCTGGATAAAGAATTTCCCGATTAACGGGTATATTAACCCCGATTGCCGTCATCCGTCAAAAGGTCGGCGAATGCAGCGATTTCATCTGCAACCGAGGCGGTCGCCTTTTTCTCGATAGACCTGTAGCGCCTCAGCGCCTCCCGCCCCGCATCCGTCAGCTGCGCGCCCCCGCCTCCGGCCCCGCCAGAGGATGCCGCGATCAGAGGCCTCCGGAAATCGCGGTTCATGGCGTCAATCAGTTTCCAGGCGCGGCGATAGGACATATTCATTTCGCGCGCCGCCGCCGATATGGAACCGGTTGCCGCGACCGTATCGAGCAAATCCGCCTTGCCGGGGCCAAGCGCCACCGCATCGCCCATGAGGATGCGCAGCCGGGGATGATTGGGATGCTCAGAGGCCATTTTCCACCACCAGCCTTTCCGCCTCGGCAAAGTCCTCCGGGCTGTTCACGTTGAAAAACGGATCGACGGGATCGACAGACCATTCAACCGCAACCAGCCGGTAGTGCGCGGTCCAGCGATCAACCTTCCGGACTCCTTCCTCACGGACGGCTTGATCGAGGAGACGATGAAGCCGCATTGGCCAGAGGCCGATCACCGGATGCATCCTGTCGCCGGATCGGGCGCACGCCAGATCGGCGCCGCCTTCACATACCCCCGCCAGCAAGCGCAGCACCAGATCAGCTGGAATAAACGGGGCATCGCACGCGAAGCTGGCCAGCCAGTCGCAATCGGCATGATTGTTACGCACCCATTCCATTCCGGCCAGAATTCCGGCGAGCGGCCCCGCGTGACCCGCAACACCATCCGGAACGACAGGCAATCCGAACGCGCCGTACTCTGCGGGGTCGCCATTCGAATTCAGGCATAGTGCGCTCACCTGCGGCTCAGCGGTTGCGATAATTCTCTCAAGAAGCGGCGCGCCATCGAACATCCTGAGGGATTTGTCACCGCCGCCCATACGCCGTGACTGCCCGCCGGCAAGAAGGACCCCACAGACATTTCCCACGCCGTTCACGTCCCCGGTTCCATCGCGGGCAGACAAAACCGTACCGGATCGTTGCCCAACAACCCGATCAGCAAACCCACGAAATCGTCATCCAGCCGTCCGGTTTCAGAATAGATAATGACCTCCTCATCCAGACCGCCGGTCGAAATACCCTGACGGTTCTCAAGCGTCTCCAAGGCGCCGCCGAGCCTTTGTTCCAGCCGTTCCTTCAATAAGGCCTCGGTCGCCGACAGGTAATCCGGGTCGAAAAGCTCTCCGCAACGGGCATAAAGAAATTCGGTCCGTTGAGCCTCACCGGCGATTACGGGCGCCAATACGCCCAGCCGGTTATAGGCCGCGGCACGGTCGCCGCCATCGCGCGGTAGAATGACATCACCCGCGCGGTTTCTGAGGTCAACGGAGAAGGTCAGAATATCCCGCAAATGCTGGTCAAAACGCGATAGCAGGTTTACCGACTGACCGACATAGGCGACCGTCCGGGCATTCTCGTAACGTTTTATCCTGAGATAAATTCCGGGCGCGGCGAGCGCTTCGCATTCCAATATGTCCGCTGGAAAATTGCCGGGTCCCACGGGGCCCTCCCAGTCGAGGATCAACTCCATTACGTTTCTTCCCGGGCGCCCTTGCGGACCGAAACCGCCGGTTCCGAGGCCGCACGTCCGGTATCCGCGTCATAGATTATGCGCTCTGCACCGGATAAGGCCACGAACCGCGCCCCCCGCGCCCGCCCGATCAGGGTCAGCCCCGCCTGACGCGCCAGTTCCACTCCCCAAGCCGTAAAGCCGGACCGCGAAATCAGAACCGGAATATTCATTTGTACGGTCTTGATAACCATTTCGCTGGTCAGACGGCCGGTGGTGTAAAACATCTTTCCAGCCGGATCGATGCCGTTCAGGAACATATAGCCCGCGATCTTGTCCACCGCATTGTGCCGCCCGACATCCTCCATATAGATCTGCGGTCGATCTTCTTCGCACAGGACACAGCCATGAATCGCGCCAGCTTCGAGATAAAGGCTGGGTGTGTTGTTTATCTTTTTCGCAAGCGCGTAAAGCCAGGAGGTATGCACGCGCGCCTCTGGGTCGAGCCGCACGGTCTCAAATTTTTCCATCATGTCGCCGAACACCGTTCCGACGGCGCAGCCCGATGTCCGCGTCTTTTTTTTCAGCTTCTGTTCGAAATCGGTCTCTCGCTCGGTCCGAACGATAACCGTGTCGATTTCCTCGTCATAATCGATCGCCTCGATCCGGTCTTCCGGCAACAGCATATTCTGATTGAGCAGAAACCCTACGGCGAGACAATCGGGATAGTCGCCGATCGTCATCATGGTGACGATCTCCTGACCGTTGAGAAAAAGGGTCAGCGGCCGTTCGACAGTGACCGCCGTGGTCAACGACCGCCCCTCATGATCGACGCCCACTACCGATTCGGTCAGCCGCGTATCGGCCGGATTTGGCCGGACAAGATATTCATTCATAAAAACAATATGGAATCGCAAAAATCTGTGGACAAGCGCTAGTTCGGGTTTGGCGCGTGCGATACTCTATTACAGATTTGTTAAAGACGCGCCGGACGAGTTGGCGCGCCCCGGCTGAGGGGCGAGGGGTGTCGATCCGGTTCGGTGCTGTCTCCTTACAATCCGTCAATTGGGGGGACGGGTTTAGATGGCGAGATAAATGACGCTGGCGGGGCCACGCCCCGCATTCGATTTGGTTCTGGTCGGGGTCCCGTCCGATTGGCCGGAAGCGAATTGCGTACGGTCGATCTGTTGGACCGGATGCAGCCGGTTTACCTTACCGGCCGTAACCGGACCATCGATTATATGAACGGGCCGTTCCGCGACATCGCGCCCGATCTGTTTCCGGAATTCAAGAGCGCCGACCGGCTCGACCAGCCCCGCCCGCCGGCGCCGCGCGAGCTGGATGCCATTCTCGACCGGATCGCCGGCGGCGAAGATACCGTGGAGATACTCCAGCAAGTCCAGACAGCGGACGGCACGCGCTATTACCGTTCATCCCATTTCAGGCTCGTTGAAGACGGTGCGCCAGCGGGATACGCGGGCGTCTATACCGACGTAACCAGCGAAAACGATGCGGCGCGTTATGCGGAACGAACAACCTCCCGTTTCGAGGATATCGTCCGTGCCGCCTCCGACTGGGTCTGGGAAACCGACAAAAACCTGAACCTGACATACGTGTCCAACAGGATCGGTGACTTGACCGAAACGCCGCCGCGTCAATTGATCGGGCGGTATCTCTTCTCACTGGGCGTACCGGAAGAAGCGGAACGTCGGCAACCCGAAATCGGCCGCCTGCCCGATACGCTGATGCCGTTCCGCGGGCTCGTGCTGCTTATCGGACGAACCGAGGAGACCCGTCGGCGCGTCGCCCTGTCGGGCGCGCCCTATTTCGATGACAATAGCGGGGACTTCGCCGGATATCGCGGGACCGGGACCGATATCACACGCGAATTCGAGGCGGAACACCGGGCCAGGGTTTCGCAAGCGGCGCTGCTGGACAGTATGAAGGAGTTGCAGGAGCGCAACATTCAACTCGCCCAGGCGCTTGAAAAATCAAACGCGGCATCTCAGGCCAAGACCGATTTTCTCGGCAAGATGAGCCATGAACTCCGCACACCGCTGAACGCGATCATCGGTTTTTCGGATCTGTCGCTGCTTGAGAGCTTCGGCAAGCTGCCTGACCGCTACAAGGAATATTTCGGCGATATCCGCAAAGCGGCGGATCATCTCCTCACCATCATCAACGATATTCTCGACGCCGTTAATCTCGACGCCGGGAAGGCCAAGATTCAGCTTGAGAAAATCAAGCTGAAGCCGCTTGTCGAAGAAGTCCTGCCTTTGGTCGAGGCGGAAGCGCGGTCGCGCGGCGTCGATATTGCCGCCGTTACAGTCGATGACGGATGGGCGGTCAAGGCGGATCGCGGGCGGCTGCGCCAGATATTGATCAACCTGGTCGTGAATGCGCTGAAATTTACCGAGCAGGGCGGTTCGGTGGGAATTGAGACCGGGACAGGAGATGATGGAACCGTTCTGCTGACGGTCTGGGACACGGGTATCGGGATTTCGCGCGAACAGCAGGGCCTCATCTTTGACGGGTTTCACCAGGTCCAGGCTGATCCGGTTATCGCGCCGACGGAAGGAACCGGGCTGGGTCTGACGATTTCACAACAACTCGCCCGGCTGATGGGCGGCGACCTGCGCGTGGAGAGCGAACTCGGAAAGGGATCGCGATTCACCATCATCCTGCCGGCGGCGGCCAAAAAACAAAAGAAAAAGCGCCGCGCCAGGAAACCCGTCCGCAAAAGCGCCTGAGCCCCCCTTTTCCGGGGCCGACTCCATCGCTATATTCAACCGGATATAACGGTTCGCCCCGGACGGCTGACCTTTCACGAAACATGATCCGATGACCAGAGACCTAATCGATCCATTTGGGCGCCATGTCAGCTATTTGCGCGTATCGGTCACCGACCGATGCGATTTCCGCTGCGTCTACTGCATGGCGGAGGACATGACCTTCCTGCCGAAGGCGGAGGTGCTGTCACTGGAGGAGATGGAGCGGGTCTGTTCGGCTTTTATCGAACGCGGCGTGCGCAAACTGCGCATGACAGGCGGTGAACCGCTGGTCCGCCGCAATATCATGTGGCTGTTCCGTTCCCTCTCGCGCCATCTGGAATCAGGCGCACTGGATGAGCTGACCGTCACAACCAACGGCAGCCAGCTTGAAAAATTCGCGGGCGAGCTTGTCGATATCGGTGTGCGCCGGATCAACGTCTCGCTGGATACGCTGGATGCGGACAAGTTTGCCGCCATTACCCGCTGGGGGCGTCTGCCGCAGGTACTCTCCGGGCTGGAAGCCGCGAAACAGGCGGGACTCAAGATCAAGATCAACGCCGTGGCGCTGCGCGGCGTCAATGACGGGGAGCTTGACGATCTGGTGCGCTGGTGCGGCGATGAAGGGTTCGATCTGACCTTTATCGAAGTCATGCCGATGGGCGAAATCGGCGAGGTCCGGCTGGACCAGTATCTGCCGCTGTCGATGGTACGGGCGAAGCTGAACGAAAGCTGGACGCTGGAAGACAGCGACTATTACACCGGCGGGCCGGCGCGCTATGTCACCGTGACGGAAACCGGCGGCAAAATCGGATTCATCACCCCGATGACCCATAATTTCTGCGAAAGCTGCAACCGGGTGCGGCTGACCTGCACGGGACAGCTATATATGTGCCTCGGCCAGGAAGATTCCGCCGATCTGCGCGCCGCCGTCCGCGCGGATGAGGATAACACCGCCCTGTTCACCGCGATCGACGAAGCCATCGGCCGCAAGCCGAAGGGCCATGATTTCGTGATTGACCGGCGGCGCGACCGGGCCTCGAACCCGCGCCATATGAGCGTTACCGGCGGGTGAGCGGGAAGCCTAAAGCCGCCAATTCGCTCGCGCGGCGCGACGCCGCCTCTATACTGCACCCCTATTCTAACGCTATTGCACTGGAAGAATCCGGCCCGTTGGTCATGACGCGCGGCAACGGCGTCCATGTCACGGACGAGGACGGGCGCGATTATATCGAAGGCATGGCCGGGCTGTGGTGCGTCTCGCTCGGTTTCGGCAATAAACGGCTGGCGAATGCTGCCGCTGAGCAAATCCGCAAGCTCTCCTTCTATCACGGCTTCAACCAGAAGGGTCACGAGGCCAATATAGAACTCGCCGAACGGCTGCTGGCGCTGGCGCCGGTGCCGATGTCGAAGGTCTTTTTCGCCAATTCTGGATCGGAGGCCAACGACACCGCGATCAAGCTGATCTGGTACCGCAATAACGCGCTGGGCCTGCCGGAGAAGAAAAAGATCATCGGGCGGGTGAAAGGCTATCACGGCGTCACCGTGGCCGCCGCCAGCGTCACCGGTACGCCGATCAATCATGAGGCGTTCGACCTCCCCATCGACGGGTTCTTTCATACCGATTGCCCGCATTACGCGCGGGAGGCCGAACCGGGAGAAACGGAAGAGGAATACGCGACGCGCTGCGCCGATAATCTCGACCAGCTGATCCAGAGCGAGGGGCCGGAGACCGTGGCCGCCTTTTTCGCCGAACCGGTGATGGGAGCGGGCGGCATTCTCATCCCGCCTGCGACCTATTTCGAAAAAATCCAGAAGGTGCTGCGCAAACACGATGTGCTGATGGTCGCCGATGAAGTGATTTGCGGGTTCGGCCGTACCGGCAACTGGTGGGGCAGCCAGACTTTCGGGATCGAGCCAGACATCCTCACCTGCGCCAAGGCGCTGTCATCCGGCTATATTCCGATTTCGGCGATATTGCTGTCGGAAGCCGTCTACCGACCGATCGCGGAACAGACCGATGCCTCCGGCGTTCTTGGACATGGTTTTACCTATTCGGGTCATCCGGTCGCCGCCGCCGTCGCGCTGGAGACGCTGAAGATATACGAGGAAATAGACCTGATCGCTCATGTGCGAAAGACCGCGCCATATCTTCAGGACGGCATCCGCGAATTCGCCGATCACCCGCTGGTGGGCGAGATTTCCGGCCTCGGCATGCTGACCGTGGCGGAGCTGGTCGCGGACAAGGACGCCAACACGCCGTTCGAACCGGCGCTGAAAGTCGGCCCCCATCTGCTCGACCGGGCTTTGGAACACGGGCTGATTATCCGGGCGTTGGGCGACCGGATCGGTTTTTCGCCGCCGCTGGTGATAAACCCCGATGAAATTGCCCAGATGTATGCGCGCTTCGGCCGCGCGTTGGACGATACGGCCGCCTGGGTCAACAAGAACATGTGAAGCCGCCGCGGCGTTTAGGCGCTTTGCGCCGCCGGGCGCTGCCGTTATTATGCGGCGCGAGATTTCCCGTTTGGGGCAAGGAATGGATTACGACGCTTTTTTCAGGGAT
>Ga0181589_10005173_pt1 | contig 10432 bp, 9 predicted proteins | sample 071ome_25_FD_132444 | JGI IMG/M metagenome (GOLD analysis project Ga0181589, IMG submission 132444) | Coastal salt marsh microbial communities from the Groves Creek Marsh, Skidaway Island, Georgia - 071410BT metaG (megahit assembly) | ecosystem: Environmental > Aquatic > Marine > Intertidal zone... | reverse complement strand
TCAACACGTTTACCGGCGCCACTATCGGCAGCAGCCCGAGTTTTGACAATGCGGGTGCTGACATGACCGGCAGCAGCATGCGTGGCATTTTCACCGGCACTGGTCCAAGCCTACAGGGATTTGCCACCGGCTTCTCTCTTAAAGGCAGCGTGGATGTCGGCGGCGGCGTGTTCGAAAACCACAACCTCAATGGTGTCGGACTGCTGGGCAACCGGGATCTGCCCGCTTTATGACCGTAGAGTTTTACTTCGGTCTGCAGAATGGAGAATCAGGCCATTTCCACAAATAAAAAAGCCGGCTTCCTCTACTGTGAGGAAGCCGGCTTTTTGTTTAGTTAATGGTCGGAGTGGCCGGATTTGAACCGACGACCACCACACCCCCAGTGTGGTGCGCTACCAGGCTGCGCTACACTCCGACGTGATCTTTTCGATATGGTATCAGGAAAGGTCTTTCAGGGCTTCTTCAACATCACTGATCAGATCCCTGACCAACTGTTTGTCGACTGCAGGTTTTTCATCCTGCACATCTGCCCCTGACATGCGCTGACGGGCACCGCCAATGGTGAAGCCCTGCTCGTACAACAGCTCCCGGATCTGCCTGATCAGCATGACATCCTGACGCTGGTAGTAACGACGGTTACCACGACGTTTGACCGGTTTTAACTGGGTGAATTCCTGCTCCCAGTAACGCAGCACATGGGGTTTGACATCACAGAGTTCGCTGACTTCACCGATAGTGAAATAGCGCTTTGCAGGAATTTCCGGCAGTTCGGCGTTATGACTTGGTTCCAGCATAGTCTTCCACTCTTGATTTCAGTTTCTGGCCCGGCCGGAATGTCACCACCCTGCGGGCCTGAATGGGAATCTCTTCACCGGTTTTCGGGTTTCTGCCGGGACGCTGACGCTTGTCACGCAGATCAAAATTACCAAAACCTGACAGTTTGACCTGCTCATTGTTCTCAAGGGAAAGACGGATTTCCTCAAAAAATTGTTCAACCAGTTCTTTGGCTTCCCTTTTGTTGAGCCCCATTTCATTAAACAGGCGTTCGGCCATTTCAGCTTTGGTTAGTGCACCGCCGGTCATTGATTCCTACCTTTAATGATCTTGTTTTTCCCGGTAATCGTCATAGCGTGAAACGCTATCTACATCCTTAATTCTGCATTAAATTGTGCTTCTAGGACATTGATACAGCTATCAATTATCGAGTTTATTTCTTCATCTGTAAGAGTGCGTGAAGGATGCTGGAAGGTCAAGCCCAATGCAAGACTTTTTTTAGTTTTTTCAATGTTTTGGCCCTGATAAACATCAAAAATAACCACATCCGTCAGAAATTCTCCCGCCTGCTGGCGGATAACCTGTTCGATGCCCCCTGTTTCCTGGCTGGCTGACACCAGTATGGCCAGGTCACGCCTGACAGAAGGATACCGGGACAACTCGCGATATCTGGGTAAAACAGCCGGTGCCAATTGCTCAAGATCCAGTTCCAGAAGGAAAATTTTCCCAGGAATATCAAGGTATCGCTGAAACTTGTCGGAGATGGCACCAACCCAGCCTATCGCTTGTCCTGAGCGCAGAATTCGGGCAGTTTGCCCGGGCTGCAGGCCCGGGTGTACAGCGACCTCAAAACTGAAGGCATCACGCTCTAACGACAGACCAAGGAGGGTTTCTGCATCGCCTTTGATGTCAAAGAAATCCAGGGACCTGGATTTGCTGCCCCACTGCTCGGGAAATGCGCTCCCCCAAACCAGAGAAGCTACTTTAGGTTTCTGCTCTAACTTATCGCTAATATTATTAAATATAAGCCCGCTCTCAAAGATCTTTCCCCGCGTCTGCTGGCGGTGAAAATTGTGCCTGAGGGTGGCCAGCAGACCCGGCCACAGGGAGGTACGCATGACTCCCATATCCTGGGAAATAGGATTCGCCAGGGGCAGAATTGCCTGCTCATCTGAGCCCAGGACCTGTTCCAGTTTCCTGTCCACAAAGCTGTAGGTGATCACTTCCTGGTAGCCAAGAGCTGTGAGCTGCTCCCGGACAACGTCCAGACCTATCCGGGCTTCCTGGTCAGGTTTCAGACTGAAGCGGCCAAGCGGTTCTGTGACAGGCAGGTTGTCATAGCCATGAATCCTGGCCAGTTCCTCCACCAGGTCTTCTTCGATAGCGATATCAAAACGCCATGAAGGCACGGCAAAGGTCCAGCCTTCATCATGGCGGACAACAAGCTCAAGGCAAACACCGACAAGAATCTCCTCTACCCGTTCCCTGGTAAAAGAAAGGCCGAGAATGCGTTCTATGCGGTTCGCTCTCAGGGTGACTTGCCTGGCCTCAGGTAAACTATCGGTTGCTTCTACAACCGGTCCGGGCTCGCCACCAACAATATCCAGCAGCAGGCGCGTGGCACGCTCCATCGCTATCACCGGCAGGTTGTAGTCAACGCCACGCTCATATCGATGTGCGGCATCAGTCTGTAGCCCATATGAGCGGGCTTTCCCGGCGATGGTTGTGGGATTGAAATAGGCGCTCTCCAGAAAAATATCCCTGGTAGCGTCTGTCACTGAGCTGTCCAGACCACCCATGACACCGGCGATAGCCAGGGCCCTGCTTTCATCCGCGATGACCAGGGTATTATCTGTCAATGCGACTTCCTTGCCGTCCAGCAGGGTCAGCTTTTCTCCACTGTCTGCCAGTCTTACCCGGATACTGCCTTTGAGCTTTTCAAAGTCAAAGGCATGCATGGGCTGGCCGAGTTCCATCAGGACATAATTGGTGACATCGACGACCGGATCGATGGACTTGATATCACTGCGACGCAACTTTTCCTGCAGCCACAACGGCGATTCCACATCCTGACGGATGTTACGAATAATTCTTCCTAGGTATCGCGGACAATCGTCCGGGCTTTCCAGGCTTATGGGAAACGTATCCTCAATGCTGCTGGCTACTGCCGGTATATCAGGGCGGGTCACAGTAGCGGTATTAAACACCCCCACTTCCCTGGCGATACCTGCAACGCTCAGACAGTCACCACGGTTGGGTGTCAAATCAACTTCAATAAGGGCATCATCCAGGTTCAGGTAAATACGGATATCTTGGCCAACCGGCGCATCAACTGGCAGCACCAGTATCCCGTCACTTTTTTCTGCCAGACCCAGCTCTTCGGCAGAACAGATCATGCCGTTGGATTCAGCACCTCGCAGCTTGGCTTTCTTGATTTTGAAATCTTCACCAAGTACGGCTCCCACCTGGGCAAACGGGATCTTCTGCCCCGCTGCCACATTAACGGCTCCGCAGACAACCTGAAGGGTTTCCTGCCCGGTGTTAACCTGGCAAATACGGAGTTTATCGGCGTCCGGATGCGGTTCGACACCTTCTACAAGTGCCACTATCACGCCGGTAAAAGCGGCAGCTGCCGTTGAGACACCGTCCACTTCCAGGCCAGCCATGGTCAGCTGTGCCACCAGTGTATCGGTGTCAATATCAGGGTTTACCCATTCTCTTAGCCAGTGTTCACTGATTTGCATCTGGACTACCCCTCACTGAACTGGCGAAGAAAACGCAGGTCGTTTTCGAATAAAAGACGCAGGTCATTGATCTGGTATCTCAGCATGGCCAGACGATCCACGCCCATACCAAAGGCAAAGCCGGTATATTTTTCAGTATCCACACTAGTGGCTTTCAATACATTGGGATGCACCATGCCGCATCCGCCAACCTCCAGCCAGCCGGTCTGACCGCATACCCGACACCCCTGTCCCTTGCAGGAGACGCACTGCACATCGATTTCGGCAGAAGGTTCAGTAAAGGGAAAATAGGACGGCCTGAATCGTACATCCAGGTCAGCTTCAAAAAAGACGCGGAGAAAACTGACCAGCAGGCCCTTGAGATCTGCCATGGTGACCTGCTCATCGACGAGCATTCCCTCCACCTGGTGAAACATGGGGGTATGAGTCAGGTCAGAGTCGCAACGGTAAACACGTCCAGGACAGATAAAGCGGAACGGAGCTTCCCCGTTTTCCATGACTCGCACCTGGACAGTGGACGTATGGGTTCGCAGCAGCAAACCACTGTCAAAATAAAAGGTATCATGCATGGCCCTGGCCGGATGGTGAGCCGGAATATTCAGGGCTTCAAAATTATGATAATCATCTTCGATTTCCGGACCCTGTACGACGTCAAATCCGGCTGAAGTAAAAATATTTTCAATGCGGCGCAGGGTCTTGGTTACGGGATGCAAACCCCCTGTGCTCTGGCGGCGTCCTGGCAAGGTAACATCAACAGCTTCTTCCAGCTGTTTGCTGGCTGCGGCCTGTGCGCTTAGCTGGGATTTCTTGCCTTCAAGGGCTTCCTGAACACGGTTTTTGGCGGCATTGATAGCAGCACCCGCCTGTGGGCGTTCATCGGCCGGGAGTTTGCCCAGGCTTTTTAACTGCTCTGTCAGACTGCCTTTTTTGCCGAGGAACTGGACACGAAGTTGCTCCAGAGCTTCAACATTCTGAGCCTGGTCTATTGCCTGCAAGGCGGCGCCGGTCAGCGCGTCAAGATTTTCCATGATGATTTTTCCCGAGAACCCCGGGTATCGGTGGGCTGCCAGAACTGGCAGCCCTGCCCCGAATTATCAGGCTGCGAGAGCAGCCCTGGCCTGTTCTACTACTGCAGCAAAGGCCTCTTTGTCGTGAACAGCCAGATCAGCCAGAACACGACGGTCCATTTCGATATTGGCCTTGTTCAGACCGTCAATCAGACGGCTGTAGGACATACCGAGGGTACGTGCCTGAGCATTGATACGGGTAATCCACAGTCCACGAAATACACGTTTCTTGGCACGACGGTCACGAAATGCGTACTGACCGGCTTTGGTAACGGCCTGTTTCGCCACGCGGAATACGCGTGAACGGGCACCGTAGTAGCCCTTGGCCTGCTTCAATACTTTTTTATGTTTACGATGGGCAACAACGCCACGTTTTACTCTTGCCATGATTTATTCTCCTCTCGGTATTAGTCCAGACGCAGCATACGTTTTACGTTGCCCAGATCTGCCGGGTTAACGACAGACGTGCCACGCAACTGACGTTTACGCTTGGTGGTCATTTTGGTGAGGATATGGCTTTTGTAAGCGCTTTTACGCTTGATGCCGGCGCCGGTTTTCTTGAACCGTTTTGATGCGCCGCTATGTACTTTCTGTTTCGGCATGATTTAACACTCCGCATTTATGGCCATTCTGCTGTTCTTTTCAAACAGAAGAACCCACATGATTAATAAAATGAAACAGTCCCCGCCCCCGTCTATTACGAGAGTTATCCGGTAATAGATAAGGGAAAAACTACTGCTTCTTTTTCTTCACAGGTGCCAGAACCATGACTATCTGCCGACCTTCCATTTTGGGTTCCTGGTCGACAGTGCCATATTCCGCGAGATCTTCCTTGATGCGCTGCATCATCTCGGCACCTAGCTCTTGATGGGCCATTTCACGACCGCGGAATCTCAACGATACCTTGGCCCTGTCCCCATCACTGAGGAAACGGATCAGGTTGCGTAGTTTTACCTGATAGTCTCCTTCTTCCGTCCCTGGACGAAATTTCATTTCCTTAACGTGAATGACCTTCTGCTTCTTCTTGTTCGCGGCTTTCTGTTTCTTGAGCTCGAACACGTGTTTGCCATAATCCATGATTTTGCAAACAGGTGGATCAGCTTCCGGTGAGATCAGTACGAGATCCAGCTTTTCAGCTTCAGCCCTTCCCCTGGCATCATCAAGAGCTACGACTCCTTGCTGACTACCGTCGGAAAGTATTAAACGCACAGGATCGATATTGATCTCGTCGTTTACCAGGGCCTTCCTGGACTTATCACTATCACGCTTGTTAATAAAATTCTCCGTTTTAACTTCTGTTAAATTTTTTGCTTCAGCCTATTCCGCGGATTCGCTCACTCTTCCCAACTGGTCCACGTCCTGCTGCAATAAAACCGAGAATTCTTCGATAGTCATTACTCCCAGGTCTTTACCAGTCCGGTCACGAACGGCGAGGGATTCCGCTTCCACTTCCTTATCACCAACAACCAGCAAATAAGGAGTCTTCTGAAGCGTGTGCTCGCGGATTTTAAAGCCGATTTTCTCATTTCTCAAGTCAGCTTTAACCCGGAACCCCTTGTTTTGCAAAGATTTCACGACTTTTTGGCAATATTCCGCCTGTTTGTCGGTGATATTGAGCACTACCGCCTGCTGGGGCGACAGCCAGGCCGGGAAAGCGCCTTCATAGTGTTCAATCAAAATACCGATGAAACGCTCGAAGGATCCAAAAATCGCGCGATGCAGCATCACCGGGATGTCACGGGCATTGTCCTCGGTGACAAATTCAGCGCCAAGCCTGCCAGGCATGGAGAAATCCACCTGGATAGTGCCACACTGCATATGACGGCCCATGCAGTCCTTCAGGGTAAACTCGATCTTGGGACCGTAAAAGGCACCTTCTCCAGGCTGCAGATCCCAGGGACGACCGGTTTCATTCAACGCCGTTTCCAGGGCAGCTTCAGCCTCATCCCAGATTTCATCTGAACCCACACGCTGTTCCGGGCGGGTGGAGAGTTTCAGCAACACTTCCTTGAAGCCAAAATCGTTATATACCTGGTTTACCAGGGCGATGAACGCTGATACTTCCGACTGAATCTGTTCACGCGAGCAGAAAATATGGGCATCGTCCTGTACAAAACTGCGAACACGCATCAGACCATGCATGGCTCCGGAAGGCTCATAGCGATGGCAGGAGCCGAATTCAGCCAGACGCAGCGGCAGATCGCGATAGCTCTTCAGCCCCTGGTTGAACACCTGGATATGACACGGGCAGTTCATGGGCTTGATGGCATACATGCGGTTGTCAGACTCGACACTGAACATCTCGGATGCAAATTTGTCAGCATGCCCTGATTTTTCCCAGAGACTGTAGTCGACCAACTGGGGTGTATTGATTTCCTGGTAGCCGTTATCTTTCCAGATCTTCTGCATATAACGGCGAATGATCTGGTATATCTCCCAGCCTTTGGGGTGCCAGAACACCATGCCTGGGGCTTCTTCCTGAAAGTGGAACAGCTCCAGACGCTTGCCCACCTTGCGGTGGTCGCGGCGCTCGGCCTCTTCCAGCATGTGCAGGTACTGCTTCAGGTCTTTCTTGTCATTCCAGGCTGTACCGTAGATACGCTGGAGCATTTCGTTTTTCGAGTCGCCACGCCAGTAGGCACCGGCAACCGACATCAGTTTGAAGGCCTTGATGGCACCGGTGGCCGGTACGTGGGGACCACGACACAGGTCGATGAAGTCACCCTGCTTGTAAAATGACAAATCCTCGTCACCGGGAATGCTGTCGATAATCTCAACCTTGTACTTCTCGCCCATTTTCTCGAACAGAGCAATGGCTTCAGCGCGGCTCATGACGGAACGTTCGACACTGACATTCTCTGATGCCAGGCGAGACATTTCCTTTTCAATGGCTTCCAGGTCTTCCGGGGTGAACGGGCGCTCGTAGGCAAAATCGTAATAAAAGCCGTTTTCAATAACAGGACCAATTGTGACCTGGGCTTCCGGAAAAAGATTCTGGACGGCATTGGCCATCAGATGGGCACAGGAATGTCGGATGACTTCAACACCCTCTTCATCACGGCCGGTGATGATGGACAGCTCACTGTCGGCGTCAATCAGGTGACTGACGTCAACCATGTCTCCGTTGACCTTGCCGGCAAGCGCCGCTTTTGCCAGGCCTGGTCCTATGGACTCGGCGACCTGAAAAACTGTCACGGGCTGATCAAATGTACGTTGACTGCCGTCAGGCAGGGTAATGGCAACCATGGAATTTCCGAAAATCTAAATACAAAAGGCTGCCGCCGCCATCCGCCGCACAATGTAAACCGGGGATTGGTAGGCACGACCAGATTCGAACTGGTGACCTCTACCATGTCAAGGTAGCGCTCTAACCAACTGAGCTACGCGCCTGCTGCGATCAGACACCCTTTGCAGAGTACTCTATTCATTCCTTTCATTCCTTCTGTTATTCCCCCGGATTCGTCAACCCGGATCGGGTACACATGACCAAAAAACGGCCTGTTTGAGCACCTTTACCAGAACCTGTCATGGCCCGGTCAGAAAGAGGTCGCGATTATAGAGATATGCGCCATAAACTACAAGGATTACAGGGCGATAGGCTTATCTTTTCGACTATCAGCTGAGGATGAAATCCTTCTCGATATTATTGATCTGGTCCCTGATTTTGGCAGCCTCTTCAAACTCCAGATTTTTCGCATGCTCATACATCTTCTCCTGAAGCTTTTTCACCTCTTTTTCCAGCTGGGCAGGCGTCATGGCTGCCAGTTTATCCTGGTAATCCCCGGCTTTTTCCGCCACTTTGGCCAGATCGCCATAACTGCGACGTGATGCCCCCGGCACTCGTGCCGCCCCTTCCATGATGTCTTCAACCGCCTTGCGGATGCCGGCAGGGGTGATGTTATGAGCCTTGTTGAATTCCTGCTGGACCCGGCGACGCTCTTCCGTGGTATCTATGGCCCGCTGCATGGAGCCCGTGACTTTGTCCGCATACAAAATGGCCTTGCCGTGCAGGTTCCTGGCAGCCCTGCCCACCGTCTGTACCAGGGATCGCTCGGACCTCAGGAATCCTTCCTTGTCAGCATCAAGGACCGCCACCAGGGATACTTCCGGAATATCCAGCCCTTCCCTGAGCAGATTGATGCCCACCAGGACATCAAAAACGCCCAGGCGCAAGTCCCGGATGATCTCCACCCGTTCGACAGTATCGATATCCGAGTGCAGATAACGAACCCTGACACCGTTTTCGGCCAGGTAATCAGTCAGGTCTTCAGCCATGCGCTTGGTTAACACCGCCACCAGGATCCGCTCCTCTTTCTCAACACGCTGTTTGACCTCTGACAGAAGGTCGTCCACCTGATGCATGGCGGACCTCACCTCCAGCTCGGGGTCCACCAGGCCGGTTGGCCTGACCACCTGTCTGACCAACTGCCCCTGTTTTTCCTCTTCATAGGGTCCCGGCGTAGCGGAAACAAAGATCAGCTGCGGCGTCAGAGCTTCCCATTCCTCAAAGCGTAGTGGGCGGTTATCCAGGGCGGAAGGCAACCTGAACCCGTAATCCACCAGGGTTTCCTTTCTTGAGCGGTCACCCTTGTACATGGCGCCAATCTGGGGAATGCCCACATGGGACTCATCCACCACCACAAAGGCATCTTTGGGCAGGTAATCAAACAGGGTCGGTGGCGGCTGCCCGGCCAGTCGTCCTGACAGGTATCTGGAGTAATTCTCGATACCTGAGCAATAGCCAATTTCCCGAATCATTTCCAGATCAAACTGGGTCCGCTGGCCAAGGCGCTGCGCCTCCACCAGACGGTTGTTTTTCTCCAGGTATGCAAGCCTTTCCTGCAGCTCTTCCTTGATGTCATCCACTGCGGCCTGCAGGCGATCCCGGCTGGTCACATAGTGGGATTTAGGGAACACCGTGAGCCGGGGCACGCGCTGCACTACCTCTCCCGTCAAGGGATCAAACCAGGCCAGGCTCTCGATTTCATCATCGAACAGCTCAATCCTGATAGCCTGGGTTTCGGACTCTGCCGGGTAGATGTCGATAACATCTCCCCTGACCCGATAGGTGGAACGCTGCAGTTCCATATCATTGCGAGTGTACTGTAGTTCTGCCAGACGTCTGAGCAGAGCACGCTGATCCAGTTTTCCACCAACATTCAGATGCAGCACCATGTTCAGGTACATGGATGGATCACCCAGACCATAAATGGAAGACACTGTAGCTACAACAATGACATCCGGCCTTTCCAGCAGTGACTTGGTTGCTGAAAGGCGCATTTGCTCGATATGGTCATTGATAGAGGAATCTTTTTCGATGTAGGTGTCCGAAGACGGGACATAGGCCTCAGGCTGGTAATAGTCGTAATAGGAAACGAAATACTCAACGGCGTTATTCGGGAAAAACGCCTTGTATTCCCCATACAACTGGGCGGCCAGCGTCTTGTTCGGGGCCATAATCAGACAGGGACGCTGGGACTGGGCGATAACGTTGGCAATGGTAAAGGTCTTGCCGGAGCCAGTTACTCCCAACAGGGTCTGGGCCGCCAGGCCATCCTCAAGACCTTCCAGCAGCTGCGCAATGGCTGTGGACTGATCACCTGCCGGCTGGAATTTGGATTCTAGATGGAAGGGCTTGCTCATGATTCTCGCGATTCAGATCAAACCGCGTATTGTATGAATTCTCAACGCAAAGTGAAAAATCTAATTGCCTTTATCGGGATAATTTTAGGGATTGAGTATTGACCAGGCCGGTATAAGTAATTAGTATTCGCGTTCTCGAAATTACCGAGCAGCTGCCCAATAGCTCAATGGTAGAGTAGGTGACTGTTAATCACTTGGTTCCTG
>Ga0181589_10005172_pt1 | contig 10432 bp, 9 predicted proteins | sample 071ome_25_FD_132444 | JGI IMG/M metagenome (GOLD analysis project Ga0181589, IMG submission 132444) | Coastal salt marsh microbial communities from the Groves Creek Marsh, Skidaway Island, Georgia - 071410BT metaG (megahit assembly) | ecosystem: Environmental > Aquatic > Marine > Intertidal zone... | reverse complement strand
TGTTAATGGTGGTTTGGCATGCCTACGATTGAACATAGTCCCATGCGGAAATTAGTGATGTTCTCCATCTTCGTGGTTACAAATTAGTCCAATGTATACCGAGACAAGGAGCATGAAAACCAAGGCCTGAACCAGGCCGATAAGAACTTCCATGAAATAAAAAGGAACAGGAAGGATCCATTGTAACTGAGGAACGAGGTAAAACATACTGTGGAGTAAGCTCTCTCCCCCGAATACATTTCCGAAAAGACGAAAGGTTAAAGAAACCGGACGGAAAAGAATCGAAAGAACTTCGATTACCCCCACAGCGAGAAAAATAATTCCAAGCAGACCGAATATGAGTGAATTAACTTCAGACTTCTCTGCCTTGTTTCCAAACCAATCCTTGATGATCGCTTTGATTCCTGCGTACTTAACGATGAAATATATCCAGCAAAGATTGGCTACCAAAGCCAAAGCCAATGTCATGTTTAAATCTGCGTTGCCAGGGCGGACAAGTGGTTTGGAAATGACGAAATGATTATCCACAGCGTGCCCGTAACCGATTGTTCCAACACCAGGAAGTAATCCACTCCAATTGTGGATAAGAATAAAGAAAAACAGTCCGCTGAGTAACCAAAAAGAAGGAAAAAAAACTTTCTTTCCAACGATCGGTTCGATAATGCCACGGATTCCACCGATGACGGACTCCAGGACTAGTTGACCCTTGGTAGGGATAAGTTGGGGGCGGCCTACAAGAACTTTGACCAAGAGAATAAGAAAAGCTGAAACAATCCAACTAGTGATCATGGAGTTAGTTACAGGAAGTTGCCCAATATGAAAAACCGTTTCGGCAGTTACCTTAACTCCATCGCCAGCAGCAAACAAAGTGCCAACAGGCGAAAAGAATATGATTAATTTAGCTAATGACTTCACGAAAAACGGATAAGAATAAGTATTTCTTTTGGCTTGGTCAATTCAGAATGAATGCAAATAGTAAAAAGTCCGGCGAGATAAAGAGCGAACAATTAGAGAATTAGGTGAGCTTATATGTAGGAGGCTGAACAAGAATTTGAACTTTCGAAAAGATCATCAAAATAACTAGACGCGTTGTGAGGCCATGGTTCAGAGCCCAAGTCCCAAGACGCAGATTCTGAAATAATTTGCTTAGTCCATTCGAAATAGGCCACATGATCGGTTTTGAAGAACAATTTAGATTCCTTTTGCGAATTAATGTGAAGAAGACTTAGGAAGGAATCCTGAATGAGACGATTCTTATGGTGCCTTTTTTTGGGCCAAGGATCGGGGTACATCACAAAGGTATTTTTTATATGTATTTTTTTAGGTAAAGCCTCTAGAAACTCAGAAGCCTCAGCTTTAAGAAAAAATACATTATCGAGATACGCTAGTTCCTTCTTGCGGTCTGCTTTTCTGATTCGTTTGGAAAGAAGATCTATACCGACAAATAATTCCTTTTTGCGTAAAGAAGCCAAAGAAGATAACCAATGACCGTGACCACAGCCAATTTCTAAATTTACACAGTTTGAGTTGCTACTTGCTAACTTGGGGATGATGTTTGTAGCGATAAAATCCCCTACCCTGCTTATCCGGGTTAACCTTTCTTGTGCGATTTGGTTAATCCTGCTGCCTGGATCAACCGGGGTCATGATTTAAGTCCTTTGAGAGTTTTAAAAATCTTTCCAGATAAATATGGATAATTGTGATGTCTGCAGGGTTTACCCCTGCGATACGGGAGGCTTGGCCAAGGGTATCTGGTCTTACCAAACAAAGCTTTTCCTTACATTCAGTACGCAATCCAGGAAGATCATCATAAGAAAAATCTGGAGGGATGGATAGATTCTCAGCCTTGCTTAAACGTATTGCAACTTTAGTTTCGCGCTGTAAATAGCCATCATAGGTAATTTGATAAAGAACCTGTTCCGTAACGGATGCCGGTAGTTTTTTGAAATCATCTGGTAATAAATCTTGGTTTTGATCTGTTTTATACTGATGAGCATAGCATTTACCGCTAGAGGCCTTTGATTTATTTAATTGATCAAACCAAAAATTAACTAGGTTGAGATGGTTTTGGATTTTTGTTCTTCTACTAACTGAATGTATGGAAAAGGACTCCATTTTAGGAAAAAACCGGAATTCTGCACTTCCATGATTGAACAAAAGTCGGTGTTCTGCTCGACTTGTGAACATTCGGTAAGGTTCAGTGACTCCTTTGTTTACTAAATCATCGATTAAAACGCCGATATAGCCCTCATTTCGATGAATCTTAAGTAAACTTTTTTCCATTGCATTGCGTGCAGCATTAATACCAGCTATCAGACCCTGTGCAGCGGCCTCTTCGTATCCGGAGGTTCCATTGATTTGTCCCGCAAAAAATAAGGAAGAAACAACCAAGGATTCTAGATGGTGATTAAGTTGAGTTGGTGGTGCATAGTCGTATTCAACAGCATAGGCAGGTCGAATGATAATCGCTTTTTCCAATCCTGGAATTGTGCTGAGAACTTTTTGCTGAATGTTAAAAGGTAAGCTGGTGGATAGTCCGTTAATATACCACTCATCTGTGTTGATTCCTTCTGGCTCTAGGTGAATACGATGAGATTCTTTGGATGCAAATCGCACAACTTTGTCTTCTATGCTTGGGCAGTAACGAGGGCCAGTGCCAGTAATGTCTCCTTTATATAAAGGGGAACAATGAAGGTTGTTGTTGATAATTTTATGGGTTTCTTCAGTTGTAGAAGTAAGAAAACATTGAACAAGATTTGAACCAGTTCGGTGACCAGGTCGATCAATCCATTTTCCATTTTGTTCCACGTGGAACATTTCATCCTCGGATCTGCTGTCATAAAAAGCAAATTTTGTAGGAAAATCATCTCCTTCTTGTATTTCAAGTCCATTAAAATTAATAGACCTACCTAGAAGTCGAGGTGGAGTACCAGTCTTAAATCTTCTGAGTTCGATGCCATTATTAATGAAATGAGCTGAAAGGCCTTTTGAGGAATGATCTCCGAGTCTTCCGCCATCACCTTTGGACTGGCCAATATGTGTTGAAGCTTGAAGAAATGTTCCTGTAGTGACTACAACTGATTTTGAGTAAAAATTAAGACCCAGCGAGGTCATAACGCCACGACAAATTGAACCTTTCACAATAAGTCCATTTACCATTGCTTGAAAGATGGTAATATTTTTTTGTTGTTCCAATACATGCTTCATCCGCATTTGATAGGCTTTTTTATCACATTGAGCCCGCGGTGCTTGCACAGCTTTTCCCTTGGAAGTGTTGAGCAGTTTAAACTGTATAGCGGTAAAATCAGTATTCAAAGCCATTTCACCACCTAAGGCATCAATCTCACGGACAATTTGCCCTTTCCCTTGACCACCAATGGCTGGATTGCAACTCATTTGTGCAATAGTATCCAGATTGCCTGTTAAAAGTAGTACATCTGCTCCTTGCTTTGCTGCAGCAAGCGCAGCTTCGCAACCAGCATGACCAGCTCCGCAAACGATTACATCGTACGGATCATCTCTGTTCTCAGTACGCAGAACCATGTCTTATTTTCCTATGCAGAATTTACCGAATAGGAGATCAAGCATATCATCATTTGATTTAAAGCCGATCATTTGATCAAGATAATCTCTAGCTGAAGAGAGAAATTTTAATAATAATTCGTATCCTACACCATCATTAAGGTTTTCAAGAAATGTCTCAATATCTCTCAAGCAGGAAACAATCAGAGTTTCATGTCTTGTACCAATAAGAAATTCATTTTCTGTTCCTGGTTTAATCAACTCATCCAACATTTCACTGATTGCTTTTTCCACATTGGATATGTCCTTATAATTTTTTAAACTGAGTAATATCTCTGGTAACTGTATATTTAAATCAGGTTTCCATCCGTTGTTGCCTAAATCTATTTTATTTCTGAGCAAAAGGGTTGGTCTATTTTCAATATAAAATGAGAAGGCTTTTGGGAGAAGGGTAGGGTGGGGGGTTGAATTGTCTGTTACCCATAAAAGAATGTCTGCCTGATCTGCCTGATCTTTGGTTAGTTCAATACCCGCCATTTCAATTTCATCCTTTGTTTCATGTACGCCGGCTGTATCCACTAAGGTAATCCATTTATCCCTAATCCTGAGTTCTGTTTCTAGATAATCCCTAGTAGTTCCTGCTTGAGTATGGATAATGGCTCTGTTTTTCCCTGCCAAAGCGTTAAATAAACTGCTTTTACCAACATTTGGATGTCCAACTAAAACAACGCGAATATTCCGTTGTAAAAACTTTGTTCTTTTAGCCTGTTCAAGTAAACTTTTGAGCTCATTGATTATTTGACTTGTATGATCCAGGGTCTTACTCGGGTCATCTTCCCCTAAATCGTCTTCTGGGAAATCGATATGGGCTTCCAGCGATGCTTGTAGTTCCAGAATAGATTCTTGAATCAGGATAAGTTTCTTGGAAAGTTCTCCTTTTAAATTCCGATGCGCAAGTTCAAGAGAATGCTCGTTTTTTGCCGCAATTATCTGAGCGACCGACTCGGCTTGAGAAAGATCGATCTTTCCGTTTAGGAAAGCACGTTTAGTAAATTCACCTGGTTCTGCGAGACGGCAACCTCGATCCATTAAATCTTTACAGATTAACTCTTCGATTAGGGGATTACCATGGCAAGAAATTTCAATTGATTCTTCACCTGTGTAGGATTTACCAGCTTCAAAAAAGGTGATGAGAACCTGATCAATGAGCTCTCCACTTTGGCTTTTATATTCAGCAAGAGTGGCGACTCTCGGAATAACTTTTCTTTTATTGCAAGAAGACATTGCGATCTTTTCAGCAAGGTCACCACTGACTCTTATAACTCCTAATGCGGATTCACCAGAAGGAGTTGCTTGTGCAACAATCGTATCCATCCCTTTAGGTTAGGGTAGGGCGGTTGCCTATATATCAATCCTCGTCCTCAGTATCTCCCTGAGCAAGCACCGATCCAACCGAGACCTGCACTTTTTCTAGGATAGCGGAGGTAATTTTCTTCATTAAATCAGGATTTTCTGCAAGAGTTTGCTTTGCCGCTTCCCTCCCTTGACCTACTAAATCACCCTCAAAAGATATCCATGCTCCTTTTTTGGTAAGTATTTTGTGGTCAATACCAAGATCAATAACGGATCCAGTTTTCGAAATTCCCTCATTATACATAATATCAAATTCACATGCGGTAAATGGAGGAGCTACTTTATTTTTAACAATTTTTAACCGAGTCCTTGAACCGGTAACCGTTCCATTAGCTTCTTTGATTTGACCAATTCTTCGAATATCCATTCTTACTGAGCAGAAGAATTTTAGGGCTCTCCCTCCAGGCGTAGTTTCTGGGCTTCCAAACATGACCCCAATTTTTTCTCGGATTTGATTGGTGAAAATACAAACGCAGTTTGTTTTTGAAATCGCAGCTGTTAAACGTCTCATCGCTTGACTCATCATGCGGGCCTGAAGTCCGACGGTAGTATCGCCCATTTGCCCATCTAGTTCTTGCCTGGAAACTAGTGCTGCTACTGAATCTACAACGATTACATCAATTGCACCTGATCGGATTAATGTTTCTGTTATATTCAAAGCATCTTCACCACTTTCCGGCTGGGAAACCATAAGGTTATCCAAATCGACGCCAACTATTTTTGCATATCTTGGGTCAAGAGCATGCTCAACATCGACAAATACTGCATTACCTCCGTTTCTTTGTGCCTCCGCGATCACACTCAAGCAAAAGGTGGTTTTACCTGAAGATTCAGGACCATATATTTCGACGATTCTGCCTCGAGGCAAGCCTCCAACGCCAAGCGAAAGATCAATAGCTAATGATCCTGTAGAGATTACAGAAACATTCATCTTGGTCGCATCACCAAGCTTCATAAGGGCACCTTCCCCAAATTTTTTATTGATACTCTGAAGTGCGAGATCTAAGTCGGACGTTGGACTGTTTGAAGTTTTATCTGATGCTTTAGCCATGGTATTAGTAAAATACTCTAATCTGTTGGATAGTTAGTTGAATGCAAGAAATTTAGCCAAGTTTTCCATCTTGAGACTAGGATCATTTATAAGAATTAATTTTTCCGTTTTGAGTTAAGGAAAACACAATGGTAAATTTACACAAAGAATTGCTTGTTATGTATTTAGTTGCATTTTAATGTGCTTTTAACTCGATCAATGATAGAACTATGGTGCGACATGTAATTTGGGACTGGAATGGTACTTTGGTCGATGATGTAAGTCTTTGTGTTCAGATTTTGAATCAAGAATTAAAGACTCACCAATGCGAAGAAATTTCAATCAATGAATACAGGCAAAAATTCTTTTTTCCCGTAGCTTGTTATTATAAAAAAATAGGACTTCCTTACTCCGGTTCCAAATACAAGGGTTTAGCCATCCGTTACATTTGCGAATATCGTAAGCGATTCAAGGAATGCCAATTACATAATGGAGCTTTCAAAACTCTAGAATGGTTAAACTCGCAAAGAATTTCTCAATCTATTTTGTCAGCCGGCAAAAAATCTGATCTTGAGTCCTTTGTTAAACATTTTGCTGTGGATCATTTTTTTTGCTTTATTGATGGAGCAAAAGATATTGAAGCACGCGGTAAGAATGAAAGGGCTCATGAACACTTATCAGAAATGGGCATTAATCCAGCGGATGCACTCTTAGTGGGTGATACTAATCACGACTGGGAAGTGGCTCAAATAATTGGCTGTAGATCACTACTTTTTACACGAGGTCATGTTGAGACGGATCGACTAAAAAGAGATGGATCGACTCTAATTACCTCTCTCTCACAAGTATGTAATTGGGTTAGCAATTGACCGACTCTCTCCTTCTTATAGTTTAGAAATCTTTTTCATGAGCAAAGTTTTTATCAAAACATATGGCTGCCAAATGAATGAGCGAGATTCAGAGGCGGTTGTTTGTAAGTTGTTAGAAAGCGGGCATGAAATTACCGACAATGAAGAGTCTGCTGATGTAATTTTGTTAAATACTTGCTCAGTGAGAGAAAAAGCAGAACAAAAAGCGATAGGAAAGGCTTCGAGGATCTTGCATACATCGGGTGTTAAAAAACCTACAGTTGGCATTATCGGATGCATGGCTCAAAATAGGGGAGAGACCCTTTTTGAGGAAATTCCCGGATTACGGCTGGTGGTTGGTACCCAAAAGTTCCATCAGATTCCCGATTTACTTGAAAATACTCTTACCCAAAAACGAGTTATTGATCTAACTGAGGAAGAAGGGTCTCAGAATCAAATCAAGCACCACATAAAAAACAGCCCTGGCCCTACTGCATTTGTTTCGATTATGCAGGGATGCAATATGAATTGTACATTCTGCATTGTACCCAAAACGAGGGGTACCGAAAGGTATCGTCCCATGGAAGAGATTCTAGTTGAGATAAAAAAACTAGCCGAAACAGGTACCAAAGAAGTCACTTTACTCGGGCAAATTGTAAATGCTTATGGAAGAGGTCAGTTTCCCAGAATTGATAAGAAATCTCCATTTGTACAGCTTCTCGAAAAAATTAACTTAATTGATGGGATTGAGAGGATAAGATTTACCTCTCCGCATCCAATTGCCTATGGCGATGATTTAATCGAAGCATTCTCTAACATACCAAAGTTGGGCCAGTATGCACACTTACCCATGCAAAGTGGATCAGACCGTATACTTAAGTCAATGAATAGGCCTTACAGAATTGATAAATTTTTAAATATTGTTGATCGTTTACGAACTAATGTTCCAGGCATGCGAATAAGTACTGATGTGATAGTCGGTTTTCCTGGAGAAACTTTAGAGGACTTTGAGCTTACAAAAAATGCCTTTATTGAGGCAGGCTTTGAAATGGGTTTTATCTTTAAATATAGTGACCGCTCAGGAACTCCTTCTGTTAATCTTGATGGGAAAGTCAAGAAATGTGAACTTGAGCGAAGAAATCAGGAATTACTCAAAATTTTGGAAAACCAATCGCTGTTATCAAACCAAAAGCTTATCAGCAGGCAAGTCGAAGTACTAATTGAAAGCGTATCTCGGAAAGGTAATGGCCAATTAATGGGCAGGACATCTTGCTTTAGAAAAGTAAATTTTATAGGAGATTATTCGCTGATTGGAAAAATTCGTTCTGTAAAGATTACAGATGCTACTCACTCGAGTCTATCCGGAGACTTAAATTAAAAATTATGTCTCTATTAGCAAGTAGTCTTACAACTGGTCTTGCCTTAACTATCCTGGGATTGTTTGTTGCACGATCTAACAACAAGGCCCGATCGTTGATATTGGGATTCCCTCGATCTAAAAGATGTAGCTTTTGGCTTGTTGGTATTGCTACTCTTTGGTTTTTGGGTAGGCATGTAGCTTTTTTAAGCGAAGCAGACTTCGGAAATTATAAGTTATTGATTGGTTTTATAGCACTTGGAACTGCGGTTTTATCCTTTGTGTTTGTATCTGATTTTCTAGCTGTCAGGGGCTTAGCGATGATGACCCTTCTTTGGTCTAGGGAGGTTTTAGATTCTGCTTTTTTACATGATGCAATGAGTCGTTTAGTTTTAGTATCAGTGATCTACATACTCATCGCATTTTCCATCTATTTTGGTGCATGGCCTTATAAACTGAGAGATTTTATCGAATGGTTAAATCAGAGAAGCGTCAGAATAACTTCAATTGGATGGATATTTACATTAGTGGGGCTATTAATTATCTCTCTTTCTTTTACCTATTGATTTAAGCTTAAGCTAATTGATGAGCTTGATAATTGCGATATCTGGACCTGCTGCAGTTGGAAAGACGACAATTTGTGATCGCCTAATCAGCGAATTTGGAGAGAAGTTACATCGATTAGTTACCGCTACGACTCGACGGCCTCGTAATGGGGAAGAGGAAGGGAAAGACTATTTTTTTCTTAGTAAAGCAGAGTTTGATAAGAAATTATTGGAAGAATCTTTTTTGGAACATGAACTCATTCATGAAAACAAGTATGGAATACTTAAAGAAACAATTCTTGAGGCCCAAAATCAAGAAATTGATATTTTGCTGAATATCGATGTTAATGGGGCGGCAAGCTTAAGAAAGTTTTGTTCAATGCAAGAAAAATTACAAGGTCAGTTAAAAACGATTTTCATGAGGCCTAAAAACTTAGAAGAGCTAGCGGTTCGAATGCGTAAAAGAGCAAGTGAAAGTAAGGAGCAAATCAATATACGGATTGCTAATGCTAAAGCTGAAATTTTACGAGCAGCTGAATTTGACTTTGTTATTGAATCAAAAGACAGGGATTCAGATTATGAGAGAGTAAAAAATATATACCTGGAGGTATGTTTAAATAACGCTCCAAAATAATTCATTTCGAAAATTTTTAGATTTTGATCTCGGGTCGATTTGGGTCAAGCCAGTCCATATGAAAATACACGCCTCTATTTTGATCGGTTCTTTCATAGGTATGAGCACCAAAATAATCTCGCTGTATTTGAAGCAAGTTTTGAGGAAGGTTTTCAGTTCGATACGAATCATAGTATGACAAAGCTGATGAGAAAGTGGGAACTGGTATGCCATTCAATGTCGCAACAGAAATTACCTCTCTCCAGTTTGACTGATATCGATCGATACAATCCTTAAAGTATTCGTCTAGCAACAAATTCGATAGTTGAGGCTGTTTTTCGTATGCCTCGGTTATTTTCTGAAGAAAAGCGGCTCTTATAATGCAGCCACCTCGCCAAATCTGAGCAATTTCACCGTAATTTAAATCCCAATGGTATTCGATAGCAGCAGCTTTCATCAATTGAAAACCCTGAGCATATGAGCAAATCTTGGAACAGTATAAGGCTCCACGAATCGCTTCGAGGAATTTACTTTTATCAAGTTCATTGATAAAAGACCTTGATGGACCTGTAAGCTGAGAACTTGCATTTATTCGTTCTTCTTTGATCGCACTCATACACCTTGCAAAAACAGCCTCGGCAACAGTAGGGGCAGGAGTTCCCATATCCAATGCATTCACAGATGTCCACTTTCCTGTTCCTTTCTGGCCGGCAGCATCCATAACATAGTCTACCAAAAAACCATCATTATTAGGATCATTTTGCTGCAGAGCATCAGCAGAAATTTGCATTAAAAAGGAATCAAGTTCGCCTTCGTTCCAACTTGAAAAAGACTTACCAATCTCTCCGGCAGACATATTTAGAAAATCTCTCATCAAATGATATGCTTCGCATATCATTTGCATATCTCCGTATTCAATACCATTGTGCACCATTTTTACATAGTGCCCCGCACCATCTTTTCCAATGTAGGCAGCACATGGAACACCTCCTTGAACAGGGTTGCCAGGGGACCCACCTTCGATAGGTGCACCCGTATCGTCATCTACCTTGGCTGAAATTGCCAGCCATGGCTCCTTTATTTGATTCCAAGCAAATTCGGATC
>Ga0181589_10005168_pt1 | contig 10433 bp, 8 predicted proteins | sample 071ome_25_FD_132444 | JGI IMG/M metagenome (GOLD analysis project Ga0181589, IMG submission 132444) | Coastal salt marsh microbial communities from the Groves Creek Marsh, Skidaway Island, Georgia - 071410BT metaG (megahit assembly) | ecosystem: Environmental > Aquatic > Marine > Intertidal zone... | reverse complement strand
TGCGATGGATGGTGCTCAGGTTCTAAAACTTTCCCAAGCCTTCGGAGGCGTGGAATATATGTCCGATGCTGCCCGCGAGTTTATCGAAAACTGGGAAGTAGAATCCTACCGCCAATCGGTAGCGAGCTAGGTAACAAAGAATAAAGCTAGTTACTCATTTCGTGATCAAGAAGTGAAGGAAACAGAGGTCTACCCTCTGCACATTACCTCTAATACACATCCTTGAGGTAGCGTTTTTCTTTCTGTAAAGATTTCACCCAGGCACCCGCATCCTCTTCGGACATCGATCCTTCGGATTGAGCGATCTGACGCAAGGCGGAGTCCACATCCTTGGCCATGCGGGAAGCATCTCCACAGACATAAAAGGATGCTCCATTCTGCAACCAGGCAAATAATTCCTTCCCTTTAGCCAGCATCTTGTGTTGCACATATTCTTTTTCGGACTGATCGCGGGACCACGCCAGGTCGAGGTCCGTGAGTAATCCATCTTTGCGGTACTGCTCCCATTCCTCCCCATACAGATAATCAGTCTTGGAGGAACGATCCCCAAAGAATAACCAGTTTTTACCCGCGGCACCGGTCGCTTTTCGCTCTTCGATAAAGGCACGGAAGGGTGCAATGCCAGTCCCGGGCCCCACCATAATCACGGGAGTCTGAGAGTCCTCCGGAAGCTTGAAATTTTTATTGGGATGGAAATAGCAAGGAATACTCTCACCCACACGATCCGCCAAATAGGAAGAACAGACCCCTTCCCGTTTTCTGCCATGGGAATCGTAACGAACAATCGCCACCGTCAGATGCACCTGCTCTGGATGAGCCTTGATACTGGATGCGATGGAGTACAAACGGGGAGGCATGGGACGCAGGAGACCAACCAAGTTCTCGGCCGCGATTCCCGATTGGGGAAACTCCAAAAATAAATCAATCAATTCCCTGCCCCACAAATAATCGGCAAAGGCATCGCGATTGGCTGGTTGTAATAATTCCTCCAACTTAGAGTCCTGGGCAATCTCGTTAAATTTCTTGATTTGGATTTTACTCAGGACAGTACAGGCAAGACGGTTAATTAGAGCGTCTCTGAGCGACAGGTTATCCTCACCGACCATAACTAGCTCCTCTCCCGAAAGTCCGGTTGCAGATAGCAGATCCTCGACTACTTTGGGATCGTTTTGCGGAATCACACCAAGGGAATCTCCCGGCTCATAGCTAAGACCGCTATCCTGCAAAGAGATCTCAAAGTGACGGGTCTCCTTGTCTGACCCCTCATTGAGCAAACGATTTACCAGTAATTTAGACTGGTATGGGTTATCCTTGGTGGGGGCGGATGGATCGTGAGATTGAGACATAATTGTTACATAGGGATGTTTAGTCTTACCTTTTTACAAACCTGAGCAAACAATCCAAGAGAAATGAAAAATTTTTTGGTACTTAATTATGAATTGCTCAAATGACAGACCTCTTCATGGTAGATTTTTTTGATGAACTTCCTTTCCACATTACCACAAGATGACCAGCAAGCTTGGTCGGAAACCATGCTCAATTATGCCTACGATGTATCAGAGTGGATAGATGCAAGAAACAGACTGATTGAACTTTTAAAAGAGAAGAACTTACAGGCTGAAGAACATGCTATTCGCTCATACCTAGCGTGTTGTGCAGAGGCGGTTGGCAGTGGTACACCCTTACCCTCATTATTGTCCACAATTGAAGACTTTTACTCCCGCTATGGTATGGAAGAAGCAGGGGAGAAATAAGAGTTTTAAATCAGGCAGGTATACCAGGACGCATCTTTCCGAGTTTTTCACGATGAGCCTTGGCGACCATCAAATATTTTTCAGCCCAGCCTTTAAGTTTTTCTCGCTCTTTCTTGGATAATTCCTTTTTTATTTGTGCCGGGACTCCCGCCACAAGAGTACCCTCGGGAACCTCCATACCAGCGGGCACCAAGCTATTTGCCGCAACGATTGATTGTTTTCCAATTTTAGCTCCATCCAAAATGGTGGCATTCATTCCAATTAAACATTCATCACCAATTTCACAGGCGTGAATGACGGCCCCATGACCAACCGTGACATACTGCCCGACAACTAATGGATAATCATCAGCAAGATGACCAATCACACCATCCTGAAGATTGGAATACTTTCCAATCTTTATGGAATTAATATCACCTCGTAATACCCCACCGTACCAAAGGCTTGCCCCTTCATCTAATTGGACATCACCGACTACCACAGCGGTGGGGGCAACAAAAACATCGGGGCCATAAAGTGGCTCTTCACTGATGTATTTTTCTAATCTTTTCGTTGTATCCATTGATTTACCTTTTTTGTTTGAAAGGAGTAGAATATATCATGCCAAGGGTTAACCAATAAGAGCTCAGAAAAAGGTTCCCTAAGTATTCACGAGAAACATAAACGAGAACCCGTAAAATGGGACGGGTTACAGATACGGCTTACGATCTATTGACAGGCTTCACACTCTTCACCGTTAAGCATCGCTTGAATGCTGCAGGCTTTCTTTTCAGCTTCTGTGTATTCCTGTTTAGCCGAAGGTTCATCGGATGGAGCTTCAGCAAGCGGCTTGGATTTCTTGAGATCAACCGTAGCCTTTTCAATATTAGATGCCCCCAAGGTACGAAGATAATAGGTAGTCTTTAGACCCTTGCGCCACGCAGCACGGTACATGTGAGAAAGGCTTTTGAGATCGGGTGTACCGAGAAAAAGGTTAACTGATTGTGCCTGGTCGATCCATTTTTGACGTCGAGCTGCTGCCGAAAGAACATATTCAAAAGAGACATCAAAAGCGGTTAGGTACTTTTTCTTTATGTTATCCGGAATACCTTCAATTGGGCCAAGCTCGCCATCGAAATACTTTAATTGGTCAGACATTTCCTTGTTCCACAACCCTTCTTTTTTGAGGTCGTTAACAAGAAAGCGGTTGAGCACCATAAAATCACCCGAGAGGTTACTCTTAACAAACATATTTTTGTAAGTAGGTTCTATACAAGGAGATGAACCCATGATATTGGAAATTGTGGCAGTAGGAGCAATAGCGATAACATTCGAATTACGCATTCCATGTTTGGCAATTTTCTTGCGCACGACAGACCAATCCATTTTCGCACTTTTGGGGACTTCCACTTTTTCACCGCGTTCTTCCTCAAGTAGTTGAATGGTATCTTGTGGGAGAATGCCACGATCCCACTTTGATCCGCGGTAGGAAGAATAGGTGCCCCGTTCATTAGCAAGATCACTGGACGCCTCGTATGCATAGTAGCAAATGGCTTCCATGAATTCATCATTAAATTCTACAGCCTCTTCTGAAGTAAAGGAAACATCTTTAATAAATAGAGAATTTTGGAGACCCATGACCCCCATACCGATTGGACGGTGACGACTATTGGATGTTTTCGCAGCCTCAGTGGGGTAGAAATTCACATCGATTACATTATCGAGGGCACGTATAGCAATTCGAATAGTATTGCGTAACTTTTTATGATCGATTTCTCCTTCAGGAGTCAGATGCGAATCAAGAACGACTGAACCCAAGTTACAGACTGCAGTTTCATCCGCCCCAGTGTTAAGAGTGATTTCAGTACAAAGGTTGGAACTATGAATAATGCCAGCATGATCCTGAGGACTACGCACATTACAGGTGTCCTTAAAAGTAATCCAAGGATGACCAGTCTCAAAGAGCATTTTGAGCATAGATTTCCACAAATCGATAGCTGGAATGGAATGACCCCAAATTTCGCCTTTGGCGAATTTATCCTCATATTCGGCATATTTTGCCTCAAAGGCTTGACCATAGAGATCGTGCAATTCAGGCACCTCGTTACTTCTGAACAGTGTCCAGTTCCCACGAGCTTCCATTCTTTTCATGAACAAATCAGGAATCCAATTAGCGGTGTTCATGTCGTGGGTACGGCGACGATCGTCCCCTGTGTTTTTCCTTAATTCAAGAAACTCAAGGATATCGCAGTGCCAAGTCTCAAGGTAGGCACATCCTGAACCTTTTCTCTTGCCTCCTTGATTGACTGCACAGAGTTGGTCGTTATGCATTTTTAAAAATGGAATAACGCCCTGACTCTCCCCATTTGTACCAGCAATGTGACTGCCCGTACCACGGACTGATGTCCAACTCCCGCCAAGTCCACCTGCCCATTTTGAAAGAAAGGCATTCTCTGCAATTCCACGGTACATGATAGATTCAATAGTATCATCTACTTTGTAAAGATAACAGGAGGAGAGCTGGGAATGTAAAGTTCCAGAATTAAATAGAGTGGGAGTAGATGAGCAAAAACGACGGCTTTTATATAAGTTATAAAGTGAAATAATTTGATCTTCTGGATTAACCTCGTGAGCAAAAATGCCCATGGCTACACGCATCCAAAAAAATTGAGGCGTTTCAAGACGACGAGCTACCTGACCGGTCTTATCCACCACGAGGTACCGGTCGTATAAAGTTTGAATTCCAAGATAATCAAAATCCAGATCTGCGGATGGATCGATAGCTTGGCAGAGTTTTTCCACATCTAATTTAAGGAGCTTTTTATCCAACCTTTTGATTTCAACTCCACGCTTGAGATAATTTTTGAATTCCTTGGCGTGGAATGTACGGATTTCCTCAATGCTATGCTGGGCAACATCCCATCCGATCACTTCCTCGTACATAAAGGTAAGAAGTATTCGGGCTGCAAATTTTGCAAAGTCTGCATCGCGCTCGATCAAGGTTTTCGCATTAAGGATGATGGTTTTACGAAGATCCTCCTCGGTAATTTCAGAAAAAACAGAACGGCGTAAACTTTCTTCAATTTGCTCAGCTGAAAGACAAAGATCCAGCCCGATGGTAGCAAAAGTAATGCGTTTTTTGAGATCGATCCCATCCCAGAAAAAAGTGGATCCATCTTTCTTTTTAACCACAATCATGGAGTCCTGACGGACCTCATGGGTATCAGGATTGCTCTCGCGTTCGACCCGTCGACGAGCCCGGTATAGGATGTAAGATTCGGCAACCTTGAAGTAGCCGTGCTTCATCAACTCTTCTTGAACTATATCCTGAACATCCTCTATGTTTATGAAAGCTTGCCCAGTTGATACTGCACGACGGGTAACCTCGTCAGACACTTGAACCGCAGGCTCGGAATCAAGCCGTAGAGAAAGAAAAGCTTTGCGTATTGCAACCTCGATCTTGGAGGAATTCCAAGGTACAACTTGACCACTCCTACGAATCAGACGGATTAATGAACTATCAACAGGAGCACCAGTGCTCTTTCTTCCATTCGTGCCTCCATGATTTGAACGTGAAAAAACAAGACTCTTCGCTACATCATAAGCATCGTTTTCAACCAATGCTTTTTCTATCAATTTATGCAACTCATCGAAGGAGAGGCGGGGGGCGCCGCCTTCCTCCTCTTGTTCCAGACGCTCAATTAAGCGACTGGCGACGAGCCGGGAGGACTCCACCACGAGCTCCCGGTTCTGTGGGGTGTATATTTCCTTTTCTTCCCTTGAGATCATAAGGTCAGTCAGTGCCTCACCTATAACCTCGGCCACCTCGGCGATGTGGAAATCACGGTCACCCGCGCCATCCGTAATCCGTACTTTCGGAATTTCAAAGCGATTTTCTCCCAAATCTTCCGCCCAGTCGAATCGGGGCTTATTCTCACGGGGCGTTTCCGCCGCTTTGGTCAATAATCGATCTTCCTCAAATATGGTGTTACGCATAATTCTAAATTCCAGCCTACAATGTTTAAAATAAAATAACTTCTTATGAAGTGTACGGTATAAATGAACCGTGCTTACAATTCGTCGTCAGAAACTTCCGAAAGTGCCGATGACTTTTGATATTCAGTCACTCGACCCTCGAAGAAATTTTGCTCTTTCTTGACATCCATCATTTCGGCAAGCCAAGGAAAAGGGTTTTCAAGCCCAGGGTGCAAAACTTCAAGTCCAACTCCGTTGAGACGGCGATCGGCGATGTAATCGATGTAGGTGCAAAATTCATCTGCACTTAACCCTACTGAATTAACAGGTAAGCAATCTCTGATAAATTCTTTCTCGAGCACCACTGCTTCTTTCATAACTTCAACAAGTTCGTCACGAAATTCAGGGGTCCAAATGTCTGGATTTTCATCAATCAGCACTCGAAACAGATTACGAAACAACTCAATGTGGTTGGATTCATCACGAAGTGTATAACGGAACATTTGACCAATTCCCGGAAATTTATTCTGGCGTGCTAAACTAAGAACCATCCCAAACAGACCATAGAATTGAGTTCCTTCCATGCATTGTCCAAACATAAAGATGTTTTTTGCGAGCTCTTGCTTGTTGACAGTCTGCGTAAGGTCTAAATCACGACGCAGATTTTTAGAAATTCTGGTGACAAATTCATTTTTACGACGAATAGTTTCAATCTGCTCGAACATTGCCTCGCACTCATGAGGATTAATGCCAAGAGAACTGATCATGTAAAGGAGACTATCGGCATGAATATTTTCTTCATGAGCATGCCGACCGAGTACAAGTTTAAGTTCGGGAGCAGTGACAAGCTCGCGAACTACATGTTGAATATTATCCCCTACTATACCTTCTGCTGCTGAAAAGTAACCGATACCCATCATAATGATCCACCTCTCACCTTCCGAGAGTTCAGCTGGGTTTTTCCATTGTTCTAAATCCTTTTGCATAGGGATATCCTCGGGTTCCCAATGGTTGGATTTCATTTTGCGATAAAGATCGTATGCCCACTGATATTTCAGTGGCAATAAGTTAAAGGTCATGGTGTCACGACCATTTATTACCTGTTTCTCTTGGTATGCTTGTATTGCCTTGTTTTCGTCTAAGACGAATTTTTTCCCACCGATTTCGAATGTTTTGTCCATATTTTGCTTTTCCCTTCTTTTTCCCTGTTAAAATTTCATATTCCGACGACTAAATTGAAGCCAGTTTTACAATCCTGGGGAATGGAATGTTTGGACTCCTCGACGAGATTTCGAATAGTGGGGACGGAAGAATAAAAAGAAAAGAAAAAAATCGAATTTGTGAATTTTTTTTTCAATCCTACCCCCTGTATGTAGTGTTTTTTCATTGCAATGCCCCCCGTATATAGTGTTGTTAATAAGTTTTAGTTTGATTTTAAAATATAGCAACAATTTCTTTTAAATACTTGTTTAAGAGAAAATAAAGACAACAAATTAGACATTTTCCAAGCAAAAGTTGTTGGCACTTATTCGCCTTGTTTCGTGATTTTGTTCACAATTATTGGAAAGACAAATTCACGTAGTAAATTTTTCCTAAATTTTAAGAATTTACTTATCTTTAGGAAATTGGCTCAAACAAACTTTGCCAAAGCTAGAGTCGCTAATAATTTATTTCCAAACAATTCACCAATGGTCCTGCAAATTAATAAATTTTTTACGATCTGCTTTTCGTTGTAATTTTTGAAAATAGGAAGAGATGAGATAAAGCGAACCAGTCACTAAAAGTGAAGAATGTGATTCTAATGTTTGATGCAGACTGGAAATATCTTCTTCGGTAGCAAAATGAAACGAGCCTGAAAATTGAAAATGATCCACTATTTCTTTAAAATCTTCTTCTTTACATGATCGGGGTTGAGGGAGTGTAAAGAAAATGAACCTTTTAAAACGCTTCAGTAGTGGGGAAAGAACTTCATACGCACGATCAATTCCACAAGCAGCAAACCAGACTTCTGTATGGTTGGGCAAACTGTCCCAGTGTTCTAAGTTTGCGCGAGCGCCATGTTCATTATGGCAAGCATCCAAAATAATTTGAGGATGCTCGGAAACCAAATCCCACCTACCAGGACATCTCACACGAAGAAGTGAATCCTCAATATTCTTCTTTTTCACGGGAACAAAGGAATTCAACAATTGTGCAGTTTTACAGGCAATGGCTGCGTTTTGATGTTGAAAAATTCCCGATAGATTCGTTGGTGGAAAACTATCGAGGCACTCGTCCTCTAATTTATAAATAGGAGATTTTTTTTGACTAGCAATGTTTAGAACTACCTTGCTTGCTTCCTTTGGTAACCAGCCGACTACGACCGGTCTGCAAGACTTTATGATACCAGCTTTTTCATAGGCAATTTGAGGAAGCTCGGTTCCTAAAATTTCACAGTGATCATACCCAATACTCGTAATCACAGAGGCCAAAGGGCTAAGAACATTAGTGGAGTCAAGGCGCCCACCTAAGCCGGTCTCAAATATAGCGATCTCCACCTTTTGTTTTTGAAACTCCAAAAAGGCAATTGCCGTCATCAACTCAAAAAAGGTTGGACGAAGTTCTTTATCTTCATTTTCCATCTGATCTGAAATGGGCATTAACTGTTCCACCCAATTCTGAATTTCTTGAAAAGGAAGAATTTTTCCATTTACCCTGACCCGTTCCCCAAGCTCAACCAAATGAGGCGAAGTAAAAAGCCCCACCTTATAGCCTCCACCGCGGTATATAGAATCGAGCATGGAACAAACAGATCCCTTTCCGTTCGTACCTGCTACATGGATTGTGGGGTAAGCAAGGTGAGGGTTATTGAGCTTTCCGCAAAGAACCTCCATCCGTTCGATCCCAAATTTTGAACCTTGGTTGCGCAGGGAGTAAAGAAACTCGAAGGCTTCTTTCATATTTTTAAGCCTGTATGTTTAGTTTTAAAAAAGTTTCACCATAAAATAAGCAGAATAGAAAATTCAGGCTTTTGATGAGGGTCTTCTCTTGGGTGGAGACTTTTTAGCAGTAACTGACTTACGGGTCGAGGGCTTGGTTTTTTTCTTGGTCTGAGAAACTTTAGGCACTAGACGAGAACCTAAGTGGGTAATCAAAGTAACCAGACGATCACGCAATTCATGCCTTGCAACAATTTGATCGACCAGCCCATGCTCAAGTAAAAATTCAGAAGTTTGAAATCCTTCAGGTAGGTCGGCACGGGTAGTTTCCTTAATAACCCGACGTCCAGCAAAGCCAATTAACGCCTTGGGCTCAGCAAGAATTACATCACCCAGAGAGGCATAACTGGCCATTACTCCGGCCATAGTAGGATTAGTTAAGACGGAAAAGAAAGGAATACCGGCATCTTTAAGGCGTGAAAGAGCCGCGCTTGTCTTCGCCATTTGCATAAGGCTGAGTATTCCCTCATACATACGAGCACCACCAGAAGCAGAAACCACAATCACAGGGATATTCATTTCCAATCCACGCTCAATCGCACGGGTAATTTTCTCTCCTACAACCGAGCCCATACTTCCTCCCAGGAAACGGAAGTCCATCACAGCCAAACTGACCAAACGACTGTCCATTTTCCCAACTCCTGTGATTACTGCATCTTCGAGTTTTGTTTTATCGCGATTCTGCTTCAGCTTATCTGAGTAGGATGCAACGCCCTTGAATTTAAGAGGATCATCTGAACGCACCTCCGAGTCATACTCTTGAAATGTGCCATGATCGACTAAGGATGCAATACGATCGGGAGCAGGCAATGGGAAATGATATCCGCTTGAGGGAACAACCATAAGGTTTTTCTCAAGCTCTTTTGCAAAAACCATATCTCCAGACTCGGGGCACTTGGTCCATACTCCCTTGGCCACACCTTCTCTGGATTTTACATTTACATTCGAATACTTCGGTTTACTAAAAAATGACATAATTTAAAACTCGTTGTTATCCACGCCCCATCGTAGCCACTTTCACTTTTGAACAGCCAGCCCCGAGTAGAACCTTTGTGCAAGCATCGAGGGTAGATCCTGTTGTGTAGACATCATCAATGAGGACAATTTCACTAAATCCATCCAAACAAGTACCTGAACGAAGTGCAAAAGCATTTTTTACATTATTTTTGCGTTCACTTCTGTTCAACTTTGTTTGCGTCTGGGTTGGTCGTTTTCTTTCAAGACAATCATACACAACCGTTCTTCCCCCAGCCACTTTAGCAAACTCCTCCGCAATCCATACACTTTGATTAAACCCTCTTTTTCGCATTTTCTTTTTATGCAGAGGAACCGGAACCAAAACCGCGTTATAAATAAACTCCTTAAAGCCATCGCTTCTTTTAATCCAGTGACAAGCATCACCCACCAATCTTTTTTCTCCACCATATTTGATAGCATGCACAAGGGCCCTACCCTTTTCATCTAGCTGAAACATGGACCGACCAGCAGAAAAAGAAGGTCGACACTCTCGGCAACTTGGACATTCCAATTCGATAGCTATTGGAAGAGGCATCGACTCACCGCATATCTTACAACGTGAGGCATTCAACCAAATCAAGGAATCAAGACAGGAGAGGCATCCAAAAGAACTACCTTCTAAGTAAGCACCCTCTTCACAAATGGGACATTCACCCGGAAAAATTAAATCGACCAGGGCGTCTTTCCAACTTTTCCAATCAATCTCTATTGCCTTCATTCCAGGCTAACT
>Ga0181589_10005157_pt1 | contig 10444 bp, 8 predicted proteins | sample 071ome_25_FD_132444 | JGI IMG/M metagenome (GOLD analysis project Ga0181589, IMG submission 132444) | Coastal salt marsh microbial communities from the Groves Creek Marsh, Skidaway Island, Georgia - 071410BT metaG (megahit assembly) | ecosystem: Environmental > Aquatic > Marine > Intertidal zone... | reverse complement strand
TCCGCACCGAGGATCCCGTAGAAACGATCGAAGCCCATCCCCGTCGGCCAACGATCGAACGGCCCGGCAGGGCCCTGCTCCCACGACGGGGTGAGATGCCACTTGCCGAAACACGCCGTCGAGTAGCCCGACATCCGCAGGATCTGCGCCACCGTCGCCGCCTCCGGCGGCATCGCCGAGTCATAGCCGGGGAACGAGTTCGCGATCTCGGTGATGCCCCCCATATGCACCCGATGGTGCTGACGGCCCGTCAGCAGCGAGGCCCTCGTCGGCGAGCACAACGCCGTGGTGTGGAACTGGTTGTAGAGCACACCCCGATCGGCCACCCCCTGGAACGCCGGAGCGGGCACCGGGCCACCGAGGGCCGACATCGACCCGAAGCCGACATCGTCGAGCATCACCAGCAACACATTCGGGCCGTCCGGCGGCGTCGCCGCCCGCAACGGCCGCGGGGTCGACTCGGGGATCAACCGGCCGATCTCACCATCGAACGCCGGGGTGCCGACCGGCAGATCACTCACGACGACGCCGCCAACGACTCCAGATCGAACACCCCGAGCACCCGGCGAACCATGTCGACATCGGTGTCGGTATTCGCGTCGGTATCCGAATCGATCGCGAGCGCGCCTGAGGCGATCACCTCATCGAGCGAGGTCGAACAGCACAACAGATCCACCCAGGTCGACCGCGCGCACCGCACCACCACCGAAGCCCCCGCACCATCGGTCGGACAGGCGATCGCGTTGCGCACATGCAAGCCGACCCGCTCACCGTCGAGTTCCACACCGAGACGCGCGTCGAGGCCCTCGGCGCGCTCCGGCACCAACAACACCCGCAACACACCGACCAGATCACTCGTCGACCACGACGCCACCTGTCGCGGCCGGAACCGATGCACCCGGTTGCGTTCCAACGACCGGGTGCCGTCAGCGTCACGGGCCCGCGTCAAACACCAGTTGCGCAGATTCGCCGACGTCGTCCGCCGCGCGACCACCCGCAACACCGCCGCCAGCCGCTGTCGATCACCGTCATCGGCGTCGGGATGATGGGCGACCAGGCCGGCCAACTCGAGCGCCCACCGCGGGTCATCCTCCGTCGCCCCCTCGATGATCGCCCGCACCGCATCGAGGCCGCCCATCGCCGAGACGAACCGCTCGGCCCGCTCGCGCTCCGCATGGGGTAGGAGTCGCTGCGGATCGCCGTCGAAGAACCCGAACAGACCGGACCGGATCTGCTGTACGTGATGCTCGGCCACCCCGTAGTGCTGCTGCAACAACCAGTCATCGGAGAAGACCTCGGGCAACTGGATGCGCTCAGCGAGATCCGGGCCCGACAGACCGCGATTGGTCCAGCGCACCGTCTGATCCCACAGGAACTGGATCGCGTCGCGATACCGGGTGACCCGCGTCGTGATCTCAGCGGCGCCCGACATCGGCGGGCCGTGGGTGGCGGCCAGATGCTCAGCGCCGAGGCCGACGAGATGATCGAGACCGTCGATGAGCACCCGCGGATCGCGATACGACTCGCCGCGGATCGCGAACACGTTGAACAGCGCCGGCCACACCAGGTTGTGGACCGCCAACGACAACTCCGGGAACCAGAACGTCACCGAGTCATCGGCATCCGACGGCGCCGGCCGAGCCATCACCTCGAGCCCCGCAACCTGGAACACCGACTCGTCACCGAAGGTGACCGTGGCCGGCACATGACCGATGGTGTGCGGGGCGTGCTCGGCAAACCGATACGACCGCCCGAGGCCGACGTTGACCAGGCCATCGGGGCCGTCACCGTCGAGCGACACCGCGAACTGCTCGACCAGACCACGTGAATAGGTCGGCGCGATCTCGGTCGCCGACCGCGACAGATTCGACGCGATCCGTTCGTGGCCGATGATCGACTCCACCGGCTCCGACTCGGTGATCGCCGTGGTGCCACCTAAATAGTGGAAGTGGGTGTAGAGCACCGCGACGATCGGCTCGGACGCCACCTCGCGCAATGCGGCCAGCGCCGCGCGCATCTCCTCGACGCTCTCACCGGTGTCGATCGCGATGATGCCCCGCGGGCCGCGCACAAACGTCTGATTCGAGAGGCCGTTGCCAACCAGCGTCCAGGCATTCTCCCCGAGGGGGTAGAGCTCGCGGCGCAGACGATCGGTGTGGGCCAACAACGACGAGTCGACGATCTGGCCGGTCGGGCCCTCGGCCACCGAGCCGTCATCGCCTCGGATCGCTCGGGCCATCGCCGCACACTAGAGCGACCGCGAAGAGCGGTCCGAACGACTCAGTCGGCGTCAGGATCCGGATCGTCGCCAGCGGGATCCGGGTCGGTGTCGTCGAGACCGGCGAGGAACGCCTCGAACTCGGCGCCGAGATCATCAGCCGTCGGGATCATCGCCTCGGCCCGCCGGTCGTACTCGCGCTCCAACATCGCGACATACATCGCGAGCTGCGGATCATTGGCGACGATGTCATCGTGAGCGGCCCGCGCCTGAGCGATCTCGCTGCCGAGATCGACCGGATCGGCGATCCCGAGCACATGGGCCAGATGCCGCTGCAGGGCATCCACCGCGATCGGATGCGAGGTGTTCGCCAGATAGTGCGGCACCCCGACCCGCAACGACACCGAGGCCACCCCGGCCGCCTCGAGCCGCGGATGCAACACCCCGACCAGGCCGGTCACACCCTGATAACTCGGTGACGACAACCCGAGCCGACGCGCGAGGTCCACATTCGACGATGAGCCCGTCACCATCGGCGTGCGGCTATGCGGCACCGCCTCGGCACCCGAACCGACCGTCACCACCACCTGGCAGCCGAGCCGCTCCACCACCTCGAGCACCGCATCGCAATAGGTCGGCCAGGCCAGATGCGGCTCAACCCCGAGCAACAACACCACATCGCGGCCCGCGCCCGCCGCCCGCCAGAGCGAGAACTCGTTGCGCGCCCATCGGATCTGACGCAACGCCCCGTCGACCACCTCGATGTGCGGCCGTTCGACCGTGAAGTCGTAGAACGGATCCGGATCGATCTCACCGACGATCACGCGCTGCTCAACCGCGAACAACTCATCGACGGCGCGCGTCGCCGCCCCCGCCATGTCGAACCAGCCCTCGAGTGCCACCACCAAGACCGGTGACTCGAGATCGCCGACATCGCCGGCCGCGAGGGTGAGGACCTGGTCCACTCAGCCCCCGAGACGCTCCACGACCGCGTCGATGCAGGCCACCAGCGCCCGCACATCATCGGGCTCGACCGCGGGGAAGAGACCGATGCGCAACTGGTTGCGACCGAGCTTGCGATAGCTGTCGGTGTCGACGATGCCGTTCGCTCGCAACGCCGCGTTGATGTCCTCGGCCCGCACCCCATCGAGATCAACCGTGGCCACCACCTGCGATCGCTTCGCCGGATCGGTGACGAACGGCGTCGCATACGACGAGGCCTCCGCCCAGTCGTAGACGACCGACGACGACTCATTGGTGCGCGCCGTGCAGAACTCCATGCCGCCGTTGTCGAGCATCCAGCCGAGCTGGGCGTCGAAGAGCACCAACGTGGCGAGCGCCGGGGTGTTGTAGGTCTGATTCGCGCGCGAGTTCGTCAACGCCACACCGAGATCGAGCGACGCCGGACACCAACGCTCACTCGCCGCGATCCGCTCGATGCGCTCCACCGCCGCCGGAGAGCACGCCGCCACCCACAACCCACCATCGGAGGCGAAACACTTCTGCGGAGCGAAGTAGTAGACGTCGACCTCAGACGGATCCCAGGCCAGACCACCGGCTGCGCTCGTCGCATCCACCGCCACCAGAGCCCCCGCGTCAGCGCCCACCGGACGCGTCGGACGCATCGCCACACCCGTCGAGGTCTCGTTGTGGGTCAACGCCACCAGATCGACATCGGAGATCGCCGACACTGCCGGATGATCACCGGGCTCGGCTGAGATCACCACCGGATCGACAAGATGCGGAGCCGCGGTCGCCGCCTCAGCGAACTTGGACGAGAACTCGCCGAACACCAGATGCTGAGAACGGCGCTCGATCAACCCGAAGGTCGCCACATCCCAGAACACCGTCGACCCGCCGTTGCCGAGCACCACCTCCCAGCCATCGGGCAGGGAGAACAACTCGGCCACCCGGGAACGCACCGAACCGACCAGATCGCGCACCGGTGCCTGACGATGCGAGGTGCCGAGGATCGACCCGCCCACCTGGGCGAGGGCCTCGACCTGCTCGGGGCGCACCTTCGACGGACCGCAACCGAAACGGCCATCCACCGGCAACATCTCAGTGGGCAGAACGATCGAGGCGGGATCCACCCCCACAGGATGGCCGTGGTGCCGCGCAACCCCACCGTCGAGATCGACATTGTCGGTCCTGATCAACGAGACATCCGCCACCGTCGACACCCGCTGCCAACCGACCGGAGATCACCTGAGGGAACCCGACCGATTCGTGGCAGAGTTTCAGGGTGAATCGCACCTCAGCCCGCCTCGCCGCCATCGCCCCCTCGGCCACCCTCGCCGTCGACGCCAAGGCCAAGGCCCTCAAGGCCGAAGGGGAGAACGTCATCGGCTTCGGCGCCGGCGAACCCGACTTCGCCACCCCCGACCACATCGTCCAGGCCGCCCTCGCCGCCTGCGCCGAGGTGCGCAACCACCGCTACACACCCGCCGGCGGCCTGCCCGAACTGCGCGAGGCGATCGCCGCGAAGACCCTCCGCGACTCCGGCGTCGCCGTCGACGCCTCCCAGGTGCTCGTCACCAACGGCGGCAAGCACGCCGTCTACACCGCCTTCGCCGCGCTGTGCGACCCGGGCGACGAGGTCATCTGCCCCGCCCCGTATTGGACGACCTACCCCGAAGCCATCACGCTCGCCGGGGGAGTGCCCGTCATCGTCGACACCGACGACACCGCCGGGTTCAAAGTCACCGTCGACCAACTCGAAGCCGCCCGCACCCCGCGCACCAAAGTGCTGCTCTTCGTCAGCCCCGACAACCCCTCTGGATCGATCTACACCCCCGACGAGGTCGCCGCCATCGCGCGCTGGGCCGTCGAGCACGGCGTCTGGGTCATCACCGACGAGATCTACGAGCACCTCGTCTACGGCGACAACGAGTTCTCCTCCATGCCCGCCCTCGTGCCCGAGATCGCCGAGCAGTGCCTCATCGTCAACGGCGTCGCCAAGACCTACGCCATGACCGGCTGGCGCGTCGGCTGGCTCATCGGCCCCAACGACGTCGTGAAGGCCGCCACCAACTTCCAAAGCCACGCCACCTCAAACGTGTCGAACGTCGCGCAGCGCGCCGCGATCGCCGCCGTGGCCGGACCCCTCGACGACGTCGTCATGATGCGCGAGGCCTTCGCCCGACGCGGCGCCGCCATGCACGCCGCGCTGAACGCCATCGACGGGGTGAGCTGCATCGCCCCCCAAGGCGCCTTCTACTGCTTCCCGAACGTGTCCGGTCTCCTCGGCCGTGACATCGCCGGTCAGAGAGCGGCCACCACGCTGGAACTCGCCGACCTCATCCTCACCGAGGCCAAGGTCGCCTTCGTGCCCGGCGAGGCCTTCGGAGCCCCCGGTTACGCGCGGTTCTCCTTCGCCCTCGGCGACGACGACATCGCCGAAGGCATCGCGCGCATCGCCGCCCTCGTCAACTGATCAGCGCGAACTGATCGGCGCGAACTGATCGGCGCCGTTCGCGCACCCGGCTGGGACCGGCTCAGTCGCGGGTCGCGTACGAGACGCGCTCGAGCACCATCACTACCGCGAAGGCCACGAGCACCAACACCACCGGCACCACCACGTCATCGGCTGGCCACTCGAGCCGCGTGGTGCCCGTCCCGCCCGGCCAGGGCCACAGCACCCGCAGCGACCCGACCATCAGGCCGACCATCGCCGACAGCACCAGACCGTGATGGTGCTCGAGCAGCCAGTTCAACAGCGTCGAGAACACCCCGAGGCCGATCGCGCATCCCGCCGCGAACGCGGCCAGCACCACCACATCGCGATCGTTCACCGCGCCGAGCACCTCGGTGTACATGCCGAGCATCACCAAGATGAACGACCCCGACACTCCCGGCAGGATCATCGCGCAGATCGCGACCGCGCCGACCAGGGTGAACACCACCCAGGACCTCGTCACCACCTCGGCCCCCGAGGCCTCGGTCGCATCGCGCAGACCGAGCAACAAGAACAACGCGATGGCCACCGTCGCCGCCGTCGCCACATGGCGAGCCGTGATCGCGCCGATCGTGCGCCAGGCCACCACCACCGAACCACCCACCAGACCGAGGAACACCGCCGCGGTCCGCACCGGCTGGGTGTGCAACAACTCCTCGATCACCGACGACAACACGGCGATCGCCGCCAAGATCCCGACCAGCAGCGACACCAACCACACCCACGACACCCGCCGCAACGCCGCGAAGCCACCCGAGATCGAACCGGTCAACAACAACCGCAGGGCCCCCGCCCCGGCGCGCACCTCAGCGATCAGCCGCTCGTAGATGCCGAGCACCAGAGCCACCGTGCCACCGGACACCCCGGGGACGATGTCGGCTGAGCCCATCGCGAAACCGCGCAACACCTGAGGGACAACCGAACGCAGCCTCGACACGGCAGCCGACACTAACCCCGGGTCGCTCAGCGGGGGACGACCACGTCGAGCAGCACGCAGTCCGCCGACGGATCCGTGAGCACCGCCCCCGCCACCGCCGGAGCAGCGAGGGAGTCACCACCGGCGAGCCGCCGGCCGGTGCCATCGGAGAAGGCCACCGACACCGAACCGTCCATGACGAACATGAACCGGAACTCGGCTTCGATCGGCGCCGCCACCGAACCATCACCAGCGGTCGCCATACGCACCTCGACCACGCAATCCGTCGCCGCGCCGATCCCCGTGTCGAGCGCCGAGAACCCCGGCGTATCGAATGCGACCGGGGCGCCCGAGCCGGCCCGATAGTGCACGAAGCGCTGACCCTCCCAACGGCGATCAACGTCACCGGTGCCGTTCGGCAGGGCGAGCGAATGATCGAGGGTGGTCAGATGATCGGCCGGTGCCCCCACCTCGACGATCTCGAACCCCGGTGAGGTCTCGAGCACCCGATGGCGGATCGTCGGAGGCTGCAACACCACATCACCGGCCTCCATCACGAAGGGATCGCCCTGATCCTCATAGACCAGACGCACCCAACCGCGACGGACCGCAAGGAACTGGAAGCGCACATCATGGAAATGGACGTCGTCGGGCACCTCGCCACCGGCCGGCACCGCGATATGGCTCGCCACGAACCGGCCATCCCAACGATCGGGAATGAGATCGCGGTAGTGCATGCCGGCCCGACCGGTGTGCCAACCATGGCGATCATCGCCGCGCGACAGCGCCACCGGGGTGCGCCGTAGACGAACCCGATCACCATCAGACGTCTCGAGCAACGCCTCCGCCGGATCATCCGCCGGGCGGATCGTGAGGAGCCGCGCCCCACCGTCGCGCAACTCAGCGAGCGACGTCGCGAAATCGAGGGTGTCGATGGTGCGCTCGGACACCGGAGGAGACCTCAGTAGTCGATACCGCGCTTCGCGCGGATGCCCTGCTGGTAGGCGTGTTTGATCTCGGTCATCTCGGTCACCGTGTCGGCCACCTCGATCAACTCGGCCGGAGCGTCACGCCCCGTCACCACCACGTTCACGTGCTCGGGCCGCGACCGGATCGTCGCGACCACCTCAGCCACATCGACCCAACCCCAGTTGCACAGGTACGTCAACTCATCGAGCACCACCAGGCGATGGTCGCCGGCCTCGATCACCGCTTTCGCCGCCGCCCAGCCCGCGGCCGCGTGAGCGCGGTCGGTCTCGAGATCGTTCGAATCCCAGGTGAACCCGTCGCCGAAGGACTGCCACTCGACACCGAGCTTGCGGCCGATGACCTCCTCGCCGACCTTCCACTCACCACTCTTGATGAACTGCACCACCGCCACCGGCCAGTCGAGGGCGAGGGCGCGCACCATCACCCCGAACGCCGACGACGACTTGCCCTTGCCGTTGCCCGTGTGCACCAGCACCAGCGACGGCACCGAACGCAGACCGTCGGGGCGAGGATCCTCAGTCAGCGGCTGCTCGTCGGCGCCGTGCTCATCGAGGGCGGCTGTGGGGGAGGGGTCACCGGTCATGCCCGGCTGAGCATAGGGGTCTCCCCGCCCGAGGTGTCCGACCCTGCCCACCTCGAGTGACTCATCGCGATGACCGAGCGACGGTCGCGTCGGTGCTACGTTGCCGACGTCACGTTGATGTGCGAAGTCCGGTGAGATCCCGGCGCTGTCCCGCAACGGTGGTTCCGGCTGGTACGCCAGTCCGGACGAGCCCGGTCGACCATCGGTGTGCGCGAAACCAACCCTCGAGGCAAGGGAGGTTCGCAGGCTGGCAACAGCCCTCGACCCGACTTGTCCTCCGGAACAACGGAGGCATTCACATGACCCGCAAGACCCTGGCCGGTCTCATCGCCGGCCTCACCCTAGTCGCCGCCTGCGGCAGCGACCCCGAACCCGTCGCCGAGCCGGCCACCGAGCCGGCGCCGACCACCAGCGAGGCCGAGTTCTCCGAACCCGAGCCCGAGCCCGAGGCGACCGAGGAAGCCGTCGAGCCCGAAGAAGCCGTCGAGCCCGAGGCCGAACCCGAGCCGGAGGAGACATACCCCTCGCGGATCGTGTCGCTCTCGCCGACGGCTACCGAGATGCTCTACGCCATCGGCGCCGGCGACCAGGTCATCGCGGTTGACGACTTCTCGAACTACCCGGCCGAGACCGCCGACAAGATGCCCGGCATCAGCGGCTACGACCCCAACGTCGAAGCGATCCTCGCCCTCGAACCCGACCTGATCGTCACCGAGGGCTCCAACCCCGACCTGATCGAGCAGATCGAACGAGTCGGTATCGCCCACTGGGCCGGGCCCGCCGCCGTCGGACTCGACGACGTCTACGCCCAGATCGAACAGCTCGGTGCCGCCACCGGTCACCTCGACGCCGCCGTCGCGCTCACCGCCGACATGTCGACCCGCGTCGACGTCGTGCTCGCCCGCATCGCCGAACTCGACAACGAACCGCTGAGTTTTTACCACGAGCTCGATCCGACCTTTTACTCGGTGACCTCCCAGACCTTCATCGGTACCGTCTACGGCCTCCTCGGCCTCGTCAACATCGCCGACGCCATCGAAGAGGAGTCATACGGCTACCCGCAGCTCTCCGCCGAGTTCATCCTCGACGCCGACCCCGACCTCATCTTCCTGGCCTGCACGAAGTACTGCGGGGAGACCTTCGACACCGTCGCCGCCCGACCCGGCTGGGACACCCTCGCCGCCGTCGCCAACGGCAACGTCATCGAACTCGACGACGACATCGCCTCGCGCTGGGGGCCGCGCATCGTCGACCACATCGAACAGGTCGTCGACGCCGTCGACACCGTCGTGGCGGGGGCAGCCGTCGCCGCATGAGCGAACGGGCGCGACCCGTCACCGGCCGGCTCCCCGGCACGGTCTGGATCCCGGCCTCGGCGATGCTGCTCGTCATCGTCGCCGTCGCCGGGGCCATGATCGGCCCCGCCGGTCCCGACTGGTGGCGGGTGCCCCTCGCCCTCGCCGAACGCACACCGCTCCTCGACCGCCTCGGCATCGACTCCGGGGTCACCGAACGCGAATGGTCCATCATCTGGAACATCCGCATGCCGAGAGTCGTGCTCGCCGGCATCGTCGGCGCCACCCTCAGCCTCGGCGGAGCCAGCTACCAAGGGGTGTTCCGCAACCCCCTCGTCGACCCCTACCTGCTCGGAGCCGCCGCCGGCGGCGGCCTCGGCGCCACCCTCGTCATCGCCACCTGGGGTGGCCTCGGCGACGGCTGGATCATCGACCCCGTCCCCGTCGTCGCCTTCGTGTTCGCCCTCGGCACCGTCGCCGTCACCTACGTCGTCGGCGCCTCCTTCGGCGGCCTGCGCACCACCAGCACCCTCGTGCTCGCCGGTGTCGCCATGGTCTCGCTGATGACCGCCATCCAGACCTTCGTGCTGCAGCGCAACTCCGATGTCGTCCGCGAGGTCTACAACTGGATCCTCGGGCGACTCTCCACCGCCAGCTGGAACGACGTCGGACTCGTGCTGCCCTACGTCGCCGTGTCAACTGTCATCTTGTTCCTCCACCGCCGCCACCTCGACGTGCTGCGCGTCGGCGACGACGAAGCCACCGCCCTCGGTGTTCCCGTCGCCCGGGTGCGGCTCGTGGTCGTCATCGCCGCCACCCTCGGCACCGCCGCCGTCGTCGCCGTCAGCGGCCTCATCGGCTTCGTCGGACTCGTCGTGCCCCACATGGTGCGCCTCATCGCCGGCGCCAGCTACCGGGTCGTGCTCCCCATGACCATCACCTTCGGCGCCGCCTTCCTCATCCTCGCCGACATCCCCGGACGCAC
>Ga0181589_10005151_pt1 | contig 10448 bp, 14 predicted proteins | sample 071ome_25_FD_132444 | JGI IMG/M metagenome (GOLD analysis project Ga0181589, IMG submission 132444) | Coastal salt marsh microbial communities from the Groves Creek Marsh, Skidaway Island, Georgia - 071410BT metaG (megahit assembly) | ecosystem: Environmental > Aquatic > Marine > Intertidal... | reverse complement strand
GAAAAAGGGTCGACAGAGCGAGCCGTGTTTCAGGCAGCAAAGGTACGTAGGTGTCTGATATGGGGTGACGAACGGGGAGGTGGGGTGACGAGCGGGGAGCGCAGCGACCCGCTCGTCACCCCACCCATGGTCACCCCACCCATAAACATCCGAGGGGGGGTATTCTTGAGGGGTGGACGGGGAGCTGGGCAGCGACCGGGTGGGGGTGAACACAGGGGAGTGGGGATGGACACGAGCGGGTGGGTATTCCTGTGGGGTGAACGGGTCGCTGCGCTCCCTGTTCACCCCACCACTCACGCACCATACACTCACCTCCCACACAACATTAACACACAACAGGAGCAACACAACAACACAGAGTTTTCTTCTTCTTACCACGCCGACCTCAACTGGGACAAGATGATGGGCCTAGCGTCGATCAAGACCAACGTCTACGCCATCGGCCAGGGCCTGCCGGGCTGCCTGCCGTGGGGCATGCTGCTGACGTTCCTGAACGACTACCTAGCGCAGGAAAAGGGCCTGGCGATCTCGTCGGCGACGTCCCTGGTCCTCGGCATCGGGGTGGGCGGCGCGTTTGGCGTCATCGGGGGCGGGGTAATCGGGCAGTACCTGTACAACAGGTCGCCGCGGTCGATGCCGGTCTTCATCGGCAGCTGCACCGTCTTGGGAACGCTTCCCATGTGGTACCTGATCAAGGGCGCCGTCAGGGCGCACTACCCGGTCGCCTTTGTGTGCTCCATGTTCGCTGGCATGCTCAGCAGCACGGTGGGCCCGAACGTGCGGGCGATGATCATGAACGTCAACGAGCCCGAGACGCGGGGCATCGCCCTCGCCCTGCAGACGACGCTGGACGACCTCGGCAAGGGCCTCGGGCCGGCCATCGTCGCCGTGATGATCTCGGGCCTCGGACGCGAGAGCGCCTTCTTCTGGGCCACGGCCGGATGGATTCCTTGCGGTACGTAGTCTTCGGGTGGGTGGACGGGGAGGGGTAGATGGGGAGCGACCCTGAAAATACACCCCTCAGTGAGCTGGGGTATTCTTGCGGGGTGGACGGGGAGCTTCGACCCGTCGTTCACCCCTCCTACGAGGATCTCTCTCTCCGACGACAGCTCTGATAGTTCCCACTCGTCCCTCACCACCACGATCACCACCACCACCATCATACAGGCATCCTCCTGATGATGTGCTCCAAGTATCTCGAGGACGACGAGGCCGCCATGCAGTTGCGGCTCGTGCGCACGCTGTCGGGAGCGGGGGCGGGGGCGAGCGGCAGTGGCAGTGGCGTCGTGGGTCAACCCCTCTCGATGTCCTTTTGAATTTTGAACTGAAACGAAACGGGCGTGGGAAGAATGGCTGCGAGCGTCCCCTGTGGGGGGCGACCACACACCAGTGGCACACTCCCTGGAAGGGGGGCTTATAAAGTCAAGTTCGGTCTCCCTCTCTCCCCTGCCCGTCGTCCCATTCCTCCTCATCATCATGGGGCTCCTGACGATCATTCGAAAGGTGAAACGGAAAGAGAGGGAGATCCGGATCCTCCTGGTCGGCCTGGACAACGCGGGCAAGACGACCATCGTGAAGAGGCTCTGTGGGGACGACATCTCGACGGTGAGCCCGACCCTCGGCTTTCAGATCAAGACGGTGCACCGGGGCGGATACGCGCTCAACATCTGGGACGTCGGCGGTCAGAAATCGCTGCGGTCGTACTGGCGCAACTACTTTGAGCGCACCGACGCGCTCGTCTGGGTCGTCGACAGCGCCGACACGGCCAGGATGCGGGACTGTCGGGACGAGCTGCACAGGTTGCTGCAGGAGGAGCGGCTGGCCGGGGCGAGTCTGTTGATATTTGCGAACAAGCAGGACGTCAAGGGCAGCGCGGCGGCGGAGGTCGTGCGGGACGAGGGACTGCGGCTGGGCGAGCTGGCGGGGACGAGGCACACGAAGGTCTTGGGATGCAGCGCGGTGAGGGGGGAGGGGTTGGAGGAAGGGTTCGATTGGATCGTGGGGGATGTGGGGGGGAGGCTGTTTTTGTTGGACTGACGGGCAGGGTGAGGGACAGAGCTGCACAGGAGCGGCTACGATGTCGCGTGACCGGGAGATCTTCCGTCGTCTGCGATGACATAAAATTAAACGCTTACATGATGGTAAGAATGGATCAAAAGTACTGTAGCCCTTTCAGAAGTCTTCACTCGACGCCGCGACGGCATCAAGATGCCGTCGCGGCAGACCCGGAAGGAGACCTAGTACTGGTAGCCCTTCTCGTACTGCAAACGATAGAATTCGCGAGTGAGAGAGTGAGAGAGTGAAAGAGTGAAAGAGTGAGGGAGTCAGTCAGTCAGTCAGTCAGTCAGTCAGGGCGTATCGGTCGAGTTCATTGAGTCGTTCAGGACGTACCATGCCCTTGGCCGCCTCGGCGGACTCACCCTCGGCGGTGTACTTTCCGAGCTGGGCGGCAGAGTTGGCCGACGCGCGCTGGATCAGGGCAGCCTGGGCAGCGTCAACGTTCGCCTCCTCACCCTTCCAGGTCTTGAGAACCGAGTTCTGGAGCGCGCGAGCGTAGCTGAACGAGACGTGCCACGGGTTGGGCGTCTGGTTCATGGCGTTGAGGTTGAGCGTCGCCTCGAGCTCGCTCTGTCCTCCCGAGAGGAACATGATACCCGGGACCGCGGGGGGCACGCGCCTGTTGAGCATCTTGAGGGTGTACTCGGCCACCTCCTCCGGGTTGGAGCGACGAGCACACTCCGCTCCAGGAGTGACCATGCTTGGCTTGAGGAGAATACCCTCCATCATGACGCCGTTGTCCATCATGTACTTGAAGGTCTCTGCCCAGGTAGCCTCGGCAACCTCGAGCGTGCGGTCGATGTCGTGGTCACCGTCCAGGAGGATCTCCGGCTCGACGATGGGCACCAGTCCGGCGTTCTGGGCGATGGCGGCGTAGCGGGCAAGTCCGTACGCGCAGTCGCGGACGGCGATGGTCGACGGTCCAGCCGGGATGCTGACGACCGACCTCCACTTGCAGAAGCGGGCTCCGGCCTTGTAGTACTCGGCGCAGCGCTCGGCGAGCCCGTCGAGTCCGGCGCACCAGGACTCTCCGTTGGAGTTGGAGAGCGGATGCAGGCCCTTATCAACCTGGATGGTTCAAACATAAAAAATACGAGCATGGCGCGAGTGAGCGAGGGAGAGCGAGAGAGCGTCGGGGCGCGTGACGAGCAACACGTCGGTCGAGCTCGATACGAACCTTGATACCCGGGACGATGCCCTGCTCGTTCAGGCAATCGACCATCGACTTGCCCGGCGTCCTCGTCTCCTGGAAGAGCGTCTCCTCGAACAGGATGGCTCCGGAGATGTACTGGCTGAGTCCCGGCGTCGTGACCAGGAGCTCACGGTACCTCTGCCTGTTGAGCTCGGTGTTCTCGAGTCCGATGGATTCGAGACGCTTTCCGCAGGTGGCGTTGGACTCATCCATGGCCAGGATTCCCTTTCCGGCGGAGGCAATCTTGTTCTGCGAGAGACGTGGTGGTGGGCGAGCGGTGAGCGAAATTCTCCACGGTGACTTCGTGCTGCCGTCACCATCGCGCGCCCTCGGCCCGCGCCATGGCCCAAATTACACGCTTCTCGTCGCAACAAAGCGACGCATTGGGACACCAGCGGGCGCTGAAGGGACGGCACGTCGATTTTATCCATACGGCCGATGCCGTGATTCGAGGCGTAAAACGAGCATCAAATGCCCAATGCGCCGTCGAATCGACCCATCTAATCAGAATCATAACGTACGGCGGTGGCGATGAGCTCGGCGTCGTAGGCACCGGCAGACACGGTGACCTGCTTGCGGGCAGCGGACACATTGGTCTTGGCGACGGCGAACGTCTGGACCTTCGAGAACTGGGTGGCAATCATCGTGGATTCGGTGACTCTGAATGACTTTTAGAAAGATTAGAGGCCGAGATGGGGGGAATGCGCGGAGCCAAGTACCCAGGTGTGGTCGTCTGTGGTCAGGGATCAGGTCAGGTGCTGATGAACAGCGAGACTGACCGAGGGTGGGGTGGGGTGGGGTGGACGGGGAGCTGGGCAGCGACCCGTGCACCCCGCAAGAATACCCCCCCTCCCTGGATGTTTCTGTGTGTGGGGAGTGAGCGCGACCATGGGTGGGGTGAGCGCTGCGCTCCCCGCTCGTCACCACACAAGAATCCTCCGTCGACGGGTGGGGTGACGGACGGGGAGGGGTGGGGTGGACGGGGAGCGCAGCGACCCGTCTACCCCACAATCATCGCCTGTACGGGGTGGACAAAAGCGGGGGGTGGGCAGCGGGGAGCGCAGCGACCGTCCACCCCGCTCCAGTCCGACACCCCCGGTCCTCACCCCACATCAACCCCCTTCCCTCTCTCTCTCTCTCTCTCTCTCTCTCTAAGAACGTTACAGTGCCACTACTCTTCAAGCAAAATCGAAATATTCAGCATCACAACGACGATTAGTGTTTCATGGGGATGGAAGCCCTCATCAGCGCGTAGGGGAGGCTGCTGAGCTTCTTGAGCTTGGGGACGTACGCCCGCTTGGTGAAGTTGTTGTACTCATTCTTCTCAATGGCGTCCAGGATCTGCGAGTAGATGATGAGCGCAGACCACACCGGGTATCTGGCGTCCTGCGAAAGCAGGTTGACCCCCTCCTCGGCCTCGGTAAAGATGTCCCGTGCCCGTGAGATCTGGAACTTCATGAAGGCCTGTTATTGGTATTATTCGCGGTATTTGTACGTGTGTATAGTGAGCTGAGTGTTCATTCGTTCGTTCGTTCGCGAGAGGGGAGGATCGGGAGGAGGAGGGGTGACGAACGGGGAGCTGAGCAGCGACCGGGTGGGGTGGACCGGATCGCCCTGTGTTCACCCCGTGGGCATTCCTATACCCAACCCCGTGACGAACACAGGGGAGTGGGGATGGACACGAGCGGAGGGGGGGTATTCTTGTGGGGTGCACGGGTCGCTGCTCAGCTCCCCGTTCGTCACCCCACCCGGTCAACCCTCCCACCCGGTCAACCCTCCCACCCGGTCAACCCTCCCCGTTCGTCAGAAAGGAAAAAAAACCTACCGTCCAGCGGTCGTCAATCTTGCCGTTAGTGCTCGAGAACATTCCCCTCAGCACCTGGAGAACGAACGAAGCGCGTAGGGCTGGCAGTGAGAGCGGTGCAAAGGGTGGTAGTTGTTGGTGGGAGCTAACGGGTGGGGTGAGCACGTCGCTGCGCTCCGTGCTCTCAACCCACAAATACGTACCTCGTTCTCCGAGATGCCAAACTGGTCGAGCTCGTCCAGCGGCAAGTAGACTCGCGAGCGCGTCTCGGCGTCCTCGCCGACGTCCCGGAGGATGTTGGTCAGCTGGTTGGCCGTGCCGAGGGCGAGCGCCGCCTTGTAGACGGGCTCCAGCGGCCCTTTGTACGAGGGATCGACGCCCATGATGGGCGTCGACATGAGGGCCACCGTGCCTGCGACGCGGTAGCAGTACTCGTACAGCTCGTCGTAGTTCTCGTACCGGTTCTTGTAGAGGTCCATCCGCATCCCGCCAATCATGTCCCTGAAGGGCTGGATGTCCACCGGGAACTTGGTCAGTGTGTCCGTCAGCACGGCGTCCAGCGAGTCGTACGGGCGCCCTTCGAACAGCGCCTCGAGCCGCTCCTCCCACCTATCCAGGGCCGCTGGCGTTATCCGAGCCGAGTTGGGACCGTCGACCAGCTCGTCCGTCCGCCTGCACCACACGTAGATTGCCCAGATCGCACGGGCCTTCTCCGGCGTCATCAACTGCGTTCCCAAGTAGAAGGTCTTTGCGTACTCGCTCGTCACCTCGCCAGACCTGATGTACGCGTCTTCCAACAGCGGCCCGGACCACTTGTGCTTCACGGGCAGCCCGTTGGGGTACTGCATATGCAACTCGATCTGCGACCTCGTCGCCGCAGCCTCGATCTCGTGCCCCGTCATCGGCCGAGGAGGGGGCTTCGATGTGTTGATACTGGCACGGAGACTGCCGGTATTACCGTTGCTACTGCCGTTGCTGCTACCGTTGCTTGAGGGCACCGACGACGAGACCTCCGTCTTGGCGCCCGAGCTGTTGATGCACCGGGTCACGCATCGGGACGCCTTCCCGTCCCTATGGGACTGTGTTTTACTGCCGATGCTCGCGCGAGCCCGGCTGCTACAGCCGCTGAGCGTCCCGACAATCATGTCCGTTCGAGCGCCTCGTGGGGATGAAATCACGAGCTCGTGCTTCAAGACTTCAACGACCTCGTATCTGCGTGAAATCGACGCGAGCAGCAGCAGTGAGATACGCAATTTGGATCATATGGGTAATGCGCGAACGAAAAAGGGAAGCACGACGCGAACGAGCGGCAGTGCGAGCGCCATGGCCAGCAAAACGGAGCGGATTTTCCCCCCGCCTCGTCGGGCCCATCGCCCGTCGACGGGCCCGCACGCGCCTCGATAACGTACATATGTCGTTAATATCTACAATGTGCTGTGAGCGAGCGCCCAGAGATGAGCGAAGGCCGAGATGGGAGCTCCCATGCCTTGAGCTTGGGCAGCGTCGCCTCTCCGACGACCGATGGACGTGCCCTCCAAGGAGGCAGACAAGAGCAAGTCATCCAGAGCGGCCAAGTCGAGAGAGAAATCGAGGTGCCCGAGTCCACCGACGCCCTGCTCAAGGAGCACCTCCACTTCCTCAAGCAGGAGAGCGGACGGCGGTCGGAGTCCCTCGTATCGTGCCTGATTGAACAGGTGCAGACCGACCCGAACGTGGCGCACCACCTGTGGGTGCTCCTCCGTTCATCAGGGAGCTCCCATCTCAATACAGGCGTGAACAGGACGTTATTCGCCTCGGGGGACGGATCTTACACTACAGTCACTACCCGCCTCGGGTGTTTCCGCGGGGTGGACGGGTCGCTGCGCTCCCCGTCCACCCCGTCCACCCGTCACTCTTTGCTGCTCTTCTTCTCCTTCTTGCTCTCCTTCTCCTTCTTTTCCTTCTTTTCCTTCTTCTCCTTCTTGCTGCTCTTCTTCTCGCTGTCTGGGCTCGACGGCGCATCCTTGCGCTTCTTCGCCTTGGGGGTCTCCTCGCCATCGACCCCCTCGAGGCTCCGCAGATACTCTTTCGGCGTCGACTCGTTCGGCTTGCCGTGCTTTGAGAGCTTCCCCTCCGCGATCAACGCCTTCTTCTTCAGCGCCATCGGCCCCAGCCCCCACTTCCGCGGGTAGGTGTCCCGCTCCATAATTACCCGCTTGATCTTGGCCGCGACCCCGTGATCGCAGCTGGTCAACGTGCTCGTCGTCATCTGCGCGATGCCGATCGCGATGGCCTCGCCCTTGGTCGTCATGATGACCACCTCCTCGTCCACCTCAATCCCGTTCTCGAAACGCAGCAGCCCCGGGATCATCAACTTGGCCCCGTAACACACCGCGTTGATCGCCGAGTCCTTGACCACCAGGCGCTTATAGTTCGTCAGCAGGGCCTCGAGCGGCATGATGACGCGCCTCAGGTACGTCTCGTCCTTGTGGTTATCAAATACCCACTGCGCGTCCAGCACGTCGTGCATCGTCACCATGTTATCCTTCTCCCCCATGATCCCCGACCTCACGCGACGCAGCTCCTGGAGAACGAGCGAAGCGGGTAGCGCGAGTGAGAATTGAGTCTGGGAGTGCGTAGAGCGAGCGAAAAGCGTCGGTCGAGGTCAATACCCACCTGCATGTGCCCGCCCACCCCCAGCAACAGCCCGAGATGCACACACAGCGTACGCACGTACGTCCCCGCCTCGCACGAGATCCAGAACACCGCCAGGTTACGATCATCGTCGTACTCGATCAGCTTGGACTTGTAGATGGAGCGAATACGCAGCTGCCTCTTCACCGCAGAGATCAGCGGCGGCCGCTGAAACAGCGCCCCCGTCAGCGTCTCCAGCGCCCTCCCCACCTTCCCAGCCCCGCCCTCCACCTTCCCATGCAGACGGCACACGCACACATACTCCTTCCCACTCTGCTGCTGCGACTTGACCAACCTCGTCGCCCTATCCACGCACACAATCAGATTCCCGGTCACCAACGGGTCCAGCGTCCCAGAATGCCCAGTCTTCTCCACCCTCAGAATCCTCTTGATCCACGCCACGACCTCATGCGACGACGGATTACTCGGCTTATCCAAGTTAATCACCCCGTAGCGGACGTACTCCTGAATCGGACGACGCAACGGCGTATGCCCAGACGGGATTGGCGTGTAGTGCCCCGTGCGAATGTTCAGGTCCGAGTAGTTCTTCAGAAGCAGCGGCCACTTGGACGTGTCCATCGGGGGAGTCTTTGACTCTGACTTGATGACATAGTCTGTGGTGGTATAGGGTATCGGGTATAGGGTATGGCGTGGCGAACGGCGAGTGAATGAACGAAACACGAGCGATTCGACTTGCATGCCGCTGTACGTATCGCCTCAGACCGCAGAGACCGCTGCCACCGCCCAAATCCACGTGTATACATACGAAATACCGTATGGCAGTGTCTGCGACCCGGGTGAAGCGCACGTCTGGCGGAATCCATCCGGTGTCGTCGGGCCCGACCAGCATGCGTCCGACCTGACTGACACCGCCGTCCGCCCGGTCCACAGACGACAGACGACAGACACACGACGATACGATGTCACCAATGGACCAATAGGGTCATACACGTACCATCCTCCTTCTTGCCCATCGTATTGGCGTCGAAAATTCGGCCTTCTTGTGACGAACCCGGAGCCGCGGCGCGCTCCACACTTTAAACTCCACTTTGCGCACGCTGCCACCCTCCGCATCGTCGCGACACAAAGACGCCCTCAAGACGTTCTATTCGTGCGTATTGACAGTTCTATCGCGTGGCGTGGACGAATACCGGTGTTGTCGCGTGTTGCTGACGACGAGCGAGACGACGAGCGAGACGACGAGCGAGACGACGAGCGAGACGATGGCGCCGACCGAGTATGCCAAGCTCAAGGTGGCCGAGCTCAAGGAGCTGCTGAAGGAGCGCGGTCTGGCCGTGACCGGGAAGAAGGCCGAGCTGGTGGCCAGGCTGGAGGAGGCCGACGATGTGGACGGGGGCGAGGAAGAGGTGCTTCCCGTGGTCGAGGACGCGCCGGCGTCTGAGGTCAAGCCGATGAAGGAGGACGTCGCCGACAAACAACCCGCCGACCTTGACGCTAACGTCAAGCCGATGAAGGAGGACGTCGCCGACAAACAACCTGCCGACCTTGAACTCTCTTCGTACGTGTGGGGTCCGATCCCGGTCGCGGCGGGTCTGGACGCTAACGAACTCCCCGGGGACGCTCGCGGGAGGCCGGAGAAGAAGAGGAAGCGCAAGTCGAGATGGGAGACGGCGTCCGAGGCGACGGACCAGGACCACCGGGGAGGGAAGGATGCGTCGTCGTCGCGGGCGCTGGTGCTGTTTCCGGGCGAGGTGGTGCTGTCGAATGGGCTGAAGATCAATCTGCCCGTGGCGTTGACCGGTCGGTGGGTATTGGACTCGACCGACGTGCCCACCCCCTTCCCCCTTCCCCCTTCTGACTCTCTCACTCGCGCTACGCGCTTCGCTCGTTCGCCAGGCACGCATCTGGGAGGCCTGAAGTGGTCAAGTTGCATATGGACCTGGCCGAGGTGGAGCGACAGATTCGCGTGGGGGAGTATGTCGATACGAGGCCGGAGCACGAGCGCTCGCCGAGTCCGCCGCCCATTTATGATGCACACGGTGTGCGTCTGAATACCAGGGACGTGCGTCTGAAGGAGAACATCGGGAGGAGGCGGAACCTGCTGATCGAGGAGCTGATCAAGGAGGATCCGACGTTTGTCGTGCCGGCAGACTACAAGCCGGAGAAGAGGATCCGCAAGGTGTTGCTCGAGACGCAGCATCATATGGGGCTGGTGCTCGGGCCCCGAGGGAATACGCAGCGTCGCATGCAGGAGGAGACCAACACGCGCATCTCGATCAGGGGGCGGGGCAGCGGGAGCCGAGAGGGGCGCGGCAGTGCCTGCGACGAGGTGGGTATTGACCTCGACCGACGTGCGCTCGCTCTTCGCACGCCCAGACTCAATTCTCACTCGCGCTACGCGCTTCGCTCGTTCGCCAGGAGCCGCTGCACGTCATGATTATCGGGGATAACCAGGCCGACGTCGACAGGGCGGCTGAGATGGTGGAAAAGTGTCTGATGCCGCTCGACGACGAGGTGAACGAGCACAAGAAGGCGCAGCTGCGCGAGCTAGCGCTGATCAACGGAACGCTCAAGACGGCGTTCTGTGCCATGTGCGGCGAGACGGGCCACACGCAGATCGAGTGCCCGAACAAGCAGCTGCAGGTGTACCAGCTGCCCGACGCGCTCCAGTCCAAGGTGGAGGAGCAGTACGCCAGGGACCTGGCCAAGGTCAACCCGGAGCAGGCGCAGAAGCAGGAGGCCGAGTACAAGGCGTTCCTG
>Ga0181589_10005149_pt1 | contig 10450 bp, 9 predicted proteins | sample 071ome_25_FD_132444 | JGI IMG/M metagenome (GOLD analysis project Ga0181589, IMG submission 132444) | Coastal salt marsh microbial communities from the Groves Creek Marsh, Skidaway Island, Georgia - 071410BT metaG (megahit assembly) | ecosystem: Environmental > Aquatic > Marine > Intertidal zone... | reverse complement strand
TATAATGGTAATACCCTAGCCTTCCAAGCTAGAGCCGCGGGTTCGATTCCCGCACGCCGCTCCATTCTTTCGATCAGCGTCCGAATAACTAACTTACAGGGCATGAATTTTATTCCGCTTGCCATTCCTGCTGGATAGCCTCGCTTTCTTGCATGGAGTGATGCTGCTCACGAAGCGCGGCAAATTCCGACGGTGACGCCAAGCGCTTGATCGCCCAAATGGCGGTGGCTTTAATCACCTCATTATCATGGTGAAGATAGCCTTTTAACGCGCTGATATAATGTGGATTATTTGAATTTCCAATCGCAATCAAGACATTACGTTTGAAGTTGATGACCCCTGCCCGTCGCACCGGCGTTCCAGCAAATCTTTTCTTGAACCCGTCTTCGTCCAAGGCCAGCAATTCCGTAAGCGGCGGCAATGTTAGCGCGTCTTTGGCCTGCAATTTCAACTCTTGGCCGAGCGAAGCAAAGCGATTCCATGGGCATACTGCCAAGCAATCGTCACAACCAAAAATGCGGTTGCCCATGGGAGCGCGAAACTCTTCATCGATCAAGCCATCATGTTCAATGGTCAAATAGGAAATGCACCGCCGCGCGTCGAGTTGATACGGCGCGGGGAAAGCCTTGGTGGGGCAAATATCAAGGCATTGCGTGCAGGTGCCGCAGTGATCATCATGGTGAATATCATCATCCGCCCAATCCGCGTCGGTGAGGATTACGCCGAGAAACAGCCATGATCCAAAAGCGCGCGACACCAGATTCGTATGCTTGCCCTGCCAACCTAATCCCGCCGCTGCCGCCAAAGGCTTTTCCATCAATGGGGCGGTATCCACAAAGACTTTAACGGACACCCCTTCTCTTGAGGCGATGCGGCCGGCGATTTGCTTCAGTTTCCCCTTAATCACGTCATGGTAATCGCGGCCACGGGCATAAACGGAAATATTCCCCCCATCCTTGGCGTTGAGATTATCCATAGGGTCATGATCAGGGCCGTAATTCATCACCAGAACAATGGCGGTTTTGGCTTGATCCCACATGGCGGTGGGGGAAACGCGGCGCGCTTTGCTTTCCACCATCCATTCCATTGAAGCGTGATGGCCTTGGGCTAAAAAAGCCTCCATCCGTTCTTCTAAAATGGGATTGGTTTTTGCGGGGGTAAAAGCCACCTCGCCAAACCCTTCCGCCAAAGCATCGTCACGAATGCGCTGGCGAATACGGTGGATTGGATCAGGCGTTGTTTTTGTCATGCCCTAGCATGGCGGAAAATCAAGAAATTATCCAGACCGCTCAAATCCCAGACCGTTAAAATGATGGTGTTAGATCGGTTCAATATCGCCGCTGTTATAGCGATCATGAAAATCCTGCTGATAGGCGTCAAATTGCCCTTCCGCAATCGCATCACGCGCGCCACGGGTTAAATCCTGATAATACGTGATGTTATGCCGCGACAACAACATCAAGCCTAAGACTTCCTCCGCCTTAAACAGATGATGCAGGTAAGCGCGGCTATAGGTGGTGCAAGCCGGGCAAGAGCATTCGGCATCCAAGGGTCTTGGATCATCGGCGTGACGCGCGTTCTTGATGTTGACGCTGCCTCGCCGGGTAAAGGCTTGCCCGGTTCGCCCTGATCTTGTTGGCATGGCGCAATCGAACATATCAATGCCGCGAGCAATCCCGCCAATAATATCCGCAGGCTTACCGACCCCCATCAAATAGCGTGGTTTATCGGCGCGCATCAAAGGCGTGGTGACTTCAAGGGTTTCAAACATAGCCGCCTGCCCTTCGCCCACCGCTAAGCCGCCGACGGCGTAACCTTCAAAATCGAGGGCTTCAAGGGCGGCGACGCTTTCGGCGCGCAAATCAGGGTAAATCGACCCTTGAACGATCCCAAACTGCCCGTAACCCGGGCGATGAACAAAAGCCTCACGGCACCGTTTTGCCCAACGCATCGACATGCGCATCGAAGACGCCGCCACATCCTTTTCCGCTGGAAAGGGGGTGCATTCGTCAAAGGCCATGGTGATGGTGGCGTCCAGCATCCGCTGAATATCAGTAGAACGTTCAGGCGTCAGGCGATGTTTTGATCCATCGAGATGCGACCGAAAAGTCACGCCATCAACGTCAATATCGCGCAAATCGCCAAGGGACATGACTTGGAAACCGCCAGAATCGGTCAAGAGAGGGCCATTCCACCCCATCATTTTCCGCACGCCGCCCAAACGTTCGACGCGCTCAGGGCCAGGCCTTAACATCAAGTGATAGGTATTGGCCAAGATGATCATCGCCCCGGTGGCCCAGACATCATCGACGGTCATGGCCTTCACCGTGGCGGCGGTGCCAACGGGCATGAAAACAGGGGTTTGGATCACGCCATGGGCGGTGGTCACTTCCCCCCGCCGTGCCATCCCATCGGTGGTTTTGAGATCAAATTTGAATTCAGTCATGCGCACGCTCCATCAGACAAGCGTCTCCATAGGAAAAAAACCGATACGATTGATCAATCGCATGGGCATAGGCTTTTTCAACAAAGTTTTTTCCAGCAAAAGCCGAGATCAACATCAATAAGGTTGATTTTGGCAGGTGAAAATTGGTCAACAGCATATCAGCAACGCCAAATTGAAACCCGGGGATGATGAACAAATCCGTTTCCGCTTGATAAGCGCGGATATCGCCATGATCACGCCAGCAGCTTTCGAGAATGCGCAAGGATGTTGTCCCCACGCAAACAACTCGCCCACCGACTTCTTTGGTGGCGTTGATGCGCTGAGCGGTCTCGGCAGAAATTTCACCCCATTCGCTATGCATAACATGATCGCGGATATCATCGACTTTAACGGGCAAGAATGTCCCTGCCCCCACATGCAAAGTGACCTCTGCCATGGCAATGCCTTTGGCGTCTATGGCTTGGATAAGATCGGGGGTAAAATGAAGCCCTGCGGTGGGCGCCGCCACCGCGCCATTATGGGCGGCAAACATCGTCTGATAATGATCAGCATCATCCGCCCTAACGCCATCTGGCCGAGGGATATAAGGCGGCAGAGGCATGACCCCGGTTTGTTCCAAGGCAGCATCCAAGGCTTGCCCTTCTTGATTGAACAACAGGCCGCGTTCGCCATCATCACCGACGTAATTCACTTCTGCCGAAAGCGTATCGGAAAAATCAATGCGTTCACCAAGGCGGAGTTTTTTGGCAGGTTTGGCAAAGCATCGCCATTCCGCCTTATCAACACGGCGATGAAGCGTGACTTGAATCCGCGCTTCCCCTCGCTTGCCTGTCAGCCGCGCGGGTAAAACGCGGGTGTTGTTAACAATCAAAAGGTCGCCAGCCTCAAGGCAATCCGGCAAATCAGCGATCACGCGGTCATGAAGACTGCCTCCCCGCATATCGAGCAGCCTTGCGGCCGTCCGTGGCGACGCTGGTTCCGCGGCGATCCGCTCCGGCGGAAGATTATAATCAAAATCGCTAAGACGCATCAGTGAGCCTAGAAAATCTGGACAACGCCCACCACAAGCCCATCGTCATTGGTCACAACAAGGCATTGGATGCGGGCTTCTTGCATGCGGTCTTCGGCTTCTCCCATGCTGGCGCTTGGTTTGATGGTTAAGGGGTGGGTGCTCATTACGTCAGCCGCAGAGGTATTGAGGAGATTGTCTTGCTCAATCAACGCCCGGCGCAAATCGCCATCAGTGATGATCCCTTCGAGATGATCCGCCGTACCAACCAACGCCAAGCCAAGCCGAGCCTTGGTCATGGTCAGAATAACATCTTGCATTTGATCTTTTGGGTCAACAAAGGGCAAATCTTTCGCCACCATATGATCTGCGACAGTCGATAAAAGGCGCCGCCCCAGCGATCCCCCGGGATGAGTGGCGGCGAAGTCTTCCGGCTGAAAGCCGCGCTTTTCCATGAGCGCAATCGCCAGCGCGTCGCCCATCACCAGCGTCATCAAGCCTGAAGTGGTGGGGGCTAGATTCAAGGGGCAAGCCTCACGATCCACGGCAATATCCAAGGTGACATGGGCGTGACGCGCTAAGGAGGATTCCTGATGCCCTGTCATGGCGATGATTTTTGCCTCAAGCCTTTTTAGCGGCGGCAACAGCCGCACAATTTCTTCGGTTTCGCCGGAATTGGAAATCAAAATGATCGTGTCGCCATGGCGCACTTTGCCAAGGTCTCCATGAATCGCTTCAGCGGGATGCAGAAAGATCGACGGAGTGCCCGTGGAGGCTAAGGTCGATGAAATCTTGCGGGCAAAAAGCCCAGATTTGCCCATGCCGCAAACGATCACATGATTGTTTGACGCCATCATCATATCGACCGCTTCTTCAAAATGCGTGTCGAGACCTTGGATAAACTGGTCAATTGCGGTTTTGTATATTTCGCCCATAGAGCGGGCTGACGTGAGCGCGTCCTGCATGATCATCCTCAACAGTAATCTCTTGCGGTTTTAACGGGCTTGAGCAAAATTTGCAAAACCTATGACGCCCTTAAAAGAACTAACCTCTCAGAATACGTTCGGCTTCGGTGCGTTCTTCTGGGGTGTTGACGTTGAAAAAAGGGTCTGGAACGCCTTCAAACTCCACCTCAGCCATGGAATAATCGGCGGTAAAGAGATCAATTTTCCGAATATCATGATTGACCAGTTGATCGCGCAAATCCGCACGGATGCTCACCGGCCAAAGCCCCACCACAGGATGACGCCGCCCAAAGGAATGCGCCCGTGCCAATTCCGCACCCTCCCCAAGGGCTTGGGTTAATTTGGCCACCAAATCACGGGGAATAAACGGCGCATCACCGGGGACGCTAATCACATGAGTGGCTTGCGGTTGATGCAACGCCGCCCAATCCAACCCCGCCAAAATTCCAGCCAAAGGCCCGGGGTGATCTTCCACACTATCGGCGATCACGGGCAGTTGAAAGGATTGGAAACGTTCAGGATTGCCATTGGCGTTAAGAGCGATGGCGCTGCATTGCGGAGCCAAGCGGCTGATCACATGATCGAGTAAGGTTTGATCGCCAAGCGGCATCAAGGGTTTATCGACAAAGCCCATACGCCGACCCTGCCCGCCCGCGAGCACCACTGCCACGACATGATCTTGCGAAGCGTTCATGATCAACGCCCCTCGCCTGCGGCTGTTTGCTGGCGTTGGGGGGATAGGCGGTCTGACGCGTCATCATCCGAATTATCCGCAAAGGGAGCGTCATAAACGATGCGCTCTGCCCCAGACAAGACGGTAAATCGCTTGCCGCGCGCCCGTCCGATTAGGGTCAACCCTGCCTGCCGCGCCAAATCAACCCCACTTTCGGTGAATCCTGAACGAGAGATCAAGATCGGAATTTCCATTTGAACGGTTTTAATAACCATTTCACTGGTCAAGCGACCCGTGGTGTAGAACACTTTATCGGCGCCGGATACATTACGCAAAAACATCCAACCGGCGATTTTATCCACCGCGTTATGGCGGCCCACATCTTCCATATAGACCAAAGGCGTGTCGCCATCCGCCAGCACACAGCCATGGATCGCGCCCGCGCTTAAATAAAGGCTGGGGGCGGTGTTGATGGTTTTCGTCAAGCGCATCATGGCGCTGGTGGAAATTCGCGCGTCAGGATTGAGGTGAATATCCTCAAACCGTTCCATCATATCGCCAAAAACCGTACCTTGAGCGCAACCGCTGGTGCGGATTTTCTTTTCCAATTTGGTTTCGTAATTCGTTTCGCGATCGGTGCGAACGACAATCACCCCAAGGTCATCATCAACGTCTATGGCCGTGATGACATCATCATCCGCCAGCATATTCTGATTGCGCAAGAACCCCACCGCCAAACATTCCGGCAAATCGCCTAGCGTCATCGAGGTGACAATTTCCTGACGATTGAGATAAATCGTCATGGGTTTTTCGATCACCACCGGCACATTGACAGGTTGCCCCTGTTCATCTTGCCCCTCGACCATGGCGGTTAAATGAGAGGCTTCGGGGTTGGGCATCAATGGCGCTGGCGGCGCAAAATTTTCGTTTTTACTGGTCATTCTCTTAAAATGGGACAGGATCGCCATAAAAACAAGATCAACGTCAAATCATAGCCAGACCAACAACAATATGGTAAGGACTAGGCTTGTAGCCATGGAGTTTTATGATGAAAATCCATTTCAGCGTATCCGCGCATCCTGAAGCCATCGAGAAATCCAAAGAATTGATCGCGCGCTATGGCCAGCATGACGTGGATCAATGCGATGTGATCATTGCTCTTGGCGGTGATGGCCAGATGCTGCAAGCGCTGAAAATGACCTTTGACAACGACAAGCCTGTTTATGGGCTGAATTGCGGCACGGTTGGTTTTTTGCTCAATGAATTTCAGGGTCAAGACCCAAAGATGGATTTGATCGATCGTATTAAATCTGCCGAAGAAACGGTGATCCATCCGCTTAAAATGATCGCGACCACCCTTGATGGTAAAACCCATGAAGCGCATGGCATCAATGAAGTGTATTTGCTGCGCGAAAGCCATCAAGCGGCGCATCTATCGGTTCATGTCGATGGCGTGTGCCGGCTTGAAGAACTCATCTGCGATGGCATCATTTTAGCGACCCCCGCGGGCAGCACCGCGTATAATTTTTCAGCGCATGGCCCGATTGTGCCTTTAGGCGCGGCGGTATTTGCCTTAACGCCGATCAGCGCTTTTCGTCCACGGCGGTGGCGCGGGGCGTTGTTATCGCTCAACACCATCGTTGAATTTAGGGTGAAGAATCCTGAGCATCGCCCGGTCAGTGCGTCTGCAGATTCCACTGAATTCAGAGACATAACGCACGTTCTTGTCAAAGAAGATAAAGATATATCCCTTCGCATCCTCAGCGATGTTGGCCAAGGTTTAGAAGAGCGGGTGATGAAAGAGCAATTCGGCCATTAAGCCAAATTATCGTTGATAAAACCCTCAATTCGCCGCCAGATCGCCTGGCGCACATCTGGGGTTTCAAGCATCAATTCATGGCGAGCATCATCGTAATAATAGAGCGAAACCTTCGGCAAATACGGCAAGAAACGATCGGAATGCTGGCTTGAAACCACCCGCTCATCCCCCGCCAAATGCGCTTGCACAGGGACAGCAATAGCCGCTAAAGCATCACGATTGGCGGTCAGACCAACACATGATTGATACGCCGCCTTCGCCCAGCCAAAACTCGGGCCCGATACCCGCAAGGCTGGGTTTTTGCGAAACCAATCAAATTGAAGTTGATAGCCCTCAGGATCACGCGTCAGCACGTTATCAGGGTGAAAGGCGCGGGTTAGCCGATTATCTTGACGAAAGGGGATGGGAAAACCGCCAAAACCAAGTTGCACCAAGAGATCAAGGGCAGGTTTAATGATAGAAGCGGGCTTCACCGGCGGCATCATCATTGGCGCTGATAAAATCACGCCCCTCACCCAAGACCGGCTTTGAACAAAACGAAGCGCCAAATGACCGCCCATCGAATGACCAAATACGAATAGCGGCTGCTCGGGATCGATAAAACCAGCCTCTTCCAATACCGCATCCAATGCCGATAAATGCTGACTGAAATCATCACAATGAACCAATTGTGGGTATTTGGCGCTAAGACGTTGGCTTAAGCCTTGCGAGGGCCAGTCAAGGGCAAGCACATGAAACCCAAGGGCGGAAAACCGCTCCATATGCGTTTCATATTTTTCAATGAATTCCGTGAAGCCCGGCAAAATTAGCATATGCCCACGAAGCGGCGCGCTCGCTGAGCATAGACGGAAGCGTATCTTAATGCCGCTTTGAGCGGTGAAATAATCGCCGTCAGCCTTAATCATGACTTCCCTAGACGTTGAGCAATAGGTATTCCCGCTCCCAAGGGCTGATCACCTGCAAATACGCCTGTCCTTCCGCGTGCTTAATCTCGCTGAAGACGCGAACAAAATTCTTGCCCAAGACTCCGTGCAAAGCGGTTTCGCGATCAAGTTTATCCAGCGCCATATCAAGATTACGTGGAATGGTCGTGACTTCTTCGGCTGATTTGGTTTGCTCGCGCCGCGCTTTGCTTTCATGGGTTAGCCCAAGATAAACCGTTGCCAAAGTGGCTGCGATGGCGAGATAAGGATTGGCATCCGCCCCGGGGACGCGGTTTTCAATCCGCCGATTGGGCGGTGATGATCGCGGCACGCGCAGGCCAACCGTCCGATTATCCACCCCCCAAGCCAAATTGGTTGGCGAATCTTCGCCGGATAAAAGACGCCGGTAAGAATTCACATAAGGCGCCATTAAAGGCATCGCCGCCGATAGATAGCGTTGCATCCCGCCTATCGCGTGGAAGAACCGTTCCGACGGCTCACCATCCGCGTCACTGAAAATATTTTTACCAGTTTTCGCATCCAGCACAGAAACGTGAATATGCATGGCGCTTCCCGGCTGGCTTTGCATCGGCTTGGCCATAAAAGTGGCGTGAACATCATGGTCGAGCGCCGCTTGCCGCACCGTCCGCTTAAACAGGAAGGTCTGATCGGCCAATTCCAACACATCACCGTGATTGAAATTGATTTCCATTTGCGCCGCGCCCGCTTCGTGACTCAACGTGTCGACATCGAGATTCTGCGCATCGCAATAATCATAAATATCTTCAAAAAGCGGATCGAATTCATTCACGGCATCAATGCCATATGCTTGCGGGGCCATTTCCGCGCGCCCCGATTTACCGATTGGTGGCGTCAATGGCGTGTTGGCTTCGGATTCTCTGCGCACGAGGAAAAATTCCAATTCCGGTGCGATCACGGGTTTTAAGCCAATTTCCGTAAACTTGCTGATAACATTCTTCAGCACCTGACGCGGCGAAACATGCACGGGCGTGCCATCGTGATAGATGACGTCATGGATCACCTGTGCCGTCGGTTCGCGATACCATGGCACCAAGCGCAAGCCATTATAATCCGGCACCAGAATGACGTCTGAATTGGTCTCACGCAGGATATCGCTATCGATATAATTGCCCGTGACCATTTGGCCAAAGACATATTCGGGCAAGCGTAGGCTTTGTTCTCTGATCGCGCTTTGGAATTTTTTGACGGGAACAATTTTGCCGCGGGGGACCCCCGCCATATCGCTCACCAAACATTCAACTTCTGTAATCGAATTGGACTCAAGCCAATGAATTAAATCGTCTTCCATTTAACACTTCCGAAACCTTTCGGTTTAATATCAGGTCGTCTCTGATGCGGCATGAGGTTGATCCTCGCCGGAGGCCTGACGCATCCACATGGTATAATACATCCCATTTAATGCAAGCAACTCTTGATGCGTGCCGCTTTCTTCCACCTGCCCTTTGTTGAGAACAAAAATCCGGTCGCAATTCACCACGGTGGATAAACGGTGGGCAATCATCAAGGTTGTCCGCCCCGCCGATATGGTTTCGAGCGAATGCTGTATCTCTTTTTCTGTTCGGCTATCAAGGGCTGATGTGGCTTCATCAAACAAGAAGATGGTGGGGTTTTTGATGATCGCACGGGCAATAGCCACGCGTTGCTTTTCGCCGCCTGATAATTTCAGCCCACGCTCACCGACTTTCGTGTCGTAGCCATCGGGAAGGCTGGCGATAAAGTCATGAAGGGAGGCCAATTTCGCCGCTTCTCTGATTTCCGCAAGGTTGGCGTCAGGTTTACCATAAGCAATGTTTTCCGCAATCGTCGTGTTGAACAGCACGGTATCTTGCGGCACCACGGCGATGGCTTGCCGAAGAGTCGATTGTTGAACGCGGTTAATCGGCTGCCCATCAATTCGAATTTCCCCTTCTTCAGGGTCATAAAATCGGAAAAGCAGTTTTGAAATGGTGGATTTCCCCGCGCCGCTCGGCCCAACAATAGCGATACATTCGCCGGGCTGAACCGACAGCGAAAGCCCTTTGAGCACCCCGCGAGGGCCATAGGAAAACACCACCTGATCAAAATCAATCGCCCCTTTCGGAACACTCAACGGCTGGGCGTCTTGAATATCGGTGATATCCGCCGCTTCATTCAAGAGCGAGAACATACGCTCCATATCGGTCAATGATTGCCGGATTTCGCGGTAGATATAGCCGAGAAAATTCAACGGCAAATAAAGTTGGATCAGATAAGTGTTCACCACAACAAAACTGCCGATCGAAATATTGCCGTTGTAAATATCATGCCCCGCCATGCCCATCACCAACGCCAGACCAGAGGAGATGATCAACCCCTGCCCCACATTGACCACAGACAGCGAAGTGCGCGATTGAACCGCCGCCATTTCATATTTCGATAAGGCTTCTGAATATCGTTTAGCCTCGATCTCCTCTGCACTGAAATATTTGACCGTTTCATAGTTAAGGAGCGAGTCGACCGCGCGCGTGGCGGCGCCTTCATCGGCCTCGTTCATCCGCCGCCGAAATTTGATCCGCCATTCGGTGACAGACAGGGTAAAGCCGGTATAAATCACC